>SL_3KL_010_SEDDRAFT_10000756_pt1 | contig 27894 bp, 16 predicted proteins | sample SodLakKL_010_SED_2_FD_10381 | JGI IMG/M metagenome (IMG submission 10381)
CGAAGCGAGTAATCGAAAAAAATACTCCTTCTTCAAAATCCAAAAAAAAATGACTGAAGTATTGACAAATAAATTTAAATTATTTATTATTTAAAGCGCTTCGATAATATTTAAAATCAAATCCAGCTATACTCCTGATAAATGGAGATAAGTTGTTAATAATAAGCCATTTGTAAGTTTTCGAAATTATCGAAGCGCTTCGATAAACTGCCTGAGTCCAGATATGAAGCAACGCCCAACAATAAAGGATGTTGCCAAGAGGGCAAAAGTTTCCCTGTCGACGGTTTCACTCGTTATTAACAATAAGGGCTACGTTAGTCAATCAACGAGAGAAAAGGTCGAAAGGGTTATCCGGGAACTCGGATACCATCCGACCAGATCTGCCCGCGACTTAGCTTTACGCAAAAGCGGTAATATAGGATTTATTCTCACCAACGATCATTTCACACAATCTGAACCATTTTATACAAAGATATTTCTCGGTGCGGAGTTTGAAGCTCAGAAACATGATTATTACATACTCCTTACCACCGTTGAAAAAAAATTCGATTCTTTAAATTCTATCCCACGCTTTTTAAAAGAACAAAATGTTGATGGTGTTCTTATAGCCGGACAGGTAAGTATCGAACTTATAGCTTATATAAGCTCAATGAATATCCCAATCGTGTTGATCGATTATGATGTAGAGAATCACAAACATTCGACCGTATTAATGAATAACTACCGGGGAACACAGCTTGCTGTCGAACATCTTCTTGAACTCGGACATAAGGAGATAGGTTTCCTCGGTGGTGATCTTGATCATCCAAGTATTTACCAAAGGTATCTCGGATATAAAGATTCACTCGATAATGCCGGCATAATAATAAAAGACTCATGGATATCGGCGAAAGAACCCGATACTAAACAGCAGGATGGTTACAATGCAGCAAGGGCTTTCTTAAATAATGGGGAATCACTGCCTACGGCAATCATCGCTGCAAACGATGCAATGGCTATCGGGTGCCTGCGGCACTTTACCGAAGCAGGAATAAAAGTACCGGATGATATCTCGCTTATTGGATTTGACAATATTGAAAGATCGTATCATGTAAAACCTCCGTTGACTACGATAGATGTCAATAAATTCGAGATGGGTGAAACTGCAGTTCGTACTCTGACCGAAACAATTATTAATGGAAACGGTTATGTTAACCATATTAAAATTCCTGTCACATTAATTGTTCGTGAATCCACCGATAAAAATGTCGATCACCACATTAAAAAACGTACTCATCATAAATAATCAATATACCGGAAAGGAGTGAGATAACACGTCCATTTACTAAATTACTGCTTCATTATTACCGCATCTATTAATTAACAAGGAGCACTACTATGTGTAAAATAGCTACCAAGATTGCATGGTGCCTCTCAATTGCATTGATTTCTTTCGCAGGTGTTTATGCCACGGAAGAAAATCTTTTGTCTGAGATAGGTACCTTTTCCAGTGGCGAGCCACATCTATGGAATGCGGAACCCGGAAACAGCGGAGCGACTCTGACATGGGCGACCGATGAGGCCCATACGCCTCCCCGGTCTCTGAAGATAGAGAAACCGAATACCAGTGATGAAGGAGCGCGGTGGATAACCGATGGAAAGGTTCGGTTCTGGAACCCCATCGTTCCTGCGGAAGAGGATATCAAGGTTGGCGCGTTTGTAAAGACCGAGGGAGTAAATACTGATCCTGCCAATGAAGATGAGAAGTGGCAGTTGAAGTTCTGGTTTTACAATGCGGATGATGAATTAATTGGCGGACAACCGTTTATATTGGATATAGATCAAAGTGTCGCATCGCGTGACTGGTATGCTGATACCAATTCAGTGGGTTCATTGATGCTGCCTGAACCTGCTGCAGAATGGTTTGTATCGGCAGAGGCAGGCCCGAACGCAACGGGAACGGTTTGGTTCGATACATTTATATTCCATAGCCGTGTAGGTTGGGCGGGTGAGATGTTCAATCACACGACAAATGCCGATCGTGGCTGGTTTTTCTGGATTGCACAGGATTGGGGTACCGCACCCTATGTTCCTGTGGTTACAGCGGGAGTAACGACTGAGGAATACCGCAGTGGTGGATATTCATTAAAAATTGATGCACCGGTAGGTCGTTATACAGGTGAGGCATTATGGGCAAGTGAGACAGTGCCGATACCGCCGGGCAGTGAAGGGAAGCAGTATGTGTTGAGTGCCTGGATGAAGACTGAGAATATTATCCCCGATTCTATTTTTAATGATATATATTCGTTAGGTTTTACTGCGACATGGCACCCCAAGGGATTTGATGACATGAAAGGTGAGGGATGGGTGATGGAGCGATCGGATGACTTCCCGCAGTTTTATCTGAGGAGGGAAGAGGGTGATTGGAGAGAATTGGTATGGGTGTATACCGTACCGAGTGACGATGTTGAAGCAGTTTCTTTGAGATTGCGTCACTGGCACGAGTTTACGGGTACCGTGTATTGGGATGATGTAACATTAGCTCCCTTAAGTGAAGACAATCTTTTATCTGAGATAGGTACCTTTTCCAGTGGCGAGCCGCATCTATGGAATGCGGAACCCGGAAACAGCGGAGCGACTCTGACATGGGCGACCGATGAGGCCCATACGCCTCCCCGGTCTCTGAAGATAGAGAAACCGAATACCAGTGATGAAGGAGCGCGGTGGATAACCGATGGAAAGGTTCGGTTCTGGAACCCCATCGTTCCTGCGGAAGAGGATATCAAGGTTGGCGCGTTTGTAAAGACCGAGGGAGTAAATACTGATCCTGCCAATGAAGATGAGAAGTGGCAGTTGAAGTTCTGGTTTTACAATGCGGATGATGAATTAATTGGCGGACAACCGTTTATATTGGATATAGATCAAAGTGTCGCATCGCGTGACTGGTATGCTGATACCAATTCAGTGGGTTCATTGATGCTGCCTGAACCTGCTGCAGAATGGTTTGTATCGGCAGAGGCAGGCCCGAACGCAACGGGAACGGTTTGGTTCGATACATTTATATTCCATAGCCGTGTAGGTTGGGCGGGTGAGATGTTCAATCACACGACAAATGCCGATCGTGGCTGGTTTTTCTGGATTGCACAGGATTGGGGTACCGCACCCTATGTTCCTGTGGTTACAGCGGGAGTAACGACTGAGGAATACCGCAGTGGTGGATATTCATTAAAAATTGATGCACCGGTAGGTCGTTATACAGGTGAGGCATTATGGGCAAGTGAGACAGTGCCGATACCGCCGGGCAGTGAAGGGAAGCAGTATGTGTTGAGTGCCTGGATGAAGACTGAGAATATTATCCCCGATTCTATTTTTAATGATATATATTCGTTAGGTTTTACTGCGACATGGCACCCCAAGGGATTTGATGACATGAAAGGTGAGGGATGGGTGATGGAGCGATCGGATGACTTCCCGCAATTTTATCTGAGAAGGGAAGAAGGCGATTGGAGTCAATTGATATGGAAATATACTGTTCCGAGTGACGATGTTGAGGCAGTTTCCCTTAGATTACGTCACTGGCATGAATTCACCGGCACAGTGTACTGGGACGATATCGCTTTTCATAAAGTCGAAGGTATAGTGGTTTCTGTTGACGATGATCGAGATGGTTTAATTACCGAAACGATACCTAACGAATACCGGTTACTCCAAAATTACCCGAATCCATTTAACCCGATGACGACAATCGAATATCACCTGCCCGAAGCGACGAGAGTGACGGTAGAGGTATATAACTTGCTCGGTCAGCGGGTGAAAACACTTGTTGACGAATATCAAAATGCAGGACGTCACCGTGTTGTATGGAATTCGCGGAATGAACATGGACAGGCGGTTTCAAGTGGTGTCTATATTTACAGACTCCATACGGAGCAGACAACACTAACGCAAAAAATGTTATTCCTCAAATAAGGATGTTCTTTGAATAACCTGTACACTTATTTGTACGAAGTACTTGAAGTGTACAGGTTATTCCATTAAATTAATATATAGGTCAATATTTTATTAGAATTTGCAGGGTGAATGATGATGTGCGTACTTTACCGGGGATTAGTGGCGATAATCACTGTATTGCTTTTAGCCTCTCCGCTTTTCACGCAGACCAGCGGGAAAATTTCAGGCAGGGTTGTTGATGAAAAAGCAGGTGAACCTCTCATTGGAGCAAACGTACTGATTGAAGGAACCGACCGGGGTGCCGCAACTAATATAGATGGTTATTACGATATACTTAATGTCCCTCCCGGTACCTATACTGTTCGTGCTTCGATGCTTGGTTATCATGCCGTTAGAGTAGAAGAGGTTCGTGTATCTCGCGGGTTAACTACCTATCTTGATTTTGAACTTATCGATACGGCAATCGAATTAGATGAAGAGGTTGTCGTTATAGCGGAACGTCCGCTCGTGCAGCGGGATTTAACCGCGACAGCATCACGGGTTAGCGCCGAGGAAATACAGGTTATGCCTGTTGAAAACATCGAGGCATTGATTAACAGACAACCCGGAGTCGTCGACGGGCACTTTCGAGGAGGAAGGCAGGGGGAAGTTGCATATCTGATAGACGGTGTTCCGGTTACCGATATGTACACCGGAGATGCCGGATTGTTTATAGAAACAAATGCAATTCAGGAACTTGAGGTGCTGAGTGGAACATTTAACGCGGAGTTCGGACAGGCGATGTCTGGAGTTGTCAATCAGGTTACAAGAGAGGGTACTGCAGATTTCAAGGCAAATGTGTCGTTTAATGTCGGGGATTATTTCAGTACAAATGATGACCTGTTTATGAATCTTGACAGGGTGTATCCAGCAAACTTCTATGACTTCCAGGGAAGTATTAGCGGTCCGGTTGAATTCATTCCAAGAACTACTTTTCTGATAACCGGCAGAGCATATTATGATGAGGGACATATCTATGGTCAGCGGTTATTCATGCCAACCGATTCATCTCATATGCGGGCTCAAAATCCGGAAGAATGGCATGTTGAATCAACCGGTGACAGCAGCTTTGTGCCCATGAATTTTGAGGATCGTACATCGATCATGGCAAAAATAACTTCCAGGGTATTCGGGTCGAACAAAATAGATGTCCAGTATTTACATCAAAGGAAAGATTACCGGCATTACGATCATCTGTTCCGGTATAATCCCGACGGAACGTATACAAATTTTGACAGAGCTCATTTAGTAAACCTATCGTATACGCACGTATTCGGTACACATACCTACGCAACGTTGAGAGGTGCGTGGTTCAGTAACTGGCAGCAGTCCTTTGTATACGAAGATCCGCGGGATCCCCGTTATCCGCCGTATCATTTACGGCAAGCTGTGAGCGGACCTGCATTCCTTGTCGGAGGTGCCGAGGATCAATATTCAAACCGGGAATCACGGTACTTGCTTGCAAAGGGCGAAATAACAAGTCAGATTACCCGTCATCATGAGATTAAAGCAGGATTCCATATTCGCCAGCATAGAATCTGGGTGAACAATTTCGGTATTCGCAATGATCGCCAGACAAACTACTTGCCGGAACCGGTCTATCACGGACGTTCTCATTTTGCACAGGCAACGATACGACCGCGTGAAGCGTCGGCGTTTATTCAGGATAAAATTGAATATGAGGATATTGTTGCGAATATCGGAGTCCGGTTCGATTATTTTGATCCAAACTGGAAAGTCCTTACCGAACAATTGAGACTTGGACGTGATAAACAAACAGCTCCAACTGAACCGGAGTATCAGATAAGTCCGAGGTTTGGTATTGCGTATCCCATAAGCGACAGGGGTGTTATGCACGTTGCGTACGGTCACTTTTTCCAGGTGCCGCTGTTTGATTTCTTATATCTAAATCCCGAATATAATATCAATGCAACAGACCCGTTCCAGGTAGGTAATCCCGGTTTAAAATCCCAGAGAACGGTTCAATACGAGGTTGGACTCCAGCAGCAGCTTACCGAAGATATCGGTGTCTATGTTACTGCATTTTATAAAGATATGAGAAATCTCATCGGAACCGAAGTATTTGACATTACAAACGGAAACAAATATTCTCAATATGTTAATCGTGATTACGGTAATGCACGTGGTGTGATCCTCTCATTCAGAAAAAGACATTCGTATGGTTTTTCAGCCACTATCGACTATACATTCCAGATTGCACGCGGTAACGCTTCCGATCCGAATGAAGTGTTTCTGGATAACATTACCGACCCGCCGAGAGAAAGCCAGAAATATTTTGTAAATCTTGATTGGGACAGAAGACATTCGGTTGATTTCTCTCTCACGGCAGGTGATCCGAGAGGATTTGTTGCAACGTTGTTCGGATCTATATATTCCGGGTTACCGTATACACCATCATTGTTCGGCTCGCGTATTGCACCAATGAATAGTGAGAGCCGGCCATGGAACTGGACTGTAGACGTATATGCTTCATACAGATTTGAACTTTTTGGACTTCCGTTAGGTACATTTTTTAAAGTGTATAATCTATTCGATAGAAGAAATGAACTCGATATATTTACCAGCAGCGGAAGAGCAACCTACAGCATCGAGCAGCAATTTTCAACACAGCCGAGGGGTATAAATACGGTAGAGGAATTCTACACACGTCCGGACTATTATTCGATGCCAAGACAGATTTTGTTTGGCCTGGAATTTTCAATTTAATTTAACGGGCAGGAGGAATAATGGGATTGAAAGATATCGTAACTGAATACAAAACTTTTTTTGCTGCAGGTTTCAGCGCCTTTCTTTTATTCATCTTCTCATATGGAGCCTACAGTCAGGTCCCCGATCATCTTATTCCCGATCGTTTTATCGATGAGAACAAAGGAAGCATCGAGTACACCAAACGGGGAATAATGGACGGAAACCTTGTGCGAACAATATTCTTCAACCATGGTGAGATAGCCCATTGGCCAGACAGTCCGTCCGGTGAATGGCCGGCGGGAACAGGAAGAGAATATATTGATGGAATTGCCATTTTTGTACAGGCAAGGGTACCCGCAGATCATCCGTACAATAATGAAGGAAGGGATATTTTTCCGCTCCAGACAAACTATCGTGAATTTATCAAAAAAGATCCGGTCACCGGTATTCCGTGGGGATGGGCGCCGCTTTCGGGCTATTCCAATCCGGACCAAATTGCTCCGGCAATGAGCAATGCACCGAATACCTGGCCCTCGACATGGCCCGATAGAGGGTCGAACTGGGACGGATTATGGAACGGATACTTCGGCCGGGGAATTCATAATGCCCAACTTGAAACCTATTTCAGAATGGACGATGCACAGGACCAAAAATACGACTTTACCCCTGATCCTTCCAAGCCCGATAGAGGCGGTCTCGGCATGCAAGTTGCAGCCAGAGGATTTCAATGGAATAACGTGATGGCACAGGATGTCATCTTCTGGCATTATGAAATCACAAATGTCGGTGAAGTGGAATATGAAGAAACACTGTTTGGTCAATACATAGATTGGGGAATCGGAGGCAATCAGGCATCTGAGACCGACGCAGGTGACTGGGACAGAGAATTAAACATTGCGTATGCGTGGGACCTGATCGGCATCGGAATGCACAATGGTATGCGATGGTCTCCAACCGGAGTTGCCGGTTATGCGTTTCTCGAAAGTCCCGGTCTGATCAATAATCAGGATAACGACTGGGATGGTATTGTAGATGAATCCCGCCTGACACCATGTGAAGTTCGTATTGAAGGGAGAGACGAAATTATCAGCTACATGGAAAGTAACTACAACATGGATCGTTTCTTCCATTTTTACGGCTATGAAGATTATGATGACATCCCTGCCGTTCAACAGGAATATTGGTGGACATGCGATGAAAATGCCAACTGGCGCGGCTTTACCGATCTGAACGGTAATGGCGTTTGGGATGAAGGCGAACCGTTAAATGATGATGTCGGGAGTGACGGGATCGATCAATTTGATGGACAATATACCGGTCCGCCGCCTGACGGTACCCAGGGTAATGCCCGTCCGGATCAAGGCGAACCGAACTTCGGTATACTCGATCCGTTTGAGTCGGATCAGATAGGTTTGACAGGTTTTCATATATTTCCGGTTCATTATTATCAACTTATCAAAGATGAGGAAAACTGGGAAGTACTGTCTCATCCCACCGACTGGGAAACAGAGGTTGAACAATTCGGTAATGTTAATATCGGCATGTTCTTCTCTTCCGGTGCCCGGCGCCTCGGCAACCGGGGTGGATCGCTTTTCCCGATGCCGCCCCTTCATACCGAACGCTTTTCCATGGCTTTAATGTTCGGTATGAACCGTGATGACCTCTTCAGAAGAACACGAACTATACAAAGAATATATAATGCCGGTTACCGCTTTGCTGAACCGCCTGATAAACCAACCGTCAATGTTGTTGCGGGTGATAGAAAAGTTACATTATACTGGGACGATAAAGCGGAAGACTCGTACGACAGGTTTAAACAGGAGTACGATTTTCAGGGGTATAAAATATATAAGAGCACGGAACCCAAGTTCCTGGAAAACATGGTAATAACCGATGCTCACGGTGCACCGCTCTACAGGCAGCCAATCGCACAGTGGGATTTGAAAAACGGCATTACAGGGTATCACCCGATTGATATTCAGGGTGTTAAGTTTTATCTGGGAAGCGATACCGGAATACAACATACATATATCGATACCGATGTTCAAAATGGTCAGAGATATTATTATGCCGTTGTTTCGTATGATTACGGTCTTGTTGAAGTTACAGCGTTAGGTGATATCGAAGGTATTCCCCCGTCGGAGTGTACCGCTATTATCGATGTGGACGTTAGCGGTAATGTGAGAACCGATATTAATACCGGGTATGCTACACCGGGTCCCCCGTCTGCCGGCTATGAGCCGCCTCACCTTGACGGAGGAATAATGCACGACGGACCGGCAACCGGCAGCCTCGAGATCCGGTTGCTTGACCCGGAAGAAATTCGGGATGGACACACATATCGTTTTACCTTTGAAAATCAATCACGGTTTCAAATCCATCCCGCACCTTCATACTCGATGAAAAATATAACAACTGGTGATGTGATCATAGAAAATGAGTTGCTCACCGAGTACGGAGAAGAAACACCGATAGTAGACGGTTTTATTGGTTACCTGTACAATGACGATGTGGTGGAGGTAATTGCAGATCAAACAGGATGGGTAAGAAGAAATACTAATCTTGCAACAAATGTAAGGCTCGACACCAGATTTGAAGTAGCAAACGTAAGATATCCTGCTGATTTTGAGATAGAATTTCACGACGAAGTTGTTGATACCTCAGTCGGCGGTTTATTCTTCGGGGCACCGCCGGCAAATCCCGCAAATTTCACAATTAGAAATGTAACCGAGAATGAGCGGACGAACTTCTTGTTCTATGCTGCCGATCCACCGAACATATCACCCGGTGACAGGATAATTATTGTCTACGGCGACAGTCTGGGTACGGCGCCGCAGCCCGGAAATTATCGTTCTACATGGAGCCTTGTGTTCGGAAGCGATGAAGACCTTGATGAACCGGTAAAGCCTCCGCAATCAGGAGATGTATTTCGTATTAAAACCAAAAAACCATTTAGATCCGGTGAATCGTTTCAGTTCACCGTAAAAGGACCCCACTTTGATGTTGAGAAAGCGAAATCTGATTTGGATAATATAGCAGTTGTACCAAATCCGTATGTCGGTGCTGCTTCCTGGGAGCCGAAACTGGAATTCCGTGCCGGGCGGGGTGAGCGACGTATATACTTTATTAATCTTCCTGCCGAATGTACGATACGCATCTATACCGTCAGCGGGCAGCATGTTCAAACGCTTCATCATTCATCTACGCTGGATAACGGACAGATGCCGTGGGATCTGCTCACCAAAGACGGAATGGAACTGGCGTACGGTAACTATATCTATCATGTCGATGCGCCGGGCATCGGCGAAAAAATTGGCAGGTTTGCCGTTATAAAATGAGGATTATCCGGAGGGATATGTTATGAGAAAAATAGTTTATTTTCTATTCCTGTCGGTACTGATAATGTCACAGATAAATGCACAGCCGACGGGGCGAAATGTATCGAAAGCAGGAACATCTGCTGCAACATTTCTCCAGATACCCGTCGGGGCCCGGGCGATCGGAATGGGAGGTGCGTTTGTTGCAATTGCCGATGACATTACAAGTTTCTACTGGAATCCGGCAGGTTCTTCGCGTCTTGATAAACGGGAAGTAACGTTTAATCATATCGACTGGATTGCCGATATAACGTACGATTATGCAGCGGTTGCTGTTCCGCTGCCGCAGTTCGGTACGCTCGGATTAAGCTTTACCTCCATGAATATGGACGATATGATGGTACGTACTGTGGAAAATCCTGACGGCACAGGTGAAATGTTTTCATCGGGAAGCATCGCCATAGGTGTTCATTACTCACGTAATTTGACCGACAGGTTCTCTATCGGTTTTTCGGCAAAGTATATATCCGAACGAATCTGGGATATGACCGCGCAGGGTTTTGCAGTCGATTTCGGCACATTGTTTATCACGGATTTTCTTAACGGAATGCGGATCGGTGCTGCACTTACAAACTTCGGTACCGAGTTGCAGATGTCCGGAAGGAATACACGCACTCATGGCAGAATCGACGATAGAAAAGAGGGAAGTGCTGATCGCGTACCTTTTCATATCGAAATGGATTCCTGGCCTATGCCACTCGGTTTTCAATTCGGAATTGCCACGGATGCATTCCGTACCGAACAGCATGTTCTCACAGTTGCAGTCGATGCACTCCATCCAAGCAATAACTTTCAAAGTGTAAATACCGGACTTGAATACGGCTTTAATCAAACGATATTTTTCAGAGGAGGGTATCAGTCGCTGTTTCTTCCGGAAAGTGAAGGCGGATTGACTATGGGTGCAGGTTTGCAGGCGAACATGTTCGGAGATATTATAAGTAAAATAGATTATTCTTACAGAGACTTCGGACGGTTGAGGGCAATTCATGTATTTAATGTTTCTGTACTTTTTTAATAGGATGTGATGACGATTGATATAAAGCGAATCTATTGTGCCGTTATTACTATTGTTCTTTTACTTGTTTTATCGGGATGTAATGATTCACAGGAGTTCGAAGCCGGAGATACGAACAGAGGAGTTACCCTTACATACTGGCCTGCACCGAATCCCCAGGAGATTGAATTAGCCGATAGTCTTGTCCGGTACTGGAACGATAGAAACCCGCATATTCAGGTACGGATGCAGCCCATTCCGGTGGGACAATCCACTGAAGAAGTACTGCTTGCTGCAATTGCTGCCGGAACCACACCCGACGTCTGCTCTAATATCTGGCCCGGGGGACTTCACGATTACATCGATGCAGGCGGTCTTATACCGCTCGATCGTTTCGATGATTTTTTTACCGTTCTCGATGAACGTATGCCGCGTGATATTCTGGATGCGTTCCGATCTGCAGAAGGTCACTATTATCAGGTTCCATGGAAAACCAATCCGGTTATGATGTTGTATAATAAAGATATACTGCGGATTGCAGGGTATACCGATCCGCCTGCAACGTATTCCGAATATATCGAGATCGGTAAAGCAATACGGGATATAGACAGAAGCGGCAGCCGTCACGGACTCTGGATGGGACAACGTGATATACGTCCGATCTGGTGGCAGCGGCTGTTCGATTTTTATCCGTTTTATATTGCCGCATCGGGAGGTCGAACATTATTTCAGGATGGCGAGATAGACATCGTTAATGAATATGCAGAGAAGGTACTCGATTTCTTTCAACAGGTATATAAGGAACAATTATTTCCCAGAACATTTACACACGGACGGGATTTGTTTCTACAGGGAAATGTCGCAACCAATTTTGCAGGCTCCTGGCAGATTGCTACCATAAGACGGTATGCACCGGATTTTGCTCTTGGCATCGCACCGATTCCGGTGCCGGATGGTTATGAAGGTCCGGTGTACACATACGGTGATTACAAAAATATTTCGATTTTCAGTACAACCCGGTATCCTGAAGAAGCATGGGAATTTGTAAAATTTCTTATTGAAGCACGGCATGATTTGTTGTTGCTTGAGATTACCGATCAGATACCGGTACGGGATGATCTGTTACGTAATGAATTATTTGCAGAATACTTTGAAAGAAATCCTGAAATAATTCATTTTGCTGAGCAGGCACCGTATACAAGAGGCGTCGATGAGATATTCGACCTGCAGGAAATTTTCGATGCAATTTCACAGGAATACGAAGCGAGCGCAATTTATAACCGCAAGGAACCTTTACAGGCATTAAGGGATGCGGAGCGCCGCATTCAATTAATTAAAGCATGGAACCGTTAAAAGGATGAGTATATTTCAAAACAGAATCCGGCAAACTCGTGACCGGGGAGCGTATTTTTTTATTGCTCCCTATGCTGTATTTTTCATGCTGTTTGTTGCGTATCCTTTAATATTTTCGATTATACTTATCTTTCACCGCTGGAACATTGTTACTCCGATGGAATGGATCGGTTTGCGAAATCTTGAACGCCTCGTTCAGGATGCGCTCTTCTTTAAAGCGATCGGGAATACGCTTATATTTTTAAGCATTCATATACCATTGCAGGTTGCAGTTGCACTGTTTTTTGCATTGTTATTGAACTCAAAAATACAGTTCCGCGGTTTTTTTCGTTCGGTATATTTCTTTCCGGTTATTGTGTCGGGTGTAGTGGTTACGATACTCTGGCAGCAACTGTATTCGTATGATGAGGGATTGCTCAACACAATGTTGAACGCAGCGGGTTTGAAAAGTGTACCGTGGCTGGTGGATCCCTCAATCGCTATGCCGTCAATTGCGCTTATGGCGACATGGAAAAATGTCGGGTTATATATCATTTTATTCCTTGTAGGATTGCAAACTATACCGAGGCAGTTATACGAAGCTGCGGATATGGACGGGGCATCGAACTGGAATAAGTTTTATCATGTCACATTGCCGATGCTGAATCCCACGGTAGTTTTGATATTTATTCTGTCGACAATAGGCGGATTTTCGTTATTTATCGAGCCATACGTCATGACGGGTGGCGGTCCGATGAACAGTACGTTATCCGCAATGCTGTATATTTATAATCAGGCGTTTACGTTCAATCACATGGGATATGCTGCCGCGCTCGGGTTTGTGTTTGCATTGATTATATTCGGTGTTGTTATAGTGCAGCGGAAATTTATCGAGAGGGAATCGTATTCGTGAAAAAGGGATGGAAATATGTTTTATTAGTAACCGGGGTGCTTGTATTCGGTTATCCCTTTGCATGGATGATTGCCGGGTCACTGAAACCGGAAATCGACATACCCACACTCTCACTCTGGACCGCAGGTATGTCGCTCGAAAGTTACGAAAGAGTTGTTTCCAGCATTCCGATTTTCCGTGCGCTGTTAAACAGTTTAATTGTATCCGTTTCAGTAACGTTTTCGGTTATTATTTTCGGCTCTATGGTCGGATTTGCCCTTGCGAAACTCCGCTTTGCCGGAAAAGAAATTCTGTTTCTTGTAATATTGTTTACGATGATGATTCCATTTCAGTTAACTCTAATACCACAATATATTTTAATGGTATGGCTCGGGTTAACGGATACATATTTGGGAATTATAGCGCCGACATTGATGACACCGTTCAGTATTATATTGTTCAGGCAATTTTTTCTGAGCATACCGGACTCGCTCATCGATGCTGCAAGGGTTGACGGATGTTCGGATTTTCGAATATTGTTTAAAATAGTCTGGCCTTTATCAAAACCGGTCATCATAACCGTAGGTATTGTTACCTTTATGACTATATGGAACGATGTGCTCTGGCCGTTAATTGTAATCCGCGAACGCTCGCTGATGACAATGCCGCAGCTTGTTACATTGTTTGTCACAGGCGGTGAAGCCGAGGGCAGACTGGGTTCGATGCTGGCGGCATCGACCATGCTGGCACTGCCGGTTATTGTAGCATATATGTTCTTTCAGCGATACTTTATCGACAGTATGGCTACATCGGGTTTAAAAGGATAATGAGGAGAGGAGCTAATGATGCTATGAATAAAGCAATGTTTTTTATCTTGTGGTTTTTTGTTGTGGGTAGCTTTACTGTGCTTTCCGCAGGTGAACGGTCCGATACCGTCCCGGCGGATACACATATTGTTGCAAAAGTCGGACCCTACACTATAACAGTTGATAATCTATTGGAAAGTTATAATGCCGGTCCGGCCTTCGTGAAATTGCGCCCTGATCCGATGAGATCCCATTTACGTTATATGGTATACGAACATTTGCTTGCAATTGAGGCTAAAGATACGGGACTCGATACGACGAGGCTGTACCGGCAGTATAGTAATGCTATTGAAGAGGACCTGACCGTCGACGAACTGTACCATGAAGATATTCTCTCGAACGTGAATCTAACTGAAGAAAACATTAATGCAGGTGTTCAGAAAGCGCGGGTAAATTTAAGACTTCGCTGGCTGTTCAGTGAATCGATTTACGGAGCAGAAAACTTATATAATATGTACAAGAACGGAACCCCATTCGACTCTCTATTTGCAATGCAGGATGACCGTTTTAGCAGCGGTGTAATGCGAGAACTTGAAACAACTCAGCTAAAACTCGAACGGGATAATCTCGAATTTGCCCGGCAATTGTACGATGTCGGTGCAGGTGAAGTATCGCAGCCGATACAGGGTCCAGACGGATTTTACATTGTGAAAATCGATCAAATATGGCAAAATCCAATCTTACCGCGGCATGAGTATATCGAGCTTAGAGATCAGTCGGAAAGAGTATTAACGCAAATAAGGGCGGACGAGTTATCGGAACAGTATATACAGGAGTTTATCCGCGAAAAAGAGCCGGAAGTAATTATCAACGGAATGTACATTGTCCGGGCCTATCTTGCAAAACAGGGATTAACCGAAGAACAGCGTGAAGATTGGGATATTCCGATGTCGATTATGACCGAAGGCGGTCCGCAGAACATTATTAACAATCCGGAGTTTCTTGAGATACCGGTTGCTATTACAACAGATTTCACATTGACCGCTGCCGATTATCTCGAATGGTTTGAAATCCGGCAGCTTCAGTTAAAACGCAGCTCGCGTGAAGCTTTCAATGCAAGCATTAAGCAGTCGGTGCAAAAAATGGTACAGGATAAGCTTCTAAGCCGGAGGGCCTACGGAAGAGAACTTCACAAACTTGAGACGGTACAGCTTGAGCGGAAACGGTGGGAAGCAAAGATGTTATATGAATTATACCGGCGGCATGTAATAAGAAGCATAGATTTAAACGAAGCACGATTGATGGAACATTTTTTTAAGCACCGGCAGCGGTATGTGGATGAGCACGGAAATCAACTTGAATTTCCGGAAGCAAAAGACCGGATAAAAGGAGAAATTGCGTATGCCGAAAAATCCGAACACTTGTTCCGTACCCTTCAGAGACTGGAGCGAAATCATACCGTCGAAATAGATGAAGAAGTTGTAGAATTGCTTGAGAAAAAAGTAGAAGAGCATACAACACCGATAAATGTTATGTTCTATAAACCGGGAGGAACATTCCCGCGGGTGGCATATCCGACGATTGACCATTCCTGGTACTTTTATGATAACTGAGTTGAAAGTATCTCAACGATGAAAGCTGCACTTCTTGATACTTCCTATCACTTGTCGGTTGTGGATAAACCACTGCGTCGGCTTCAAGATAATGAGGCTCTCGTTAAAGTGAATATATGCGGTGTATGCGGCACGGATTTACATATTTTAGAGGGAAAATCCAGATCAAGGTGTCCCGTTGTATTGGGACATGAGTTTACCGGAATAATTTATGAAATAGGAGAAAAGAACGGTTTGTTTAAAGAAGGTCAACCGGTTGCGATAGATCCGAACATTTCGTGCGGTATGTGTTATTATTGCCATCGTGGTTTAGTTCATTTATGTAAGAACCTTAAAGCCCTCGGTGTGGATATAGACGGGGGAATGGCGGAGTATTGCATCGTACCTGTCTCGCAAATATATCCGGTACCTCACGATATGAGTCAGGAAAAAAGCGTGTTTATCGAACCGGTATCGTGTATCATACACGGAATCGATCGTGCACGTATTACGGTCGGCGATATTGCTGTGATAATTGGGGGAGGAACCATCGGCTTGTTGATGATACCGCTTTTAAAAAATGCGGGGGTTTCTAAAACGATATTGATTGAACCGGTTACATCTAAGCGGGAGCGTGCTGTGGATCTCGGCGCCGATGTAGTTCTCGATCCCGGAAAAGATAATCTTTATGATGCGGTTTTTGATAGTACGCAGGAAGGAGCCGATATCGTTATGGAATGTGCGGGAACGCCGAATACTGCAAAGCAGGCATTTGAGTTCGTTCGCCGTGGAGGAACGATTGAGTTCTTTGGTGTGTGTCCCAAAGGTGAAACAATACCTGTAGAACCTTACGACGTTTTTTCAAATGAATTAACAATTCTCGGCTCGTATGTAAATCCGCATACGTTCTCGCGGGCGATACGGATGCTGGAGGCGGGAATAATCGATACTGATAAATTGCTGACAGGAAAGTATAAACTTGAAGATGTTCATGGAGCAATAGATTCACTACGTAGTGGTGAGGCGGTGAAAAATGTTGTGTATCCGGGGTGAGATGCCTCAAACCCTGAATCCCGGTTTGTCTAAAAAGATAATACTTACGGTTGATATAAAAATATATGTGCTTGTTTCATCATATATTCGGCGATATTGAAATGTAGTGCGACCAAGTCTGGCCGCACTACATTTCGGACAGAACCGGGACGAAGGTGTAGAGGTATTCTCCCGGAATTAGAAACAAAGAATAAACCATAACCCGGAGTTTTCAATGCATAATCATCTGTACAAACTAAAAATAAGTCTGTTTTTTACAGCGGTTCTCTTTTTTGTTTCCTGTACCCCGGAGACAGATCAGCGCGAATCGTATGTTAATTTTGATCACCTGATGCATCTCACTGAAGAGATAGAGTTTGGCGATGAAACTGTCTCAATAGTTCATATTTATTCGGAATATCCTGATTACAGGTATCGGGCAGCGGCGGAATCGGGACCGGAAGGCATCACCTGCGTCGATGATGTCGGACGCGCTGCGGTTCTGTACCTCAGGCATAACGAGTTGACCGGGGATCGGGAAAGTTTAAACCGGGCACGATCAATGTTGAAATACATATTAAATATGCAAAAAGAAGACGGTCAATTTTACAATTTTATATTCGAGGATTACTCAATTAATAAAGATGGTATTACAAGTTATCCATCATTTGGCTGGTGGGCGGCACGGGGTGTATGGTCTATCGGATTAGGATACCGCATCTTTAAAGAGCACGATCCGGAATTTGCCCGGGAGTTAAAGGAAGCATTTGAACGTACGTATCCTCAGTTCGACAAACTGCTTGAACCGTACGGTGAGTATGTTGCCGTCAATAACCGTTCTGTTCCTGCCTGGCTTGTCTATCAATATGATACTTACAGCACAGCAACAGTATCGGAAATGCTGCTCGGTTTATGTGAATATTACGCCAATTCACGCGACGAACGGGTTGGGGAGTATATAGAAAAACTGGCAGAAGCGGTTGTTGAAATGCAGGAGGGAGATTTTGAAACATTCCCGTACGGTGTCTTTCTTTCTACACCACACGAGTGGCATGCGTGGGGAAACGGACAAACGCAGGCACTTGCCATGGCAGGACAATTACTTGACCGGCAGGACTTTATAGAAGCGGCTGCATTGGAAGTCCGTTCATGGTACACACGCTTTCTGACACAAGGACATATCCGCGGTTTCAGAGTCGATGATCCCGATGATGTCGATGTATATCAGCAGATTGCGTACAATTACCGTCCGATGATTGTCGGGGCAATGCGTCTCGCGAAAGCAACAGGCGATGAAACGTACGAACAAATTGCCGGTTTGCTGACCAGTTGGTTTTTCGGAAATAATATCCTCGAAACTCCCACGTACGATGTATCTACCGGACGGTGCTTTGATGGAATAAATGGTCCCGATGATTTAAATATGAATTCAGGCGCTGAATCGACAATAGAAGCACTGTATGCAATTCTCGAAGCGGAGCAAAGTCCGGTTGCCCGTGACCTGTTTCATGTACGAACCGTTGACTCTGGTGAATTCCAAAGCGGCTACTACGCTGTGTTTGAAAAAGAAGACGGGGAGCGTATAAGTTTAGTTCTCGATATAGAAAATCAAGATGTGTTATTGATAGATGGAGACAAAATAGAAGAATATATTTAATTGATACCAAAATGAAAAAAGCGATATTTATAGTAAGTCTTATTCTCGGTTGTACGGTTGTTGTTCCGGCACAGCAGATTGACATACCGAGAGTAGAACAAATGCCGAATCTTCCCTCACCGTATGAGATGAGGGATTGGAAAACCGTTGCACTTCAATACGATTCATTGGTTTATAATTTCGATGCTGCCGGTGAACACCTTCCGTTAATTCGGCGGATTACAAACACGATAAATTATCCCGGACAGGAGAGCTTCGGGCTCCACACGTACGTTGGAACCAACCAACCACAATCATCCGAGGCAATCAATGTGCTGCCGTCTGTTATAAGTGCAACACTTGCCGGGATCGATAAATCCAACCAGAACGGAACAAACTGGGTTATTAAAACGCAGGAGTTTTTTAACAAACGACCTGAAGAGAATGTGTATCTCAATCATCCTTCAACACAGAGCGGCAGTGATTGGTGGTACGATACAATGCCGAATGTTTTCTTTTATCAATTGTACGACCTTTACCTGCCGATGGGTGATTCTGAAAATCAGTTCAGGTCCGTTGCAGATCAATGGCTGCGAGCAGTGCAGGAGATGGGAGGAAGTGCAACACCTTGGCGTCAGGCATCTATGGGATATCGCGGATGGCGTCTGTCAACGATGGAGCCGAACGAGAGCGGGGTGATACAACCCGAAGCTGCCGGTGCAATCGGCTGGCTGTTATATCACGCGTATCTGGAAACAGGGGAAGCAAAGTATCGAATGGGTGCGGAATGGGCGATGGAGTACCTCAATCGATATCTCAACAATCCATCATACGAATTGCAACTCCCGTATGGTGTGTATATAGCTGCAAAGATGAATGCACAACTCGGTACGCAGTATAATATAGAGAAATTACTCAACTGGTGTTTTACCTATGATAATCCGAGAGGATGGGGAGCGATTACCGGTAATTGGAACGGGTACGATGTACACGGTTTGATCGGCGAAGCTGACGGAAATAATGATTATGCATTTTTGATGAACACCTTCCAACACGTCGGAGCACTCGTTCCAATGGCGAGATACGATTTGCGTTTTGCGAGGGCAATCGGTAAATGGGTGTTAAATGCCGCAAACGCCGCTCGCTTGTTTTATTCGTACGCATTGCCAGACCATCTTCAATCAAATGAAGACTGGGCGTTTGAGTACGATCCGCATTCGGTTATCGGATACGAAGCATTGCGGGAGGATGGTGGATTCAATAGACGACCGTACGCTACCGGCGATGCGATGGGTGGAAATTGGGCAGCAACGAACCTTTCTCTGTACAGTTCATCTCATGCGGGAATATTCGCGGGTATTATCGATACAACCAATGTTCCCAAAATCCTCCAGCTTGATATGCTTGCAACAGATTATTTTTCGGGCGAGGCATATCCAACCTATTTATATTTTAATCCGTACGATGAGGATAAAACTATCAGCTTAGAGCTTCCGAGTGGTTCGTTCGATCTTTATGATGCTGTTGATAATAATTTTTTACAATATAATGCATCGGGAACGGTCAGCGTAGAAATACCAGCCGATAAAGCGATTGTATTGGTTCAGGTGCCGGCGGGTGGTACTATAACCTATGAACTCGATAAAATGTATGTTAACGGTGTTGTGGTCGATTACCGCTCCGGTCAGCCGGTAGATAATTATCCCCCTCGGATAAAAGGGTTGCAGCCGGAAAAAAGTCCCGTGCTTCTCGGACAGGAAGTGCGCATCTATTGTACGGCAGTTGACAGAGATGGCGACGATCTTACGTACGAATGGGAAGTGGAAGACGGTACCATTTCCGGAAGCGGAGCCGATGTGCGATGGACGGCACCGGAGTACGAAGGTGAATTTTATATCTATTGTACAGTCGACGACGGAAGGGATGGAATCACTGTTGACAGCGTGCTCGTTGAAGTTGTGGAATCGTTTGTTGTCATTCCCGAAATTAAAGGAATGAGTGCCTCACCGCGTAAAATCGATATTAACGGTACATCTGAAATAATGTGTGAAGCTGTCGATCCGGAGGGATACGAGCTTACGATATATCTGGAAGCCGATTACGGGACCTTAGCCGGAGAGGAAAGCACCGCCGAGTGGACTGCACCCGGTACAGAAGGCAATTATTTTATTCGCTGTATTGTCGAAAATGAGACCGGTGGTATGGTAAAGGACAGCATTGATATTATGGTGCGCGACTTTACCGATATAAAGACCGGAGACCTCATTGCATACTATCCGTTTAACGGGGATGCAAACGACCACAGCGGGAACGGACATGACGGCAATGTCACCGGTGCGTCACTCGTTGAAGACCGGAAGGGAAACCCAGCAAGTGCATATTCATTTGACGGGAATAACGACCGGATCGTTGTGCCCAATCACGACGATCTTAATACCGGGGAAGCAATTGCCATTGCCTTCTGGATGAAGATAGGAAGAATATATGATCGTGAGTCACACCCTATTTCTCACGGGAGCTGGCAGAACCGGCTGAAAGTATCGATTTCAAACAGCAGATTGCGTTGGACAATAAATACAACAGACGGTATAATAGACCTTGACTCGGAGACGATCCTGGAAGAAAATATATATTATCATGTTGTTGTCCAATACGATGGCAGCGATATAGAGCTTTATCTAAACGGTGAGCTTGACAGTTTTTCATCATTTACGGGTACGCTTATTCAAACTTCAATTGATTTAACCATCGGCGCAATGCTGCCAACAAATTTAAGTTATAACTTCAACGGCATCATAGATGAAGTGCGAATATACGATTATGCACTTTCGGTGCAAGAAATAAAGGAGTTGTACGGTGACCCGACGTATGTCAAACGGCGTGACGATATGATTCCCCGGCAATTTAAAGTATTTCAAAATTATCCGAATCCTTTTAATCCATCGACGGTAATCCGGTTTCAGATTCCGGATCAAGATAAAGTGACTATCACTATATTTGATTCGATAGGGAGAAAAGTCGATAATGTACTTGACGATTATCTACTTCCGGGAGAGTATGAAATCAGATATGATGCGTCACACTTAAGCAGCGGAATATATTTTTACAGAGTTAATACAACTAATTCACAAATAATCAAATCAATGGTATTTGTTCGATAATGAAAATTAAAGAAATAGATTTATGCGGAACATGGAAATTCAGATGTCATAATTCATGCAACGCGGATTTACCGGAAATTTACAATACGGAAAGATGGCTGGAGGGGACTGTGCCGGGTACGGTGCATACGGATCTCATGAACAATTCAGTTATCCCGGATCCGTATCACCGGATGAACGAGAACAAAGTTCAATGGACGGATGCCGTCAGATGGGAATACGTCCGGGAGTTTACGGTCGATGAATCGCTGCTGAAGCACAAACATATCGAGATGATTGCCGAAGGACTTGATACCTTTGCGACAGTGTATATAAATGATAAAGAGGTTGGAAAAACAGACAATATGTTTACAGAGTTCCGGTTTGATATTAAACCATATCTCATCGCCGGAAAAAATTTGATACGGATACTTTTCGATTCCCCCGAGTTGGTAGCTGAGAACCTTGAAAAAGAAAATGGTAAGCTCACCGTTGCGCTCGAACCGCGCCGTGTATATGTACGGAAGGCACAGTATTCGTTCGGCTGGGATTGGGGGCCTAAATTAACAACTTCCGGAATATGGAAACCTATCCGGATAGAAGCATATTCGGAGTTACGATTAGCTCATCCATTTATTAAAGTAACCTCGTTAACTGATGATAGGGCTGTTTGCGATTGTACCGTTGAGGTTACAAACGGAAGCACCGACGGATATCAACTGTATGTTGACATCAAAGGCGAAAATTTCAAGATAGAACAGGAGTTGCAACCGGACGGAAATATTTTTTCAAGTGAGCTGGTCGTCACCGATCCTGCCCTATGGTGGCCGAACGGCTATGGAGCTCAGCCGTTATATAAAGCTTCATTTCGTTTGATAAAAAACGGTACACCGGTCGATGAGGTGAGCACAATCTTTGGAATACGAACGGTGCGATTGATCCGCGATGACGATACAGAAGGAGAAAATTTTATCCTTGAAGTTAATGGTGAGAAGATATTCTGTAAGGGAGCAAACTGGATTCCCGCAGATAATTTTATACCCAGAATACCGGATGATCGCTATGAACAATTAATTACCATGGCTAAAGATGCACATATGAACATGGTACGGGTATGGGGCGGTGGCATCTATGAAAACAAAAAGTTTTATGAATTGTGCGATTCGCTTGGATTGATGATATGGCAGGATTTTATGTTTGCATGCGGGGAGTATCCCGAAGAAGAGTGGTTTATGAAAAATGTTGAAAAAGAAGCAAATCACATTATTAAGTTGTTGCGGAACCATCCGGCTATTGTACTGTGGTGCGGTAATAATGAATGTGAGTATCTTTTTTGTAATGAGTATCCGGAGAAACATCCGGACGAAATGAGAGGCACACCAATATTTCGCGATCTGTTGTCTGACATTTGTAACCGGCTGGACGATTCAAGACCATACTGGAGAAGTTCACCTTTTGGCAGCAACGGTCATCCAAACGATCAAACAAACGGTAATCATCATCAATGGGAAGTGTGGAGCAACTGGAAAGATTATGGGGAATACTCCTCTATTTATGCGCGCTTTGTAACGGAGTTCGGTTTTCAGTCACCCGCCAACCGTAAGACCTTTGACGATGTAACCGAAACGTCTGACCGTGATTTTAATTCTCCGGTGATGATACATCACAATAAACAAGTGAAAGGTACCGAGCGGCTGATATATTTTCAGGAGGAGTATTACAATTCAACGAAAGATTTTGAGACGTTCATCTACCAGGGACAATTGCTTCAATCCGATGCATTGACCCTTGCGGTTGAACATTGGCGGCGGAGAAAATTTGATACAGCCGGGGCGATATTCTGGCAGTTGAACGATTGCTGGCCAGTCTCTTCATGGTCGGTAATCGACAGTGCTCTCAGACCAAAGGCTTCATATTATGCGGCAAAACGGTTTTTTGCACCCGTATTGCTCTCTGTTGCACAGTCTTCTAATTCATACAGTGTATGGTTGACGAATGATACTTTACAGCCGGTTAAGGGAGATGTTATTATCGAGTTGGTTGATTTGAGCGGGAAGAAACATAATATTGCCACCGATAGTTGTGAAATAGCGAAGAATTCTTCCTCTCCCATTCGTGAACTTGAACGGCGAATATTTGATAATATTTTGCGTGAATCGACATATTTACGTGTAAGGTTACTCAATAACGGAAAGATAGCTGCTGAAAACAGAACGTTTTTTTGCCGTCCGAAAGAATTAACATTGTCCGATCCAAAGATCGATTTCAATATCGAACAAATCGGCGCTGAAAAATATCTGGTTAAACTTCAGTCGGATGTGTTTGTTAAATCTTTATTTATAGAAGATTGTGGGGATAAATCATTCTTTGAGGATAATTATATTGATCTCGATGCCGGGGAGGTTAAAGAACTAATCGTACGTTCTACTCATACCGAAGAAGGATTACGCGAAGCATTGCGGCTGCACTGGTTGGGTAATGATGCTCCGGTGTCATTATAAATTCAGGACTTTTGACATAGTGATAAACCGTATCTTTAATAGATGTATCATCGTATGAAAAAAACAACTGTTTACTTTCTTTTTTACATAATAAGTTCAATACTGCTTTCGTTATGGGTCCTGCCGGGTGATTACCACCTGTATAGCGTCGATTATACCGGTAACGGAACGGCTTTCGCTGCGGGAAGCCGCGGAACGGTTATTATCTTCCAGGATAACGGAAAATCATGGCGTCGAATAGATACAAATTCCGAAGCCGAACTGTACGGTGTTTATTTCTCATCAAGCAATACGGGAACAGTGGTTGGAAGTGCGGGTTCGATATTCAGGACACAAGACGGTGGCGAGACGTGGATTCAACAGGAATCCAATTTCCGGTTTAATTTATATGATATTTACTCTATCGGCGAAGAAACCGGTTATATTACCGGTGATGATGGCACGCTTCTTTATACCAACGATGGGGGGGATTCATGGGAGCTCATTAACCTCGATATCAATAACTATCTTTTCACTATAGATTTTTATGACTCACAACACGGAGCCATAAGCGGAAGCAACGGTATTGTATTAATCACTGACGACGGCGGGCGAACCTGGGATGAAAGAAATACGGGAGTTACCTCTACTCTGTTTTCAATTACCTTTACCGATGCAAATACATTGTTTGCAGTCGGCGATGGCGGAATAATTATCCGTTCGTCGGATGCCGGCAATACGTGGGAACGATTGGACGGAAGAACCCGCCAGGATCTGTGGTCTGTTTCTTTCTCAACACCTTCAAAAGGGGTAATAACCGGTGAGAACGGGACTATACTATTCACCAAGGACAGCGGCAATCACTGGAGCAGGATTCAATCATACACAGAGAACAGATTGATGGCAGTAACATTGACCAAAGGCAGAGGCGGCATAGCGGTTGGACTGGGCGGGACAATTTTAAGAACTGAAGATTCAGGTGAAAGCTGGTCGCTGTTAAAGGATCGCCCGTCGTATGCATTATATGGAATTTCCTTCTACGACAATACCACCGGTATAATTACCGGGAGCCAGGGTACTATCTTCATTACGAATGATGGCGGGAAATCATGGAACCGATTGGATAACATTCCATCGATTACGCTGCTGACTACCGTTGCAATAAGAGAGACCTCTTTTATTGCATCAGGACAATTTGGCGCTATGATTGGATCTCAGGATGGCGGCAGCACATGGTCTGCAATTCAAAGCAATACCACGAGCTGGATATGGGATATGCTTTTTATTACTAACAGAATCGGACTCGCAGTAGGAGATGAAGGTACTATTATTAAAACAACCGACGGCGGTACTACATGGATTAATATTCCATCCGGTACAAGCAGCAGATTAACCTCTATAGATTTTAATGGTGCATCGGCAGGACTTATCGCAGGAAGTTCCGGCACAATTCTTAGCACGTACGATGGCGGGGAAAGTTGGGAGCCATTGAGCATACCGACGGATACGTGGTTGTGGGATGTTTACTTTATTACAAGCGCAATAGCATTTGCAGTTGGGGCAAACGGAACTATAATATCAACATCGGACGGGGCACACACCTGGTATACCGTTGCAAGCGGTGTCTCGACAGATCTTCGCAGAATACATTTCATCGATGATAAACGCGGTTTTATAATCGGCGACAACGGAACACTTCTCAAAACGACGGATAGTGGAGTTCGATGGAACAAAGTATCGATTCCAACTACCGGCAATCTCAGGAACATCCATTTCATTGATGAAAAAACCGGTTTTATCATTGGTGAGTTGGGAACGATACTCAAAACTACCGACAGTGGAACAACGTGGACGATGCAATAGAAGTGAGCGTTCAAATTATAATTGATCAATTGTTTTTTAATCATTTGAGCGAAGCGAAAATAATCGATTTGTAACAATTATTCACGTAATTATGGGAAAATCAGTCATGCAACTTAACAAAAGCGATGCTATGATCAGGCCGGATCAAACACGTGTTTTGCTCCGGAATCATTCCATCGGTTCAGATACAATTAATCCGATATTTCTGACCGAAGAACTATCAAGGGAACCGAGAACATCGAGAATCGTCGGGCGGGTGATGGATTTTTCGGAACATGAGGTTAACCAAAAGCTGGAAGTTGTCTTGAGCGAATTTCAGGATAGGCATCGGAATATTGAAGAGAAATTCCTGAGAAGATTTAAGGATATCGAAAATGTTTTGCCACCCCGTTCACCGATTTCACAAAACAGAAAATTACTGCTCGGTGCGTATTATCTTTGTGAATACTCTCTGGAGGCAGCGGCATTGTTTAATCCGTCTATCGTACTTCACCCCGACCAATCGGGCCTGAAACAGAATGAAGTCCGGTTCATTTTAAGTCTGCGTGCAGTCGGAGAAGGACATATTTCATCCATTGAGTTTCAGACCGGTATCATTACTTCCGATCTAAGGATAGTCATTGATCAGCCTACACGTTACGTTTCCGAGGGAGAGATAGACTGGGATCAGGTTGTTGACAGAGTGACACTTGTGAAAAAATTAAAAGATCTGGGGCTCTATAATGATATTGCCGGGTCGATGCTTGATAAACTTGGGACAAATGGTAGTCTCCGTAATCTTCGGTTCGAAATCGAAAAATTTTTAGAGCAACACAAAGGATCACGGCAATGGGGCGATATCGAGAAAGCTGCCAATTCTGTCTTTGAACTTGCGCGGTCGAATTATGACGTACGCTTTTCCCCGGATGTTCCGATATCCGAACGAGTTATTTTTCCCCTGTCACCCTGTGAGAGTAACGGTATCGAAGATGCGCGGTTTGTGAGGTTTACCGACGATGACGGGAATATCCGGTATTTCGCGACATACACGGCATATAACGGTAGAACGATCCGGCCGAAACTTCTTGAGACCGATGATTTCATTCATTTCAGAATAAGAACAATGGGCGGACCGGCGGTTCGAAATAAAGGAACGGCGCTTTTCCCGAGGAAGGTAAACGGTACCTACGTCATGCTTTCCAGGCAGGACGGAGAGAATAATTCTATTATGTATTCAGACCATGTGGAGTTCTGGAACGAGTGCCGGGTTATAATGGAACCGAAGTACGACTGGGAGTTCATTCAGATCGGTAATTGCGGCTCGCCTGTGGAAACGGACGATGGATGGCTTGTGTTGAGTCACGGAGTCGGTCCGGTGCGAAAGTATTGCATCGGTGCATACTTGCTTGATAAAGATGATCCGTCGAAGTTGATCGGACGAACGCGTGAACCGATAATTCTTCCCGAGGGTGACGAACGCGAGGGCTATGTCCCTAATGTGGTATATACCTGCGGCATGCTGCAACATATGGATAGTCTGATAATACCGTACGCGAAGTCTGATTATGCAATTGGATTTGCGACTGTACCGGTGAAGGACGTGATACAAAGGATGGAGTGAAATAGTTCCTGTACCGCCAACGGGATTTGAACCCGTGTTTCCGCCTTGAGAGGGCGGCGTCCTAAACCGGGCTAGACGATGGCGGCAAATTATACATCCAAAATAACTATCCGATATAGCTGCCCGGCCAGGGTTCGAACCTGGACTCTTCTGATCCAGAGTCAGGTGGAATTTTTCAAACCGTTAAAAACAAACTGTTTTTGGCTATTATTTTACCTATTTAACAAAAATCCGCCTTCCTTTGTCAACAGTTTTGTCAACACCTGCCGGGCTGTTTAACGATTTAAATTTATTGATTTTTCCGCTTTTAATCAAATCAGTCGGGTAAATTTATTTTGCCTACCGCATTGGTAAGAGTTTTATCATCGTAAGTGGTGTACCCCTGTGTTGTCTTTATGTCTGTGTGACCGACTAATTGCTGTACTGTTCCTTCAGGTACACCTTGTTTAATCAACCATGTTATGAATGTTGC
>SL_3KL_010_SEDDRAFT_10000757_pt1 | contig 27878 bp, 22 predicted proteins | sample SodLakKL_010_SED_2_FD_10381 | JGI IMG/M metagenome (IMG submission 10381)
TCACTCGGCTTCGTAAACCTCTCCACAACCTATCCGCTTGAGCGGTATACCTTTCCCAATCAGGACGGTACCTTTGCCGACAAGGGACTTAACTATTATTTTTCGGCGACAGGTGCGGGTAACATAGCAACATATATTGATTTTAACTACGATATTCGTGCAAACAATATCGAGGGTATAAGATTTAAAAAAGGGTCGGTATTTTTGCGGACGGATGCGGTATCATTGGAGATCGGCAGGAACAATATCTGGCTCGGACATTCACACTACGGGTCATTGCTGCTCTCTAACAACGCCGAACCGTACACACTGGTGCGGTTCCGCACCGAACGACCGTTCCGTATACCGTATATCGGTAATTTCGATTACACACTTTTCCATGGCTGGCCGCGGAATTTTAATATTATCGGCCACAAACTGAGCTGGCACCCCGCCTCGTGGCTGGAGCTTAATCTAAAACAGACAATCGTTTACTCCGGGAATTACCGTTTATCCGATTATTTTTTAATGTTTACCGGACGTGAAGCAAATTTACGGGAAGGAGTCGGGGAAACAGATTCACGGGCAAGTTTTGAAATTTCAGTGGATATGGGGTTTCTGTCAGCATTGACACCTGTAATAACGGGGGCGAAAATCTACGCAGAATACGGAGGTGAAGACCTCTATGCATACTGGCAAACTGCAGATGCTCAATTTGATAAGGATCTGTGGGTGGGACCGTTCGGCTTTGAGTTTCTGGATACCGGAATTATTACCGGTCTTCAGGTACAAACCACAGGTTCGGAATTTGTTTTTGAATATGCTCAGAATTATAAAAACCACTATATTTTCTACGATCCGTATAAGGGAGAACGACCTTACAATATATCCTGGTACCGGCACTCGAATCAGCCAACCTTCCAAAACAAAGGATCGCTCATGGGACATCACATGGGATCGGCAGCAGAGATGATATCATTCCATTTTTCTCGATCATTTTCCAATTATGATTTTACTTTTATAGCAAGCAGACGACATCGATGGAACATTGGTCTTGATAACAGTTCAACCTATAAAGACGGAATAGCCGAAAGAAAAAACTCTTTTACCGGATTACTTACACACAAACAAGAAAGGTATGATATATCATTACTATTCATATACAATAATTACAGCAACGTGGATGGAAATACACAGCATGTGATAAATAGACCTCAAAACGGGGTTATGGCAGAGGAGTTTCTGGCAGGGGTGGTGTTCACAGTCTATTTTTAACTAAATGATTGATTGGATATAAGGGATAATGGAGTGTTGGAACGATGAACTGAGGGAGTGTTGAAAATTTACCTGGTATCTTCTGTTGGAAAAAACTGCCTGATATTACACTTTATATAATCGTACCAAATAACGGGTGCCGGACAAGTTCAGCGCGGGAAAAAGCAATTTATAGGTCCTTTTAGATTGTGATTACTTAAGTATTTTACCTATTGTCTTAAAAATTATGTATATATCCGTCATCACTGATGCTTCCTTCCCATAATCAAGATTGAGCCGGATTTTTTCCGGCATTATCTCCTTCTTATACACGGATTCAGGATCTGCTGCCCGTGATAGGATTTCATTTTCATTGCGGTATTCTATTGAGGCAGGATCGGTAATACCCGGCATAAGGTCGAGAACTTTTTGTTGTTGAGCAGTATATAAATTCACATATTTAGGCACCTCAGGCCTCGGCCCGACGAGACTCATTTCGCCTTTCAGCACATTGATCAGCTGCGGCAGTTCATCGAGCTTTGTTTTTCTGAGCAGCGAGCCGACCCGGGTTATCCGTGGATCCTTACCTACCGTAAGCTGACCACCCTTTTTATCTGCATCCACAACCATTGTTCTGAACTTCAGTATCCTGAATTGCTCCCCTTTATAGCCGATACGTTCCTGTGAAAAAAAAACCGGACCTCTGTCGGTTAGCTTCATACAGATAGCGATCAATAAAAAAAAAGGAGACAATATAATCAGACCGGGGATAGTGCATACCAGATCAAAGATTCGTTTTGCCGTATTAGAACGGGATGAAAATTTGATTTCGCTATCGATAGTTGATGTTTGCATATATTAATAGTAATAATATTATGTTTACTCACCGTAGAGGTAATAAATGATGTTACACAAGATAGTACCTTGGTTCTTTATACTGATGAAAATCCTAAGCACTAATTCCCTAAATCCTAAACAATACCTAAATTCTAATGTTCGAATGTTCAAAACAGCACGAGTTCATATTGTTTTTTCTTTATTCATAAATTCTTAGTGTTCTTTGTGAATCCTTCGTGGTCTTAGTGGTTTAGATTCATTTGCGAACTCTGCGGTCTTTGCGTTAGAACACTTTGGACTTTCCATAGTCTGTGCTTTATATCAAAAATTACCTAAAACTGTCAACACTACACTATAAACCCGCGTTCCGGTTCCCCGCAACTACATCCCGTATACTGTCAACCACATAGTGCACTTCTTCATCGGTCATATCCGGATAGAGCGGCAGACTGATTATCTCATTATACAACGATGCCGCGACGGGAATATCTTCCGGAACGTATCCGTAGAGATCACGATAATACGGATGCATATGGAGGGGGAGCCAGTGGACACTGCATCCTATTCCCTTTTCTTTCAACTTTGTTATAAACTCACCGCGGTCTATAGAAAGTTTCGATAAACGCAACCGGATTACATACAGGTGCCAGGAATGAATGCGGTTCTCCTTTTGGAAAGGAGGTATAATCTCATCCACACCCTTAAGCAGTTCGGTATAGAGCTCCGCTCTCGACGTCCGCATTCTGTGCAGTGCATCCGCACGACGAAGTTGATGTAATCCGATCGACGAAGCCACGTCGGTCAGATTATATTTAAATCCGGGAGCTATGATCTCGTAATACCATGAACCGTCGCCGCTGAAACGTTTCCACGCATCGCGGGATATTCCGTGCAAGGACATGATCTGCATTCTTTCGATCAATTCCCGATCGTTCGTACATGCCATCCCCCCCTCTCCCGTGGTGATGGTTTTGTTAGCATAAAATGAATAGCAACTGATCTCCCCGACACTGCCGACCTGTTTCCATACATCGGTTGTATCATCACGGTAATAGGCAGGACAGCAATGTGCTGCATCCTCGATTACTCTTAGGTTATAATTATCGGCCAAACGCATTATGCCCGTCATATCTCCTACCTGTCCGCCGACATGAACAGGTATTATCGCCGCAACATCTTCACCCTTTTTAAGAGCGTCCTCTATTCGTCTTTCAACGTCATCAACATCGATATTAAAATCATCCTCCCTGCAATCGACAAGCAATGGCCGGGCGTTAAAATATCTGACAACTTCAGCAGTCGCCGCAAACGTCATCGACGGAACGACAACCGTTTGATTTTCCTTCAACCCCACCGCTTCAAGCGCAAGATGGAGCGCGGCGGTACACGAGTTTACGGCAAGGGAATACGAATGCCCCATATACGCACTGAATTCTTTTTCAAATTGCTTTGTCTTGGGACCTGTTGTCAGCCAGGCTGACCGGAGGGTGTCGATCACCTCATGTATTTCGTCATCGGTTATACTTGGTTTGTAGAAAGGGATGTTCATATGTATGATCAGTTTTAGAATATAAAATGTTCGTTACTAATAATGTATTAACCGCTCTCCAGAGCTGTATAGTCCGCCGCCAGGCGGTCTTGTAAACTCATTATAGAGCTGATTTCGTATCTATATGGAATAACTTCCTTAAAAGCTCGATCTATTCCATCGGGATAGCTTATACGGCTTTGCAGAGGTAATGCAGTTTCATGTAAGAATGTTATCATTTACTATACACTGATAAATTATTCCGAAATATCGGAATAATCAATAACTCAGAGTGATATTATTCACGAGTATGGTGTTAAACTGAGCCCCGACTTGTCGGGGAAGGTTTAGTGGGTGGACATAAAAGGGAAAATATATTCAATTGAAACGGCAATAGAATATATTATTATTTTGTATAATCATCAATCAGTGCTTTTTTTGCTTCTGCAGGTAAATCTATCGGTATGAACATAGATGACGGATATAGGTAACCATCGGTTTCAGATTTATCCTCATCAATTATCCGAACCATTGACCTAGCCTCAGCTTCATCATCAACCAGTTGCCGGTATACTTTTCCAACAATTAAACTGGCCCGGTTGTTATCGTTATTAATACAAATTACAAACCTACTCATATCAAATTTTTCCAATAGATAGTAGGTCTGATTTTTCTACGATTTAACATTTTTAATTGCAATCATCCATATCTAATGAAACGTTTCACCTCTCCCTGTGCGCCGAAGCCTGCTTCTCGGCGCAGGCGGAACCTCTCACCTGTCTCCCCTCAACCATCTCCCTCAATACCACATCAAACCTATCGATTATCTTTCTCCGGTCGAAAATGTTTCTTGCCGCCGCGAGACAATTTTGTGAATAATCCTCACGTTTATGCTTTTCTTCTATAAACTTGCATATATTTTCCCTCAAAGCTTCCATATCACCTGCCGGTGAGACCATACCTGCTTTATGGTCTTCAACAATAGCGGCGCCCTCGCCGTCACCCGAGAAGAGTATCGGCAATCCCGCTGCCATCGCCTCGTATATCTTTGAGGGCACGGCACCATAAATATTTTTCACAAGGGGAATGATTGTTCCGTCATATAATGCAAGTACCTCCGGAATAGTGCTTCTGTTAACCGGTTCGTGAAGAAATATGTTTCTGTCAGGATTTTCCGCTAAATAGTTCTTAATACGTTTCTTTTCATACCCCTCACCGTAAATGTGAAATTCTGCACCCAGTTCCTTGAAGTTTATTTGACTGCAGATAGAGTATACACCCTGTGCAACACCAAGCAATCCTGCATATACAAATGATTCACCGGATGAATTCATTTTCTTCTCTACACCTTGAAAACGTGTCGTGTCAACACCGTTCCTGAATAAAAATGTTTTTTGTGCGCCATTTTCTTTGAGGTGCGCCACAATCTCATTGGACTGCCCGCTGGATATATCCGATTTCCGGTAGAGAAACCGTTCGAGCTGCTCGATTCTGCGATAGAGAAATCCCTTTGAAATAGCACCGAGATGATATGCCGACAAGGGCCAGATATCTGAAATATTCAACGCGAACCGGGCTCTTGTAAAACGGGCAAGCAAATATCCGGTAAACCCGAGGGTTAACGGAGGACTTTCAACAAAAATAATATCGGGTTTATATCTGCGAATACGAAAAAACGATAATAGAGCACTGATAGAGAATGAAAGCATGCTTGCAATACGGGGGGCGGCTCGCGCCGAGTTCGATGCATACAGCCAGTAGCGGGTCACATCAAGATATTCATAGGTTTCATAGACACGTAGTTTTTTCCTGTAACCGGGGAAGATCGAACCGGTTGGGTAATTTGGCAGGGCGGTCACCACCGATACATCCCATCCCCGTTCGCTGAAACCTTTTGCAAACTCGTATAATCGTGATTGTGGTGCCCCCATTTCTGGCGGGAAATATTGGGTGAGAATAACAAGCCTCAAACTTAATTCTCTCTAATCTCTTTTTTAAAATATATTCCTTTAGGACTTTCCATGACAATTTCCCACCCCATTTTCTTATAAAGCTTTATAGCGGCGGTATTATCATTATGTACACTTAACCTCATTGAACGATATCCCCTCTTCTCACTTTCATTTCTAAATGCTTCCATTAATGCAGCAGCGGCTCCTTTTCCCCGGTACCCGCTGTGAGTGCATATTGAGAGGAGACTTGACGATAATACATCATAATATTCATTATCAGGGGCATGATTAAGGGTTTTTGCTATTCCTATTTTTTTTGATAATGAGGATACAGCATTGGCTGTGTGTTCTATTAACCTTTTTCGAATCTTACTGTTCACCAAACTTTTATATAATATTACAGGTAAATACAAAGGTATATATTTTCTCATAAAATGACCCCGTACATACGGCGCTCCACCGGCGACCAAACCACCAATCAAGCCGGTTTCATTATCTTTTGCAATAAGGAAAATTGCATCCGGATGATTACAATAATATTTATAAAATGACCTCAAAAAACGGGGACCCAGTAAAGTAAGAAATTCACCGGGAAATGCTGTCTCATGACATGTAACAATTCCCGTAAGATGATTTTCATTGGCGGGTATTATTTTAAATTTTCTATCCGGCACGCTCATTACTCGATATCAATTTTTATCTTTTCCAGACCGACTTATCATTGATAAACAATTCGTCAATGCAAGAGCCGTCTTTCTTTAATAATCCTAATTTTACTTCGGCATGTTCTTTATTATTTATCAGATTTAATCTTATCGATGAATTAAAGTGTGTAATTTCCGGGTTCTGATTTCCGAGTGAAATACATGTTATATATCTAACTGGCAATTTTGAATATGATTCAGCAATTAATACCGGAGTCGGTTTTTTCTCTCCATAATGTAATGAACTCCATCCGAATCGTTCCCCGGATTCACTTCCATAAAAAATGTGTATATCCGGATCATGATTTAAAGGTTTCACAACAATATTCGCCTCACCGTTATCTGTCTCCAGCGTAATACCGTTCGGTAATTTTCTATACGATATATCAGGAAAATTCCAGATTAACCGGGTCAGTTCCTTACCTTTACCAAGGATATCATCTATAACCAGCCAGTAATCCTCAAACAAATTAACAATCGCACGACGGTGAATAGCTTTGCTCGACAATCTTTTATATCCATCGTGTTCTCCCTGCCAGACTTCATATGATTTATTTGTCACATGAAAATGGAACCGGGATTTCAACAAACTATACCACCTGAAACGGTCTCCCTTGATCATCTGATCGGTATTACCAACCTCAACAGTATTATGAGCCCTTGTAGAAACGAAAAACCTGTTCCAATTGTTTACCGGATCGAAATAGGAGTACGTACCTGAATCTCTTAGGACATTGGTTCCCTTCCACCAAAGGTCAAAATGGAGCATATCTGCCTGGTTTGGTCGGCTGCGGTATGTATGACACCTGGTCATTCCCCAAGAGTTTTTTCTCCTGAATGTATAGTACCCACCAGTGTGGAAATCTCTACTTTTTCTTTCTATAAGATCAACTTTTGCATTTAATGAATCCCGGCCGAACAACCAAAACATTAGTTCATCGTGCGGACCATCTTCATAGATTCTTTTACCTGTGTAAAGGTAGTGAAACGCTTGTATAACCGGTCTGAAATCGGGATATTCGCAATTTGATAACGAAAAGATATTAGCACCGTCATTGGGTCCGTAATTAGGAGTATAACCGCTATCGGGATCCTGCATATCATATAAAAACAAATAAGATCGCCTAATTCGTTCGTATGTAAATTCGGAAAATTTCAGTGAATTTATTTGTGCAAGTCTGAAACACCAAAGATATACATGTAACATTAACCTCTGATAATTCATGGAATGTTGAATATATGATCCGTCCGAAAAATTAAATTTTTTAACTTCATCTTCAAGCACATACTTACCGAACTTTTTATATTTTTTGGAATTCTTCAAAAATGGAAATAATATTCCGATAGTATACAATGCTCCCGCCTCACTGACCGCATGATTTCCCATCTGTATACGTGCATAATTAATGTGTTTATTAATACGTTCAGCCGATGTATTAAGTAAAGATAATACCTTACCAAGTCTCTCCTCGGTTGTTGCAGCACTGTCTAAAAAAGTAAACAGAGCGAATATCACCGCAAAGGAACGGATTGCCGCTTCCTGACCGCATTGCCAGTTTGGTCCCATATTTGGAGGATTTGTTCTAAGCCAAGACTCAAGCAAATTCCAGAACATTTCTGCGTACTTTTCTTCCCGACAAGATGCATAAATACGTACAAGAGAATATACCCACCCAAATCTTGATTGCTCCCATATGTACTTTATATCTCCTAAATTACCGTTGAAATCGGAGAGACTCGTCCAGTGCTTATTATTATAAAATCTTTTATTATCAAACGGATTAAGTAACCAGTCGCTGTCGGGATATCCCAAAGTTCCGTATTTTGAAGAAAAATATAAGAATTTACCCTGCTTAATATTCTTAACTTCATAAAATGCATTTTCTAATTGGTTGATATCTAATTGAGTTTGAATTCCTGTCGTATAAAAATAATTACCAATATTTCTCTCTAATATCGATTTTAGATTTGATTCGCTTTGATATTTTTCGTTTATAATTTTGTTTACATAATTTATACGTTCATAATTCCCATTCAGAAATCTTATTTTAAGAATACCGGATCTACGCATCAAGTCAAAATAAACTCGATACCCCAGTCTTGAGATACCATACTGTTTTAATATAACCGCGATATTTCTTATAGGAGTAATCATTTACACTTCAATACTATTGTATTTATTCTTTTTTATATAATTCTTTACAAATCGTTGCTTTCCGTTTGGTTCTCTTTCTATTTCATTTACGTATTCAAACAAGATTTCAAAATTCTGACTTATCCACCTTCTAATTCCATCCTTTATAGATTCTTCATCTTTTTCTGTATATCTGTTTCTTTGTACGATCCTTACAATCAATTCATCACACTTATATTGAACTATTTGAGCATCCCGGACATTATCAGTATTGTGGAAGACATACTCCATATCTTTGCTTTTGCGTCCCTCAGGAGTGATAATATAGTCATCGTTTCGTCCATCTATGTGCATAATTACATTTGATTGCAAACCGCAGGGACACTGATAATTAACGGGCGCCCACGTCGCTATATCACCTATTTCATATCGTATGAGAGGAAAATCAAAATTCGCAAAACCTGTACATACTATTTTACCGCTGATGGTTCCATCTTCCTGAATGTCAGGATCAACGCATTCCAATATTCCGTACTCAAAATCTTCATGAAAAACGTTATGGGGACAATATGATGCGCTTCCGCATCCTTCAACGGAACCATAATGTTCTGTTAGAGTTGCAGTCGTAAATTTTTTTATATCTTGTATCTGAAAGTCTGTTGAATTTTCGGCACCAAACGCTATAATTTTGGGATGATTGTTTAAGGTTAATCCCATTTGATTTGCAGTTGCAGCCAGTGAATGTATGATCGATGGATAGCCGACATAAAATTTAAAATCAGTTTCATCCAGAAATTTAATGATATCCCTGATTTTTTGAAAAGTGATTTGTTGGTTATTTATCACCACTTGTCTCATGGGATAATTCCACCTCCAGTATGGTGGTTTATTCTGATTTTCAGGTACTGCAACTTTCCCGGTAAAATTTACACACCAATCATTATAATGTAAACCATATCTCATTCTGTGACGCCACCACACTGCCGACTGGAATGTTTCTGCTTCACGGGATGTGTATAATGACAATGCCTTGCCGGTTGTACCGCTTGTGTGAGATACCAGTAATTTTTTCTTATCTGTGGAATCAGCAACCAGTTTATCAATATTTGCCCGTACTTCTTCTTTTGTCAATACAGGCAATTTATGCAGATCATCACGTGTTTTTATATCTCCGGGATAAAGATTTAACTTTTTCATTGTCTCCCGGTAATACGGCACATGCACGTATGCATGATGTATCAGTTCATGCAATTTTTCATTCTGATACGCTTCTATCTCGTTCTTTGACCACTTTTCTGATATCAATAGTCTATTAAGTATATTATTAAAGTTGGGCCCATAGAGATTTTTCGATTTTTTCCAGCCGTAATAACTGCATCCGATATTTTGCAGCAACACCGGTAGTTTTTGGTAAATATTTTCGAAACCTGTAGGCATGGATATTACTATACTTTTCTTAAAATACTTTTTTAATAATTTTGTTATGCATTATCTACATCAAGTCCTGTAAGATCCCAGTTAGTGTAATTTTTAATATTCTTATTTTCTATATACCAGACAGCTTCATTATTTGCTGCCGGTTTCACCAGAAAAGGTAGTGATCTTCTTCCGGTTAATAGATCTGTCAATTTATTCTCTTTGATAAACCCGTGGTTTTTAAAAATATTTTCCAACGTCTTATCCATGGTGAGAAGAGGAATTGATATAATTGAATTTCTAAGCATAGTTGATCTCATACATATAACTTTTAGAAATATTTTTATAGCATCATTCCAGATATTAGGCAATAACCGGAAGTCCATTATTTTCAACACGGAAATGTTAATATTTAGTACTTTTTTTGACGTCAACCTTTTTAGTATAATATGTCCCGATAGGTTATTATCCTGGTTAATACTATAAACTATAAAATCAGAAAGAGGATTAGATAATTTATACTTATAAAATATTTCATCCCGCATACTCTGTATTTTATCAGAACGTCTATTTCGTCTGGATGACTCCACAAGTTCATCAACCGTTTCGTCCGATAGAAGTCGATCTCCAGAATATTCCTTAATAATTATATTTCGATATTTATAGATATTCCGATTTTCGCCGGTATTTCTATTTGTCGGAATAAAGGAACGAACTGATATTCTTACCAGCTCTCTTTTAACACGCACGGGATGCCATCCAAGTTTTATCAAGATGGGAGTGCTTTTCAGATTCGATGACAAAATGAGCTGGTATAGAATGTTATTTTTTTCACAGCAATCATCGCATAACTCGATAAGCTTGCGATATATTCCACGGCCCTGATGTGTTGTTGCAACCCGTGCTTCAGCACCACTGCCGACAAGAATTTCAGTTGAATTACAAACAAATTTCTGTACAAATATTCCTCTGAATCCGACAATTCTTTCATTATCAAATGCTAAAAAAACAATTGGAGTTTGAATATAGGGATTTTTTAAGAATTTCCACGTAAAATAATTTTCCCATTTATGGGACTCAATACTTTTCCATTCTGTTTTTAAAAATTCGATCGTTCTATCAAAATATGCATCATTATACTGCAAGTATTTAATCATTTTGAAAATAATTCTTCACACGCATCATCTGATAAATAACAGGCTGCCACGTATAGATTTTATCACACATCACTTTTTCAGGACCAAAGCTTCTTTTGAAATTCTCCAGACCTTTATTCCCACCATCGGTGCCTAAATCGTACCAGCGATAATTCTTATCTATACCATCTTTTATCATTGTATATTCCAGTAAATGATTGGGCCGCAGTTTTCGATATTCAGTCAATGAAGCCATATGCCATCCGATGATTTTTTCATGGGAATAAAAATTAATGCTCCCTGCTATCGGAATCTCGTTATGCCAGACTAACCATAATTTAATTATTGGATTATATCTTCTAAACAATATTTCAAATAATTTCCAACCCAGTATATACGGTGTTTTAGGACCCCATCTTTTGATTGTATCCAGATAAATATCATAATATTTTTTCCAATGCTCTATATCCGTACCTTCTGATACCATTAATTTATTCTTTATCCCCTGTTTAATATGATTTCTACAGCTACTTTTCATTTTTGAATAAATTGTTTCCTCGCCTTGTGTCAAATCCACCATATAGGTTGTATGAGAGAACCTCTGTACGTACGTTGAGTTTACCGTAACAATCGTTGAAGTAACATCAAATGGATTAAGTTGCCAGGTCAGATTTTTAAAATTTTCTACAATGAAGGATGAAATCAAAGAAACATGATGGTTATTTAAATAATCCTTTGTGAGCCAATTACCGTATTTTGAAATAAAAGCAGGGCCGGTAAGTGCATTCCTTTTGATCAACCCCTTATAATATCTTTGCCGAATGATCGGTAATAATACACTTTTACCGTCAGAAAATGATATGAGTTTTGGAACAGGGTAAATCTTTCCCTCTGAATATGATTGCCAGATTTCCGCCCATTCACGTGAATGAAAAAAGGTGCCGGATTCACTACAGTTCCAATATTCATCCCATTCATCGATTGTAGCGTCTCTAACAATATCTATTTTTAACATTTCGATTTTATGTATACTTTATATTCAGATTGCTATTTTCATTGTCATCCTTCTCTCTCCACCGCTCATTTGCTGTCAAATATTTTTTTTGTGTAATAAATAACCGGATGCCATTTAATGATCATGTCACACATTTTTTCTTCAGGCCCGAAGCTTTTTTTAAATCTACGCAGGCCCTTTTTGCCTCCGGCTGTCTCGAAATCGAACCAATGATAATTTTTATTTATCCCGTCTTTTATAATCATATATTTCAAAAAATTAATTGGCCGCAGCTTATGATATTCTGTTAATGATGCGATGTGCCAGGATATAATTTTTCCTTGTGAATAAAAACATATACCACCGGCAATTACAATTTCATTATGCCATACCAACCATAATTTTATTCTTGAATCTTTCGCATGGAATAGAATATGAAAAATCTTCCAATCAAGCATATAGATTGTCTTTGAGCCCCATCTTTTTAATGTGTCGCGATATATGTTATAATATTTTTCCCAATCATTAATATCTTCTCCCTCGGTAACAGTCAATTTATTTCGAATACCCTGTTTAACTTGATTTCGACAACTTTGATTCATATTCGATAAGATATAATCTTCTCCTTTGGTTAAATCTATCATATAGGTAACAAGAGAATTTCTTACCGCATATTTTGACGAAGCAATTATTTTTCCAGAATTGCTATCATAAGGATTGAGTCGCCACACAAGATTTCTAAAATTGTTTAAAATATAATTTGTTAATAAACTAACATGCTCCTCTGTTAACAAATCGTATGTTAACCAGTTTCCATAGTATGGTAATGCCATCGCCGGCGGTCCCGCCAAGCTGTATCGCTTTATGATACCACCGTAATAGGACTGTTTCGAAAATGGTAGAAGTACACTTACACCGTCTGAAAATGCAACCTTTTTGGGTTCAGGCTTTATAATACCATTCGAATATAATTGCCATATTTCTGCCCATTGACGGGAATGATAATACGTGGCTGAAGTACTCGAATTCCAAAATGTATCCCATTCATTACTCGTTGCATCCATCACATTAATTATTTTTAGCGACATTATCTCTTAAGTTTTATCACATAAACTATAATTATTTCTGCATTATATTTTTTGCATAATAAATAATCGGATGCCAGTTTATTATCCTGTCACTCATTATTTCCTGAGGACCGAAACTTTTTTTGAATCCTATCAATCCTTTATTTCCGCCGGCGGTTTCAAAGTCCACCCAGCGGTAACTCTTATTGATACCATCTTTAATGATTTCAAACCACGATAAATTTACCGGTCTCAAATTACGATATTCTGTTAGTGAAGCTGAATGCCATATCAATACTTTTTGATGTGAATAAAAACAAATAGAACCCGCAATTGGTTTATTATTTCGCCATGTTAACCACAATTTACTATATTTATTATCCACATTGTATAATAATTCAAAAAAATTCCAGCCAAGTAAATAGAGCGTTTTTTTACCCCATCTTTTTACGGTATCCTGATATATACCATAATACTTTTTCCATTCATTAATATTTTCTGCTTCCCTTACTACTAATTTGTTTTTCATCCCCTGTTGAATTTTATTACGACAGTTTTTTTTAATATCAGAATATATTCTTTCCTCTCCCTTGCTCAAGTCTATCATATATGACACAAATGATTTTCTGGATGTATATTTTGATTGAATCGATATAATTTTTGAGTTATTATCAAAAGGGTTCAATCGCCATACAAGATTTCTGTACGTGTTTATCAGATGTTTTGAAAGCAAGTTCACATGATCGGGAGTTAAAGTGTCGGAGGATAACCAGTTACCATAAAATGGTAATGAACCCGCCGGAGGTCCTGCCAGGCTAAATCTATTGATTGCCCCCCCATAATATGATTGTCTTGAAAATGGTAATAATACAGTTACACCGTCGGAAAATGCAACTTTTTGGGGATTCGGATTTATACGCCCATTTGAATATGCCTGCCAGATTTCTGCCCATTCACGGGAATGATAATAAGTGCTATAATCACAGGATTGCCACATCTCATCCCATTCATTACTTGGAGCATTTCGTATTTCACTTATGGTTAACATTTAGTATTATATTCAATATTTTTCAATTAATTTAATTGTGCTTTCAATGTGAGAACACTGTAATTATTCAAATTAATCTTTGTGAAATAAAACGTGCAGTCATTTACGAATATAGTTCTTATAGTACCATGACGATCTGGTTTATATTCTTCCCAACTTATAGCATCAATCCATTGAGTACCATCATTGCTTATCCATAATGTTCCCCCATTGCCTTTCCCATCTGTTGTAATAACCATGCAATCTTTACCACCTGCAGAGTAAAATGCATCAGAATCTATATCAGTTGACAAGAACGTTTTATCCTTCTTCCTGTCCCATCTCCATATTTGATTCTTCGGATAATCATCAGAAACACCGTCAGTTCCCCATATAACGTAATTATTCGTAAATAGTAAACTAACTGCTCTCCATTTTTGACTTCCACTGCCTATTTTTTTATAGACATTATCTTCATCAAGAAATCCTATACTACTTTCATGGTCGCTATCGCCTGTGGTTATCCATACTTTATTGGAATAGTGATCATACTGTACAGAATGAATATGTCTTATTTCTCCATCATTAAATTGATGTGCAACCTGCCATGTTAATCCATCGTCTTTACTCATCCATATTTTTACCTTTTCTCGTTGCGGATTTCTAAAATATTCACCCCAATATATTGTACCCTTTAAATTCTGTGTATAACCCTGAGGCATAACTCCCCGTCCCACTCCCCTTCCAAATTTTTCAATTTTATGCACTCTCTGGAATGTTCTACCTGAATCATCGGATCGGAAAACATAACCAGCAGCAAAAACTATTAGGGTTCCCTTTTTTGTAATCATAAATTCGGTTAATTCTTCAATATTAAATAATTTTCTCAGTGATTTGAAATATCCCAAATATTCTATTGCGGGCGGAATAGGTAAACGAGCAACTCTCATATATTTTCTAATTCCCGGTTGTTTTTTATATAATGAGTACCCCGCTGAAGCCCATACATTACCCTGTTGATCAACTTTATGAATAATCAAATCATTAACTTTTTTCGATATTACTCCACCATCAAATTCATTATATATGAACTTTTCTTCGATTATTTTTGGGTCAAGATCTGTTAACGCTATTAGCCCAACAATACTCAAAAATCCGGTGAATACAAAAATTATATGTATCTTTTTATTTTTCATGAACTCTTAGTTAACTATATTGTCATACAATTCAGAAACTACCAACCTTAATTTACCATTAGGGGTTCTCGGGATTTTATCCACATACTCAAACTTTATTTTTAGTAATCCTCCGGTTCTATCGTTTAACGCCGACAATAAAATATTTTCGTCCCGTTTGGAATAATTAACACCTTTTACAATACGCACAACGATATCATTAATATTTTTCTGTAAAATTTGAGCTTCCATTATATTTGAGGTATTCTTAAATGTGAGTGACATTCTTCCTACCCTCCTTCCATTCTTTAGAAAAATATAATCCTCCTTTCGCCCGTCAATTGATTTTACTATCCTCCCAGGCCTCCCACAATCGCATTTTGCATCATCTAATTGAAATATATCATTAATCTCATATCTTACAAATGCTGTAGCATAATTGCTGTAATTTGTTCCAACAATTTTATATCCAACATTATTATCAATTTTAATGAATTCCACCGCAGAATAATCTTCATCAACATGCAGAAAACCGGATGGACATTCCGATATATTGGCAACGGCCTCTGCCATTCCATATAGTTGAACAGGTTTGATTCCAAATGCTTTTTTTATTTTGTTTATTTGTTCCGGGAGCAAGTTTTCAGAATTTGTAGTAATACATTCCATCTTATATCCTAATTCAAAGTCTTCCTCTATTTTATAATGAGCCAATAAGGCTATTAAAGAAGGATATCCATAGATCCAGCTAATTTTCCTTTTTTTTAATTCTTTGAGGTACCATATACTATTTGCTTTATTAAGATGAAAACCACTCATCAACAATTGCCTACCCGGTAAATTTATCCTCCAATATGGTGGATTTTCATTTTCTATTGGAACAATAGGTCTACCAAGTAAATACGCCCCCCACGAATCTAAGTTAATCCCGTGCCATCGTCTATATCTCCAGAAAATCGACCACAATTCTCGTAATGCTTCTTTCGTAGTATAAAAATGTAACGGTGAACCTGTGGAACCGGAGGTATACATTTTCACTACATTTCTTCGGGATAACTTATTATTAGTAAATAATGCCAAGTTTTCATTTATTTCACGTTTTGTTATAATCGGAAGTGACGTGAGATCTTCAAGAGAATGAATGTCTCTATAATCCAGATCGTTATCCCTAAAATATTCACGGTAAAATGGAATATTTTCCTGACAGTGTTTTAAATATTGCTTCAATCTATTATTTCTATAAGATACAATTTCTTCATTACTCCATGTTGTACGTTTTTCCGCATCTAATAATAACTTGTAGAAATTCCCTCCATATCTCTCTTTTTTTACTCTTAATCCTTCTAAACTAGATGCAACATTTTGTAGCACAACAGGGAGCAATTTATAAATAGTATATGATGATATCATATATTCTTTTCTTCAATCAACGATCTGCAATGTTTTACAAATTGATCAGCCCAATACTTACTCGAAAACAGATCTCCCCGTTCCTTTGCCCCCACGCTGAGTTTTAGATAATACTCTTCATTATTAATTATAGTATTCATTGCATTATATAAACTTTGACTGCTTTTTGGTTCAATTAAAACCCCACACGTATTATCTATCAATTCCGGCAACGCTTTCCACTTAGTACAAATGACCGGTATACCTGTGCGCAATGCTTCAATCACCACACCGGGGTATCCTTCGCCATAATAATATGATGGAAGAAGCAATACATCGTAGTCTTGTATCAAATTATACACTGTTTCAGGATTATATTTTCCCTTGTAATTAACGTTTTTTAAATCGCATAGATTTTCAGGTTCTATATCATAATCTGCATTTCCATATAAATCTATCTTTACATTGTCTCCGTCGAATTTCTCTCCTGCATTTATAATTTCATTTATTCCTTTTTCACTTCTAATTGCACCGATATAAACAAATCTCTTATATTTATTATTGTATTCATTTTTTTTATTTCCTATTAAATTATCAGGTCTATTCGTGGGATACCACTCGACGTGTTTAATTCCATTATCGATCGATGATTTCACAAGCTCTTTAGTTTGAGCAAGGTATAAATTACTTTGCTTTAGAGCTAACCAGCCAAGCTTTCTTTTAAAGTATTGTAAAGTATTTAAATCTGTGCCGCCAAATTTTCGAATAATTAACGGTTTATTAAAATATTTACATATTAGAAGGATTACAATACCGATAAAAGGTAAAGATGATGATGACACGTGTAATGAGACTACTTGTGACCCTTCAATACTTTTATATAAATGAATTATTAATTTTCTATATTTGCTCCAATTTTTATAGTTCGATGTATTAATAGTATCAATAATTATATTTTCTTTATCTCGCAATTCATTGATAAGATATTGAAAAGATACAGTTGTACCCCCAATTGGGGGTGGTAATGGTCCGATCATTAAGATTTTAAATTTAACCATCTCTAGTTACAAATATTCTATCTTTACTATAAATTTGTTTTTTATTTTTTTAATATGAGGAAGGTTATTTATTAAAATAATATATTAGCAACTAATATTCTCACTACTTAATTAGGTTTGTTTATGTAACAGAATATCGTGATAATTTCTTTTAATCCACTCATTTACTAATTCTAATATTTTGCTTTAGTTGCTTTGATTAATTATTTTATTTTCAAATTTCTCAATTAACAATCTGAATATTTTCTCATATTCAGATACGTATCTATCTAATGATAAATTCTTTTCTGCATATGAACGGGCATTTTTGCACATTTCAATTCTTTCACCTATATTCAAACAAAAATATTTATATATACATTTCGCAATATCTTGTGGATTCTTTGGGTCAAAAAGGAAACCTGTGACACCGTCTTGAACTAAACGCGGGTTATCACAGACATTACTTGCCAAAACAGGCGTACCACACGCAAGAGCTTCACATATTGCATTGGGTAATCCTTCATAAAAAGATCCTAAAATTAAACCATCATGTTCCCGAAGTAATTCTATGACATCAGTTCTCTCCCCAAGCCAATTCCAATATTCCGACAATCCATTATCATATATTAGTTTATTTGCGGCATACAATGTTTCTTGATCATCTCTATAATTAGATGCTTTACCTGCCCAATTTATCATAGGAGGTTCACCATAATTATTTTTGTAATGGATAAGAGCGGATACTAATCCGTTAACATTTTTTAATGAACGAATACTGCTTAATACTAATAATTTTGATTTTTGTGAATTCACTTTTTGACTAAAATTATTACCTGGATTATATAAATCTAAATCTATTCCGTTGTATATTGTTGTTATTTTATTTGCTATCCAGGGATGAACACGTATCATACTTAAACGGTGGTTATGTGAATTCACCGTTATGTGCGTAGAAAAGCGATGAAACTGTTCTCTAATTTTTCTTCCAAATGTTACCTTCTCATATGGATAGGCACTTCGTTCAGAAACGACTAGCGGAAAACGATGGCCTATAATATTCAATAATTCAGCGTATAAATTTGGTGTTCTAAGAAATGAAACAACAATATCATATTTATTATTTTTAACTAATCTAGATAATTCAATCATTACACCAGGGTCAAACCGAAACTTTTTCTGATATTCATTTATTGTAATATTGTTTTTTGTTAAATCTCCTGAGAAGTTTTTATACTCAGGATAGTATATGAAAAATTGAACATCATGGCCTTTTTTTTTCAGTCCAATTGCTAATGTAATCATCTGCCTTTGGGCACCGCCGATACCAAAATGATCTAATATAAATAAAAGTTTCATTCTTTGTATATCTGTACAATTTTCCCGTTTCTAAATAACAAAGTTGTTTGGGTTGTAAGAAACGCAAAAACAAGCCAGGTTACTTTATTTGCTTCTAAATTAGCCGGTATCAATCCAATCATTAAGGTCATAAAGAATATTAGGAAAAAGATTCTATCATGAATGGGAAGTTTATTATTTGGTTTTATAGCTACAAAAATTATTGCCATAAATAAAAGAAAACCAATAATTCCTGTATCGACTATCACTGCAAGATAAGTATTGTGTGCAGAAACTGCACTGCCCAATAATAATTCCACAGATCTATTAAATCCCCCCGAACCAACACCAATTAACGAATTCTCACTAAATACATCAAATCCTGTTAACCATATTGTTTCTCTACCGGTCATTCTACCCTCTCGAACCATATCTGTTGTTTCTGTTAATCTTTCAATGTTTCTTTCAAGGTTTGAAAAAGTACCCGTTGACAGCAATGGAATGATAGCTAAGATTATAATGATACTCAACGCAAAAACAAATTTTGGACTTCTTCCATAATATAGGAACGAAATAGGTATTATAGAAGATGCAATTAATGCTGTTACAAGACCACCTCTTGAAGCTGTTAATATTATACAAAATATTGCTAACGGAAAATAAAGCATATTTATTATATATAGTATCTTATTATGAAATTTAAACATAAGATGCCAAGAGATTGGTATTCCAACCGCAAATGAAATTGCAAGCCAATTCGGATTAAAACCTGTTGCTGCTATACGAAACGATTGCCCAGCACCCGTAAAGTATGTTACTAACATATCAATTATGGCAACATATGCACCCAGAATATATGCCTGCATTATTATCATTCCATCTCTTTTAGTCTCACACAACTCCCATATGAGCCAAACCATTGCTAATAATTGACTAAATGTAACTACTCGTACTAGTGTGCGGGGTGGATGTATACTCCAAAAGTATGTTAATAAATTCCAGATAACAAATAAAACCATCAACCATATTACGATAGGAATTTCGTTTATTTTTTTATAGAATAATATGACTAATAATGCTACTCCGATTGAAGCAAATCCAATCAATCTGCTTATTGTTCCAAGCCCTGGAAAGACGACAATCCCCTGCCATGGAATTGTAAATACAAGTGCAAATAAAAAATAAAATGCTATTTTTTTCATTATATTATCCGAACAATTAAATCTTTATAGAATTTAAAACCGAAGATAATTTATTTGCAAGAAATTTTGAACGAAAGTTTTCAAATTTTGTCTTTGTATAATTGTCATCTGAATTTCTTTCTAGAGTTTTTTTGATAACTGCACTAATAGTTTCCGGATCATGGATAGCAGTTTCACCCAACCTCAACTCGTTTATAATATCTTTAGATTGTCCTTCACCAATAAATATTATCGGTTTTTTTGTGGCCATATAATCAAACAATTTCCCCGGTATAAATATTCCGCTCCCGTCATTTTCACCATTAACCAACAATAAGATGTCAGATTCTTTCAGATATTGCATTGCTGACCGGTATGGTACAAGTCCGGTAGTATTAACCAGACCTTCAAAATTATATCTTTTGCAATAGTTTACTATTTTATTTTCCGGATCAAGGTTACCAACAATATTAAATTGAATTTTTCCCCGGTATTCCGGATGTTCATCAAAAAACAGTTTCAATCCATCCAAAAAACTATACGGCTGACGGTCTCCGTAAAATCCGCCGGTATAGGTGATATGTATTTTCGACGGATCAAGGTTGACCGTTTCAGTTGAGTCGTTGATATATTGTAATTCAGGATCGTATCCGTTCGTAATAACGGTAACATTATTACTGTCTACATAATTATTCTCAATTAAGACATCACGAATATAATCCGATGTTGTGACAACCGTATCCGCCTGTGACAACATAGACAGCTCAAGACGCCGGTGCGTTTCCAGTTTCCTGCCGCTTAATTTTTTGTACGGATTAAGCGTCCACGGGTCACGATAATCTATCAGAAGCGGAATACCGGTTCTTTTCTTCAACTCCGCTCCGATCAGACCGGAAGTCAGCGGTCCTATCGTTGCCCAGATTGCATCTATATTCTCAAGCTCAATTACCTCCATTCCTTTTTTTACCGCACTCCGTTTCCACAGAACAGCGGTATCCGGAGTTAATTTATTAATGTAATATCCCCGTAAAAATCGTGCCCCCGGATTCCGGTTTTTTTTATCTGCTATACGGGTTATCAGACGCTCAAAACCGGTAGAAGTCCGGTACACTTTTTTGAAATACTTATCGACAAATTGCAGATTATCGGTGTCTATCCTTTGAGACAACGTGTATTCGGGTGTTAAAATTACCGTTTCCCACCCGTACTCGGGAAGCCATTTGCCGAAGCGCAGCACCCGGTGAATGGCAACATCGTTCGACGGTGGAAAGGCGTATGTCACAATAAGAACTTTTTTCACAACATTTTCAGGTAAAGGTGAATTGTATATCAAGCATATTGTTGCCCCGGGAAATTATCCTTTCAGCTTCCTGACGGATGCCATATCCGGGTGAGAATTCATAGTTTTCACTGGTAAGTGGTACCGATGCAGCAATTTCAGCTCGATATTTTCCGTTTTTAAGAACAAATTTCCGTTTAGATAATTCAGTTACCTTAACTTCAGGATCCAGATGTAAAAAAGATTCAAGTTTATTACCGCCGGAGTCACGGATGAATACCGTATCGCCTTCAATGAAAACAGATCTCTCAATCTGTTCGCCATAATAATCATGGTTAAAGATGATGGAGGTATCACTTCTTTGCGTAATATTCATCCGGTTCTCGATCTCAACACCGAAAAAACCGGGAACACGTGTATATCCGAATTCCTCGTTGCGCACAGATAATACATTGTGAGTCTTATCGGAAATATATTTTTTTCGCTGATTAAGATCCCGTGTATAGGTATACGTGCCGGGATCGACTAAAAACGGCACCCCTTTATATGATAGAATTATGCTTCCGACATCAAGATGAATATGCCCTCTCTTTACCTTAACTCTCGTATCGATTACGGGTATCGCAACAGAAAAATATTCATTCTTTAAAAAGCAATAACCACCGTCCGGAAAATAAAGAGATTCGTTTGTTTTTCTTGGGTTAACTCTAATCATCCGAAGAATTCAATATCAAAAGAGCATTCTTGTACTCATTCGTGTTAATAAAATGAAATACTTTGAAGGGAGCCGGATCTCCGGTTGGAACCGATGCGATGGCGAATCCCTTTCTGTCTTTAGCTTCTTCTATTTCAATATATCTCTCCCATTGTTCTCCGTCAGAGGTAATCCATATTGATACATTATTATTAAGTTCACCTGGCCCTCCTTCAACGGTAGTAGTTAAGAGCATCGAACCGTCATCGAGTTTCGCAGTATAATATGCAGGCCCGTCAATCGGTTGCAATTTTTCTTTTTCATTCATTTCCAGGTCATACCGGTAAATATAACATTGAACGCTGGGAGAATCCATTCCCCAATAGATATATTGCTCATCAATTAATAAACTCACCGCTCTCCAATCCTGGCTACCGATGCCGATTTTCGTAAATGTTGTATTATCATCTGCGTGAAAGTATCCGATTTTTGATTCATCGTCACGATCTCCGGTCGTAATCCATACAAGGTCCCGATAAGAATCATAATGAACTCCGTGGATATGCCGTATTGCACCTTCGGAAAATCTATAAAACAATTCCCAGTCTTCACCGTCACTTTTTCCTATATAAATATCAATATTCTCTTTATTCGGATCGGTAGTATATACCCCGTAATAAACATTTCCTTCATTATCCTCGGTGACACCGGAGCGCATTATACCTGATTCCCTCTTCTTGACAATACGAAAAGGTTCGCTATTTTCGGATCTATATATGTGAGCTCCTGCAAAAAATAGTTGTGTCCCCGAGTCAAGTGTATATAATGATCCGACTCTCGTTCTACCAAATAGTGTACGCAATGACCTGCTGTTCCATAATACCTGTCGTGTCGAGATCGGAAACCATAACCTATTGGAAAAAACGAAGCACCCGGATGACTCATCATATTTATAGACAGCCAAATCGCGGGTGGCCCACAATGTGTCATTTTTATAACTCCCGGGATAAAGATTTATATATATATCCGCATTGATTTCATTAACAATCTCTACCTCATCGGCACAAATAGATGAAGGATAATACACCACATCCCAGTAAACAAAAGTCAGAACAGCTATTACTGCTATGAATAAATATTTTTTCATGATTAAATATTTTTATAATTTACATTAGCATTATTTTTTCTATTTCGGGAAGCCAACAAACATACTTATAATTTCTATTTTGACATTGCGATAAAAACCGGTAATTAAACAAATGCTCACCGATATCAAGCAGATAGGAATGGTCGTGCTCATCCGAATCGTGAAAAATAAGAGATCTGCTGCTGTCGTTATCGCCTATCTGCGGTGCATTGCCGTTGTGATCAATATATGCGGCAGTAAACTCAAACATGGTAAATAAACGCTCGTAGTAGCCCACCGGTAACTCAATATTATTGGCCTTACACAGTATGGCAGCATATCCGAACATTTCCAGTACCAGACGATGGTACGGAATTGATCCTTCAAAACTGGTGCCGTCATCGTTGACCTGGGTTTGGATACAATGCACAAGTCCTTCGGTGCTTGTCCGGAGCCATTTTCCGGCTTCAGGGTGATCACGTAAAGTTACCGCTAAAAAGAGTAATCCGAAATAATCGGCTACGAGATGGTTATTTGCAGTACCATTTTTTTTTATCTCCGGAAATGCATCGATATATCGTGCATGCTGCTCAAGGGATGCAACAATCGACCGGTAAAAATTCTCATCACGTATACATCTATCGCCGAACAGGTTCACCGCCACGATCCAGTTCACCGCCCGTATGGCAACTTCCATAGTACAGTGCCAGTTCACACCGTATAAAAACGGGTTTTTTTTAATCCAATTCTGCACAAGATCACGGAACCTGATATAATATGCTTCATCTTCCGTTACCCTATAATTTTGTGCTAAAGGTACGGCAAAATAAAAGCGGGATGCTTCCCACGGAAATTTAATATCGATCCCTTTATCATACCAACGGGAGATTCTGATTTTGTCAAACTGCTCTACAGGGTACTCAAAACCGCTCACGTAATCTTTGTGCCAGTTTACATCGTTTAAATCAACATGTACACCAAAAATCGTATAAAAATCTATTTCATATACAGGCAGCGCACTTCTGTCAGTATTTTCAGGTAACTTCCAAACCGGTATAGTTGACAAATCATACTTTTTATTGGTCTGTATAAGTAGACGTACCTTTCTTCTTTTTTCAACTCGTTTTCGAATCGACCATAATCTATTTTGTATTTTTTCTACCATACTTTATTGTACCAAAACCATCAGATGCTATGTGATTTCGTTGGTTTTTCGTAACAACTCACCCGATAGTTTAGAAACGACAAAACGCTTTTTATCGGTTCCGGGTCGTGTAATATTATCCACCAATTTTATTTCGATATTCATTAGTTCGCCGATTCGTTGCAACAGAAAATTTTTAAGTTTTAGGCTATCTTCTTCGGAATAATCCGGTTCAGGTACAATCTGGACATGGAGGTTATCGATGTCATGCTGTACAATTAATATATCTTTATAGTTTGAAATGAATTCGCGTCCCATCTCTAAAATTGTAGGAGAAACAAATCCACCAGTCGGAGTCACAATAAAATCACCGGATCGACCCAGAATATCGTGTACAAGTTGAAAGTTCCTGCCACATGAACATGAATCAGCATGCGGCAACGTTGCCCAGTCGCCGGTCCGGTATCGAATAAACGGAAATCCGTAATTATAAAAACCGGTACCGACTATCTCACCCAATCCATCATTATTTTTACTAGTTAAAAATTCAGTATACCCATATTCCGGTAAAATATGATATTCAGTATTTGTTTCGCACGTGTGCATAAATACACAGCGTTCGGTGTGTCCATAATTATAGCGGACTTTTGTATTAAATGCTTTTTCAATTGCAGTGATTTGTGAATTGTATATTTTCTCGCTGTGGCAATACACAAAGCGGAGCCATGGCCATTGTACGCTAATATTATTGGATAGCATGACGTGGGCGAGAGAATAGACTAACGATGGATATCCGCGAATAACGACCGGTTTATAATCATCGATCAGATTTAAATATTCCCGAATATTAGCAAGATTGAATACCGGATTATATATGCCGAGAGATTTGTCTGATGTATTATATACAACTGCTTTCGAGGGTATTTTTAAATTACCTTTTATGATAACAGATCTGTCATTCCATGAATAGCCGTATATATTCCACATCCGCCATACTATGGCTTTTTCCTTCGGCCGATTTTCCGAATAATCTCTCCAAAAATGCATAGTTTTTCCGGACGTTCCGCTTGTCGTAGCCGGTTTTAATAGCTTTGCATCATACCTCTTACTTTTAAGCAAATGGTTATTTTCATTTACCAGTTCTTTTGTTAAATAAGGTATTTTTTTAAAATCATTGAAATCCTGAATTTTATCAGGATTAATACCGTGTTCGTTAAAGAGAAGTGTATAGTATGGTACATTTTTATACGCATGTCTGACTAACCGTTGTATCTCATATAACTGATACTCTTCGAGCCGTTCTTTTGACCACCATTGCGATTTTTCAAGAAAATTGTACGTATCCCAGAAGGTTTTTCCAAACCGAAAACGCGCCGGTAATGAACGATGCAGCAAAAAATAAATATTCTTTACGATTTCTTTCATAATGCATTTAATATTCGGGTAACATTAGCTTCCCACGTATAATTTGCTTCAACATCTTCACGGGCCTTTTTACCTAATTTTTCACGCAGCGGTTTATCCTCAATAAGTCTATTTAATACCCGCTTGAGATCGTCGGGATCGGGCTCAAATATAAGTCCATTTTCACCATTTTTAATAATCTCCGGTAACTGACCGACATTCGCTGCAGCAACAGCTCTTCCGGTGGCCATATATTCAAATAGCTTTATTGATGAACCAAGCGGACGTTCTTTCGCCTGGGGAACGACAAGAATATCACATGTTGACAACCATTGAGGTATATCCGTATGTGGTACGGCACCTGTGAAAATTATTCGTTCACTCTTTTGCTCCTGTGCAAGTGTTTTAAGATATGAGGCGTATTCTCCTTTTCCTTCTCCGACTAACAAAAGCCGAACATCTGTACTGAGTTGTTGTACTGCCTGTATTATAATTTCAACTTTATGCCACGGCATAAATACTCCTGCAAAACCTATAACGGGTATATCCGGATAAATTTTTATTTTACGGCGTATATCAGATTTGATATACCTGAATTTTTGAACATCTACGCCATTTGGATTCGTAATAATTCTATCTTCTGTTAATCGGGGATGACGGTCAAGTAAATAATTTCGCACATCGTTGGTTATTGCGGAAATGACTGTTGCATTCTTAACATATTGTTTGTCGTAAGACCGCATATACATTTTATTTATAAAATTACCACCGTTACTGCTCATTTCGCGCACACCATTACATTCCACTGCAATCGGTAGCTCAGGAAAATCCTTGCGTATTTTTGAGATAAATAAATTACCTGTCCAGCGAAGATATAGAAGATCCGGATTGTATTCCTTAATGGTTCGTATCACCTCTTGTATAAATTTTGACTGGATAGAAAGGGCCTGAAGAAAGGGAATGCGTATAGGTTTGCCATTCTGTAAGTACATATACCTGAACTTCTCTTTATCAAGATACGGAATATCATCATAAGCAGCGATACAAACTTCATGCCCGAGGCGGTGAAATGCTTCAACAACCCCCACCACGTGAGATAAATAGCCACCTATATTTTTAGTATTTTTGAATGCAGTTCTATTTTCAATAACGTATAATATTTTCATCGATGTATGATTTCATTACCCTTTTATTGTTACCATAAATATCATTGAGCGTCCGCAACAATAGCCGCTTCCGTCGCTTGCACCATATCCCGGAATGGTATCGGCCATTCGGTAGTTTCTTCTCGCAATACCGAATACAGAGCTTCGAGTTCGGCAAGATGCCCTTTCGGGGATATTGGATTTTTAACGGTTTCCAGCTCAACACCATATCCTTTGAGAGCTTGATAATCGTCCATTACAATACTTTTTCCGTCAAAATGTACTTCCATGTACTCTTTCGGTAATGCAGCATGACCGGAAGAGAAATAATCAAGGGAACAGATCGAGCCATCCTCATATTGCAATACGATGGTCTTATTATCTTCCCGTTGATATTTTTCCGTTGAAGGAATGATTGATTCCGAATATAGACTCTTAATCTTACTGCCGGTTAGGTACGTCATCAGATCAATTATATGACACGCTTCACCGATGATCCGTCCACCCTGGTCGAACACCCAGTGATCGGGCGGCAGATATCCGGCATTCATTCTATACCGAATGATAAGAGGATTCGAACGATTGTCGACAACTTTTTTAATAACCCTGCTGTACGGACTGAAACGACGGTTAAAACCCACCATCAGGAGCGGCACACTATCTTGAGCACCATTATGGGAATTATAAAATGATGTAATTGCTTCAAGCTCCTCCTGTTTAACAGCAAGCGGTTTCTCAACAAAAACATGCTTGTCTGCCCGGAGGGATTGTAACACGAGGTCTGCATGGGTATCATGGCGGGTACATATCATCACTAAATCTATAGAATCGTCCTGAAAGATCTCATCATATTTTGTTGTCGCATAGGCAGCTTCATATTTATCGGCAATGTATTTCGCTTTCAGTCCGGTTTGACCTGCAACAGCGTACAGCTTGAA
>SL_3KL_010_SEDDRAFT_10000758_pt1 | contig 27878 bp, 25 predicted proteins | sample SodLakKL_010_SED_2_FD_10381 | JGI IMG/M metagenome (IMG submission 10381)
GTTAACGGGGTAACGGGGTAACGGGACGGGCCTGGCTGGTTTGTGGTCAATTCACCCATTCACCCATTCACCCATTAGCCCATTAGCCCATTAGCCCATTAGACCGTCGCGCCGGGCACCCCCCCCGAGCGCTTCAGGCTCTCAGCTTTTCGAGCACCGGGCTGATCGCCGGTCGCCGGCCCGTCCAGATCTCGAAGGCCAGCGCGGCCTGGCCGACCAGCATCCCCAGGCCGTCGTGGACCGGCAGGTCGTTGTCTCGGCACCAGCCGGCGAATGCCGCATGGACTGCCCCGTAATTGAGATCGTAGGCGCTGGCCTCGTCGGTCAGCCACTGGCGGTCAAGTGTCAGCGTGGTGCCGGTATGCCCGGCACTGGTCGACTGGATCAGCAGGTCACATGGCATTTCGCCCGGCCCGTCTTCCAGTGCGGCGGCTTCGATGTGGCCGCGGTGGGCGAACTTGTCGGCCAGGCGGCGGGCACGTTCAGGGGTGCGATTGAGCAGGCAGATGCGCTCCGGGTTCATGTCCAGTAGCGGCTCGAGGATGCCGGCCACCGCACCGCCGGCGCCGACGACAAGTACTCGCTTGCCGGCCAGGTCCAGGCCGAGTCTCTCCAGATCGAGCACCAGCCCGGCGCCGTCGGTGTTGTAGCCATGCCAGCCGTCTTCGGCCGCCTTGAGAGTATTGACTGCGCGGGCGCGCCTGGCGACCGGTTCGATGGCCGAACACAATCGCAACCCGATTTCCTTCAGCGGCACGGTCAGGTTGGCGCCGCAGCCGCCGTCCTCGCGAAATGCCGAGAGCCGGGCCGCCAACTCGTCAGGTTCCGACTCGATGGCCTTGTAATCGACGGCGATGCCCGTCTGCTCACCGAACATACGGTGAATGCGCGGGGACAGGCTGTGTGCCACCGGCTGGCCGAAGACGGCGAGTTTGATGGGATGCGCCGACTTACCTCTCATCCTCTTACCTTCTTCCCAACAATTCAGCAGCCTCCAGGGCTGCATACGTTAGAATCGCATCCGCGCCGGCGCGCCGGATCGAAGTCAGCGTTTCGATCAGCACCCGGTCGTTGTCCAGCCAGCCATTGGCCGCCGCTGCCTTGAGCATCGCGTATTCACCGGAGACGTGGTAGGCCAGGGTCGGGTTGCCGAACTCGTCCTTGATCCGGCGGATGATGTCGAGATAGGGCAGGGCCGGCTTGACCATCACCATGTCGGCGCCCTCGTCGAGATCCAGCGCCACCTCGCGCAGGGCCTCGTCGGAGTTGGCCGGGTCCATCTGGTAGTTGTCCTTGGTCGCCCCTTTCAGATTGCCGGCCGAACCGACCGCGTCGCGAAACGGGCCGTAGTAGCTTGAGGCGTACTTGGCCGCATAGCTGAGGATCATGGTGTTGGCGAAGTCTTCGTTTTCGAGCTGTTCGCGGATCGCGCCGATACGCCCGTCCATCATGTCCGACGGTGCCACCACGTCGGCACCGGCCGCGGCATGGCTGAGCGCCTGTTTGACCAGTGCATCGACGGTTTCGTCGTTGAGCACGTAGCCGGTCTCGTTGATGATGCCGTCCTGGCCGTGGCTGGTGTAGGGGTCCAGCGCCACGTCGGTGATCACGCCGAGCTCGGGAAAACGCTGCTTGAGTGCGCGTACGGTCTGCTGCACCAGGCCGTCGTCGCGCCAGGCCTCTTCTGCCGTTTCGCTCTTGCGTTCGGCCGGCACCGCCGGGAACAGGGCGATGGCCGGGATGCCCACTGCAAGGCAGCGCTCTGCCACTGCAAACAATCCATCCTGTCCCAGCCGTTCCACGCCGGGCATGGAGGGTACGGGTTCGCGGCCGGCCGCGTCTTCTAGCACGAACACCGGCAGGATCAGGTCGGTTGCGGCCAGCTTTGTCTCGCGCACCAGTGCGCGGGAGAAGGCGTGGGCGCGGGTACGGCGCATGCGGGTGAGTGGGAACATGATCAATCGCTGGATCGGAGCCTGGGGCGATTATAAAGCGGGGGATGAGGGTTAAATGGGTCAATGGGTAAACGAGAAAGGCGAAAGGACAAAACGACAACCCGCCAACCAACAGGTAAACTTTGGACATGACCCCGACGATCCGAATCCCGGAGATGGGTGCCGATGGCGGTGTGGCCGCACCGGTGGCCGAACTGCCCGCGCTGGCGGAGTTCCTTCAGGCGCATCGGCGCGTGCTGGTGTTGACCGGGGCCGGTTGTTCTACGGGCTCGGGCATTCCTGCCTACCGTGACGGCGAAGGGCGCTGGCTGCAGCGCCGTCCGATTCTCTACCCCGATTTCATTGCCAGCGCGGCCACCCGCCGGCGGTACTGGGCGCGCAGCTATTTCGGCTGGCCGGCGATGTCGGCGGCCAGCCCCAATGCCGGGCATCTTGCCCTGGGCCGACTGGCGCGCTCGGGGCGGGTCGGTACGGTGGTTACCCAGAATGTCGACGGACTTCATCGGCGTGCCCGGCAGCCGTCGGTCGTGGATCTGCATGGGCGGCTTGACCGGGTGCGCTGCCTGGATTGCGGGCAAATCGAGGCCCGGGACGCCTTGCAGCTGCGACTGGTCGCTCTCAATGAGCGCTGGAGTGGTCGGGTGCTGGGCTTCAATGCCGACGGCGATGCCGAGCTCGACGNGCGCGATTGGCCGGGCTTCGAGGTAGCGTCCTGCGAAGGCTGTGGCGGACGGCTCAAGCCCGAGGCGGTGTTCTTCGGCGAATCGATTCCGGCACCTACGCGCGCTCGCGTGGCCGAGGAATTGAAGCAGGCCGACGCGGTAATGACCGTGGGCAGTTCGCTGGTCGTCGGCTCGGCCTTTCGCCTGGTGCGTGAAGCTGCCGACCGCGGTTTGCCGGTGGCCGCGCTCAACCGCGGGCGCACGCGCGCCGAGCGCTGGCTGCACTTCAAGGTCGATGCCGATTGCGTGACCGCACTCGACCGCCTGGCGAGCATGCTGACATGAGTGGTCCGCTGGCCGGTGTGCGCGTACTGGAGCTCTCGCGCATTCTCGCCGGTCCCTGGGCCGGGCAGTTGCTGGCCGATTTCGGGGCCGAGGTGATCAAGGTCGAGCGTCCCGGCAGCGGCGACGACACGCGCGGCTGGGGCCCGCCCTGGCTGCACGACGATGCCGGTAACGAGACCGGCGAATCGGCCTATTTCCTGGCCGCCAATCGCGGCAAGCGCTCGGTGGCGATCGACCTGGCCGACCCGCGCGGTCAGCACCTGGTGCGCGATCTGGCCGCTCAGAGCGATGTGCTGATCGAGAATTTTCGCGTCGGTGGCCTGGCCCGGTACGGGCTGGACTGGGCCAGCCTGAAGCATTACCACCCCGGCCTGGTCTACTGCTCCATCACCGGTTTCGGACAGGACGGGCCGCGTGCCCACCAGGCCGGTTACGATGCCGCCATTCAGGCCATGAGTGGACTGATGAGTATTACCGGCGAACCCGACGGCAGTCCGCAGAAAGTGGGCGTGGCGGTGGCCGACCTGATGGCCGGGATGTACGCCGCGAGTGCTATCCAGGCGGCCCTGTTGCATGCCCGGCGCAGCGGCGAAGGCCAGCATATCGACCTGTCACTGCTCGATACCCAGGTGGCCTGGCTGGCCAACCAGGCGGCCAATTACCTGGTCGGCGGGCAGGTGCCCGGGCGTCAGGGCACGGCGCATCCCAATATCGTGCCCTACCAGGCGTTTGCCTGCGCCGACGGCTTCCTCATGCTGGCAGTGGGCAATGATGCCCAGTTCGAGCGCTTCGCCGGGCTTGCCGGCCACCCGGAGTGGGCGGAAGATGATCGCTTCCGGCGCAATCGCGACCGGGTGGCGCATCGTCGCGAATTGATTCCCCAGATCGAGTTGGCCATGGCCGGGCGCACGGTATGTGCCTGGCTTGATGATCTCGCTGCGGCGGGCATTCCGGCCTCACCGATCAACGACCTGGCCGCCGTGTTTGAAGACGAGCAGGTCCGCCATCGTGGCATGGTGCAGCGCATGGATCATCCGCAGCGCGCCGATTTGCCGTTGGTGGCCAACCCGGTCCGGTTTTCGGCCACCCCGGTTGAATATCGACATGCGCCGCCTTTGCTTGGCGCCGATACCCGGGCGGTGTTGGGCGAATGCCTTGGATTGGATGGCGAGCGCATTGCCGCGCTCGAGCGCGACGGGGTGGTGGAGGCCGCCGGCCCGGGTTGAAGCGGAGGCGGTTTCTACGCCGCCAGCATGGCCGGCGTTTCGCCTCGTTCCAGGCCCTCGAACCANGCCTGCACGATATCGAGTTGTTCGTTGGCAGTCTCGGCGCGGTTGACGTGTCGGCGAAAGGCACGTTCGTCGGCCCGTCCGGCGGCATACCAGCCCAGGTGCTTGCGTGCGATGCGCACGCCGCGCGGCTCGCCGTAGAAGCTGTGCAGGGCCTGCAGGTGGCCAATAAGGATGTCGCGCACTTCGTCCAGGCCGGGTTCCGGCAGCCGCTCGCCGGTGTTCAGGAAATGGGCAATCTCGCGGAAGATCCAGGGACGCCCCTGGGCAGCGCGACCGATCAGCAAGCCGTCGGCGCCGGTGTGCTCGATGACCTGGCGTGCCTTTTCCGGCCCATCGACATCGCCGTTGGCCCACACCGGGATGGCGATCGACCGGCAGATCTCGGCGATGGTGTCGTATTCGGCCTCGCCCTGATATTTCTGGTCGCGCGTGCGCCCGTGCACGGCCAGTGCCCGGATGCCGCAGTCTTCGGCGATACGCGCGATGGTTGGCCCGTTGCGGTGCTCGGCATCCCAGCCGGTACGGATCTTGAGGGTAACCGGAACATCGACGGCGGCGACCACGGCTTCGAGGATCCGGGCAACCAGTGGCTCGTCGCGCATCAGCGCCGAACCGGCCCAGGCCTTGCAGACCTTCTTGGCCGGGCAGCCCATATTGATGTCGATGATTTCGGCGCCGTGCTCGACGTTATGGCGGGCGGCCTCGGCCATCACCCCGGGCACGGTGCCGGCGATCTGCACGCTCACCGGTCCCGGCTCGCCGGCATGGTCCATGCGCTCGCGCGACTTGCGCGTATGCCACAGCGACGGGTCGGAGGTGGTCATCTCCGAGGTTGCCAGGCCCGCACCCAGGCGCCGGCACAACAACCGAAACGGCTTGTCGGTGACGCCGGCCATCGGCGCGAGGCCCAGCGCGGGGTTTATCGAGTGGCGACCGATGTGCATGGAGCGGTGGAGTCATCGAAGAAGCGATTTCAGGGCTGAATATAGCATCCGAGTGGCGCGAGCAAGGCCATTGCGGAGGAAGTGCTATCATTGATGTGAAAAAAATCGGCCGTATGGCCAGCAAAATAAAGCACGAGCCGTATGGAGAATTGCGTGTCCACCACCAGCGAACGACGTCGATTTCACCGTTTCCCCTTCCAGGCCCAGGCGCTGCTGCGTATCGGGGAGCAGGCGCGTGTACCTGCCGTGTTGCTGGATATTTCGCTAAACGGTGCCTTGCTTGAGGTACCAAGCCTCTCGTCGATGTCGCTGGATGAGAATCTCGGCGAGTTGAGCCTGAGCTTGCGCGGCGAGGTTAACGGCAGCGAGGTTGCCATGACCATGAGCGTCTCGGTAGTTCGTATCGAGGCTGAACGCCTCGCTTGCTGCTTCCGTGGTGTGGATCCGGAGAGTTTCAGCAGCCTCAAGCTGTTGATCGAGGAAAACCTCGGTGATCTCAGCCTGCTTGATCGTGAACTGACGCAGCTTGATTACTGGCCGGGGTTGTCTGTTCACCCCGCTGGCTGATTCTCCCGGCCGTCTACCAACCAATCGGACATTGCCGCTTCAAGTTCGTCCACGCCCTGTCCGCTGGTGGCCGAGAACAGTTGCACCCCGACGTTGGCGTCGACCTGCTTGCGCACCTGCAACAGTGCCTCATTCTGCTTGCCGCGCCCGAGCTTGTCGGCCTTGGTCAGCACCAGGTGCAGCGGCAGACCGCGACTGCCGGCCCAGTTGGCCAGTTCCACGTCGCCTTCCTTGAGTGGGTGACGTACATCCATGACGATCACGAGGCCGGCCAGCGCCTGACGTTTTTCCAGGTAGCCCTGAATCAGCCCTTTCCAGTGGCGCTTCAGGTCACCGCCGACACGGGCAAACCCGTAGCCTGGCAGGTCGACGAGGTGGTGGTCGTCGTCGAGACGGAAAAAGACCAATTGCCGCGTGCGGCCCGGCGTGCGGCTGGTGCGCGCCAGTGCCTTGCGATGGCATAAACGATTGATCAGGCTGGACTTGCCGGCATTGGAACGGCCCGCAATGGCGACTTCGCGCCCTTGGTCCGGGGGGAGTTGTGACCGGTTGTGGACACTGATCAGATATTCTGCCTGCCTGAGCAGGCGTCGAATTGCACTCACGGACTGGCACACGATTGGATGAGAAGCGATAATATCAGGTTCAGTTTCTCAGAAATTCTCAATCAGGAGTACCACGCAAATGGCTCGATTCTTGATGACGCTGCTGGCTTGCGCGCCGCTGGCCGCCATGGCAGTCGGGGTTGGTGACCCGGAAGCCGGTGAAGAGAAGGCCGCCCCCTGTGCTGCCTGCCACGGCATCGATGGTAACAGTACGGTCAGTATCTGGCCCAAGCTGGCCGGACAGCATCAGGACTATGCGACCCGGCAAAGCATCCTGATCCGTGAACAGAAACGCAATGTCCCGGAGATGTATGCGACGGTTGCGAACCTGTCGGACCAGGACCTGGCTGATATTTCCGCGTTCTACGAGCAGCAAAGGCTCGAACCCGGGGTGGCCGACGAGGATCTGGTCGAACTGGGTCAGAAGATCTACCAGGCTGGCAACCATGAAAGCGGTGTGCCCGCTTGCGCCGCCTGTCACGGTCCGTCGGGCGACGGTATTCCGGGGGCACACTTCCCGGTCGTGCGCGCCCAGCACACCGACTACACCGTCAGTCGCCTGGAAGCCTATCGAGCCGGCGAACACCACGGCGAGGATGATCCTTACAGCCAGATCATGGTGGCGGCGGCCAGGAACCTCACCGACGAAGAGATCCAGGCGGTCAGCTCCTTCATCGAGGGTCTGCACCGGGCTCGCTGAGTGCGATCGCGGAACTAGAAAGGGCCCCATGGGTCAATGAGAGTCACGACATGACAAGAAAACAAACGGAGCCGTCCATGCTCAAAATCACTGCTGCCATCGCGGGCCTGATCGTTCTGGCCGGTTCGGCGATGGCCGAACCATTCCGGGAAGGCGAGCATTTCCAACGCATCGGGACGCCGGTTTCGGTGTCGGCTGAGCGGGTCGAGGTGATCGAGGCCTTTGCCTACCCATGCCCGGCTTGCCGCAATTTCCTGCCGCACATCACATCCTGGGAGGAAGAGCAGGCCGGCACCGTGGAGTTCAGCCGACTGCCGATCGCCCTTCAACGCGGCTGGGACCTGTTTGCCCGCGCCTACTACACCGCCCAGGTAATGGGCGTGGACGAAGGTGCCCATGAGGCCATGTTCAACGCACTGCACGACGAGCGTCGCCAATTCCGCAGTTTCGATGACGTGGCCGAGTTCTACACCGACTTCGGGGTCGAGAAGGAAGCATTTCTCAATACCGCCGAATCGTTTGCGGTCGACTCGCGCATGCGTCAGAACCGCAACCTGGTTCGCCAGTACGGCATCCGCAGCACGCCGACGATGATCGTTCACGGCAAGTGGCGGGTTCAGCCCAACAATTTCGACAGTTACCAGCAGATGCTCGAGGCCGTGCAGTACCTGGTCGAGCGTGAGGCTGCCGACCTGGAGTCGAACTCCGAGGGGGCAGAGACAGGCGACGGGGAAGACGCGGAAGCCGCCTCTTAATCCGGCGTGGCCTCCCCCTCGCGGCAACTCAAGCTGCTCAGCTACAACATCCAGGCCGGAACAACCACCGGCCGTTACAGCGAGTACCTGACGCGCAGCTGGCGTCAGGTACTGCCTAACAACCAGCGCGTCGCCAACCTCGATGCAATTGCCGAGCTGGTAGCGGAGTACGATATCGTCGCCCTGCAGGAAGTCGATTGCGGCAGCCTGCGTTCGGGGTTTCTCAACCAGGCCAAGTACCTGGCGACGCATGCCCGTTTCCCGTACTGGAACCACCAGGGCAATCGCAAGGTCGGGGTCATCGCACATGCCGGCAACGGTCTGCTCAGCCGGGTCGAGCCCAGCGAGATCGAGGAGCACAAGCTGCCCGGTGCGATTCCCGGTCGTGGCGCCATGGTGGTGCGTTTCGGTGAAGGAAAAACGGCGCTGTGGCTGGTGATCCTGCATCTGGCGCTGGGACGTCGTGCCCGAGCCCAGCAATTCGACTATGTGGCCGGGCTGGTGCGTGCCTATCCCCACGTGGTGGTGATGGGTGACCTCAATACCGGGCCGGGCTCACGCGAGTTGCGCAGCTTTTGCGACAAGGCCGGATTGATCATCCCCGACAGCCATATTCTGACTTTCCCGTCGTGGCAGCCACAGCGGGCGATCGACCACATCCTGGTCTCGCCCAACATGGATATCGCCGAACTCGAAGTGCTGCCGATCAGTTACTCCGACCATCGTCCGCTGTCGATGGTTGTCAACCTTGACGAGGATGTCGAGTTACCCGACCCCGCTGATCATCCGGATGGCCACCAGAATCAGTACGCCTCCAAACAGGCGTCGTAGGCGCGCTGCCGGCAGGTAGTGCGCCAGAGCGACTCCTGCCGGTGCCGCCATCATGCCGGCCAGGCCGATCAGGACCATTCCCGGCAGCCAGACGTAACCGACATGCCAGTTCAGTTCCGGCAACTCCACGGACGACAGAACGAATACCAGCGCGCCGCCGGCGGCAATCGGCCAGCCGCATGCCGAGGCAATGGCCACTGCCCGCACCATCACGTACCCGTTGCGGGCCAGGTAGGGGACGTTGAAGGTGCCGCCCCCGATGCCGATCATGGCCGATACCGCGCCGATGATCGGACCGGCGATCCACCAAAGGCGCGGGAAAGCCGGCCGCTCTGCTGTTCGCGTGGCCGTGACGAGCAGCATGCGCAAACCGATTGCGGCAACGATAAGCGCGAAAACCAGTGCCAGCGTGCGCCCGGGAATGACCACCGCCAAACCAGCCCCTGCCGCGGCGCCAGCGGCAACGGCCGGGGCCAGGCGCGCCACAGCGGCCCAGTCCAGTGCCCCGCGCCGGTGCTGGAACCAGACGGCACTTGTGGCAGTCAGCAGCATGGTAGCCAGTGAAGTGGCCACTGCCACCGGGACTGCCAGGTTGCCGTCCAGTCCCTGCGCCACCAGCAGCCAGACCAGGGCGGGGACAATGACCAGGCCGCCGCCGATCCCGAGCAGGCCGGCGAGAATTCCCGCAACGGCGCCGACGACGAGTAAGATGAGCGTGATTGCAAGCACGAATGGACAGGACGCCGTGACAGGCGGAATTGCCGGGGGGCAGTTTGGAGGGTTGAAGCGATGAAAGCAAGGCAGATGCCGTTCGGGTTGATCGTGTTGCTGGGCATGCTGGCCATGCTCAGTGCGACGGTTCATGCCGAGGACACGACGACAGTCACTCGCGAGGCCGAGCGTGAAACCTTCCTTCAGGGTTGGTCGGCGGCCAGGCGTGGAGACCAGGCGGGCATGATGCTGGCCATTGGTGCATTACCCGATTACCCGCTGACTCCCTACCTGGAATTCGAATTGTTGCGCCAGCGTATCGATTCCGTCCCCGAAGCGGTGATGGAGCAGTTTCTGGCGCGCTACCGGGATTGGTCTTTTGCCCGCGGCCTGGAGACGGCCTGGCTGCGTTCGCTGGGACGACGCGGCGAATGGGGGGCGCTGTTGCGTCAAGCTCGCGACAACTCCGACACCGAGGTGCGTTGTCATCTCGCCCGGGCGCGGCTTGAGCAGGGTGATCGGGACGGCCTGGTCGAAGACATCGAGCGCTTGTGGCTGGTGGGCCGTTCGCAGCCTTCGGCCTGTGACCACCCGTTTGCCTGGTGGCGACGCCAGGGCAATCCCTCCCACGAGCTGGCCTGGCAGCGATTCGAAATGGCGGTGGAAGCCGGCGAGGACGGACTGGCGCGTTACCTGCGGCGGTATCTGATGAGCGAACAGCGCGACTGGGCCGATCACTGGCTGAGCATGCGTGCCCGGCCTGGCGCCACGTTGCGGCGCGCGCGGCAGTGGCAGGATCATGCCTATTCGCGCACCCTGGTAAGTATCGGTGTCCGTCGCCTTGCCCGCAGTGATCAGGAACGCGCCCACCGGCACTGGAGAGCGCTGGAGCGTCGGTTTGCCTGGAACGATGCTCAACGCCATCGCATCGAGCGGGAATTGGCCCTTTTCCAGGCAGTCGCGCTGGAAGAAGAGGCCATCGCCGCCATCGATGCGCTGCCGGCCGAGGTTCGTGATCAGCAGATGCTGGAGTGGCGGGCCCGTGTTGCCATGGCCCATGACCGCTGGCCCGACGTGCTCGAGAGTATCCAGGCGATGGCGGCCGCCGAGCAGGCGCAGTCGCGCTGGCGCTACTGGCGAGGCCGGGCCCTGGCCCGGATGAATCGTCCCGAGGCGCTTGTCGCGTTCGGCACGCTGGCGGCCGAGCCCAATTACTACGGTTTCCTCGCGGCCCTGAGACTGGAGCAGCAACTGGCGCTTTGCAATGAGGAGATTGTGGCCGATCCTGCCGTTCAGCGGCGGCTGTTGCGAGACGCCGAGTTCGAACGGGCCGTGGAGTTGTTTCATGTTGGTCTCGGTTCCCATGCCAGGCGGACATGGAGTCGGGTGAGTCGGCGTCTGAGTGCTGCGGAACTCGAGCAGGCGGCTTTGCTGGCGGCCGCCAAGGGCTGGCATGACCGTTCCATAGCCGCGCTCAACGGTGCCGGCAATCGCCGCGCTTACCCGTGGCGGTTCCCCATGGCCGAGAAGGGCAGCGTGGTGGCCCTGAGTCGTCACTATGGTGTGGAGCCTGCCCTGGTGTATGGATTGATGCGGGCAGAGTCGGCGATGCAGCCCGATGCATTGTCACCGGCCGGCGCGCGTGGCTTGCTGCAACTGATGCCGTCCACAGCCCAGGCAGTGGCCCGGCGCAACGGACTGACATACAACGGCAGCGCCGACCTGATGACACCGTCAGTCAACCTGCCGCTGGGCATTGCGCACCTGGCCGAACTGCAAGAGCGCTACGATGGTGACTGGGTTCGGGTGGCAGCGGCCTACAATGCCGGCATCAACGCGGTGTCGCGCTGGCTGGACAGCCGACCGCATACTGATCCGGACGTGTGGATGGAAACCCTGCCGTTTCACGAAACCCGCGACTACGTGCCACGCGTGCTCGCCTTCGCCACCATCTACGAGTGGCAGTTCGGCGAGACGCCATCGGTGCTGGCGCGCCATGCGCTGGCTGGAGACACCAACGGTACGGGTTTTGCCTGCCACGAGTAGTGGGTGTGTGAACGTCGCGCCGCGGGCGGCCGGCTGCATTGAGTAGAATGAACGTTTGTCATTCGTTGAGCGGGAACAGTCGATGAGAATCCTGGTTCTGGGCGGTTCGGGCTTTGTTGGAAGCCACCTGGCGCGACGCCTCAGCCAGGACGGGCACGAGCTCACCATCGCCACGCGTTACGCCCCGGGCTGTCGCGACCTGACCGTCGTGCCCGGCGTTTCCATTCGCCAGTTCGATCCCTACGACGGTGAGGAGCTGGCGCGACAGCTCGATGGGCATGATGCCGCCATCAACCTGGTCGGCATTCTCAACGAGGGCATTGCCGGCGGCGGCAAGGGATTCCGGCGCGCTCATGTCGAGCTGGTCGAGACCCTGATCAACGCCTGCGTGCGCACCGGCACGCGTCGCCTGATTCACATGAGCGCGCTCAATGCCGGGCAGGGCGAAAGCCAGTACCTCAAGACTCGCGGTGAAGCCGAGAACATGATCGAGGAGGCCTTCCGACAGGGCAGTCTCGACACCACGATCATGCGTCCTTCGACCATCTTCGGGCCCGACGACAGCTTTCTCAATCGCTTCGCCGGCTTGTTGAAGATTTCTCCGGTGCTGCCGCTGGCACGGCCACAGGCCCGGTTTGCACCGGTCTATGTCGGCGATGTCGTCGAGGCCTACGCCGGTGTGCTGGAGCGACCGGGCAGCTTCGGCCAGGTCCACGAGCTCTGCGGTGGCGAGGAGTGGGCGATGATCGACCTGGTTTGCTGGCTGCGCGATCAACTGGGTTTGAAGCGCGCTGTGATCGGATTGCCCGATGCCGTCGGGCGAGCGCAGGGCGCGGTGTTCGATTTCATCCCGGGCAAGCCGTTTTCCTCGGACAATTACAAGTCGCTGCTGGTCGACAGCGTTTGTACCTGTAACGCTTTNGGTGAACTGGGCATCGAGCCCTGGCCGATGTCAGAACTGGCGCCGACCTGGCTGGGCACCAATACACGGCAGCAGCGTTATCAGCGCTATCGCCGTCAGGCACGACGTGACAGGGAATAGGCACGATCCGGCAAACGGCCTGGCCGTGTTCCGGGTTGGCGGGACCGTCCGCGATGAGTTGATGGGGCGTGCCAGCGAGGATGCCGATTACGTGGTGGTTGATGCCTCGCCCGAGGAAATGCAATCGCGCGGATTCCGTCCGGTCGGGCGCGACTTCCCGGTATTCCTTCACCCCGATAGCAGCGAGGAATACGCGCTGGCGCGCACCGAGCGCAAGAGCGGGCACGGTTATCACGGCTTCGTGTTCCACACCGGCCCCGATGTCACCCTGGATGATGACCTGGCGCGCCGCGACCTGACCATCAATGCCATGGCCCGTTCGCCCGGGGGAGAACTGATCGATCCGTTCGGTGGGCAGCAGGATCTCGAACAGCGCATTCTTCGCCATGTTTCTCCGGCGTTTCGCGAGGATCCGGTGCGCGTTCTGCGCCTGGCGCGCTTTGCCGCCCGGTTCCCTGACTTTCAGGTGGCCGACGAGACCCTGGCGCTTTGCCAGGAGATGGTGGCCGACGGAGAAGTCGATCACCTGGTCCCCGAGCGGGTCTGGCAGGAGATGTCGCGTGCATTGATGGAGACCCGTCCGTCGCGGTTTTTCGAAGTGCTGCGGGAAGCCGGGGCACTGGCGGTCATCCTGCCGGAACTCGATCGCCTGTTCGGCGTGCCGCAGGTGGCAACGTACCATCCGGAGATCGATACCGGTGTCCATACCCTGATGGTCATCGAGCAGGCCGCCGCGCTGGATGCGCCCCTGGCTTCGCGCTTTGCCTGCCTGGTTCACGACCTGGGCAAGGGGCTGACCCCACGCGAGCAGTGGCCGCGCCACATTGGACATGAGAAAACCGGCATCGCGCCCATCCGTGCAGTGTGCGAGCGTTTGCGGGTGCCATCGGAGTGCCGCGACCTGGCGCTGCTGGTCGGCGAGTTTCATCTGCATGCCCACCGGGCGCTGGAGCTGAAGCCGGGCACGGTGGTGAAGCTGCTCGAGCGTCTCGACGTGTTCCGGCGGCCCGAGCGCCTGGATCCGTTTCTCATCGCCTGCGAGGCCGACTGGCGTGGGCGCCGGGGGCTGGAGCACCGACCGTATCCGCAACGGGATTTTCTCGGCCGGGCGCTGGCGCTGGCCGCCGCGGTCGATGCCCGTCCGTTCGTCGAGCAGGGCCTGAAAGGACCGGCCATCGCCGGGGCCATGCGTGAGGCGCGGGTGCGTGCCGTCGCCGGCCTGGCTTCAATCGACTGAAAATTCACCGGCACCATTTACATTCACCGTTGTCAATGAATGGTTGCGAGTGGCCGTGAGGCTGGTTCGCGCGTGGCACTTTTTGCTGGAGAACTGCCTTGCCCCTGACACGACTTGGACTGAGCAACCCGGTAGCCGTGGCCGTCGGTTGCATTCTGCTGGTCATCTTCGGCCTGCTGAGCCTGTCGCGCCTGCCGATCCAGATGACGCCGAATATCGATCGCCCGACCATCTCGGTGTCGACCGGCTGGCGTGCCGCGGCGCCTGCCGAGATCGAATCGGAGATCATCGAGCCGCAGGAAAACCAGCTGCGCGACGTGCCGGGATTGCAGCGCATGACATCGACGGCGAGCCAGGGGCGTGGCTCCATCAATCTCGAATTTGATGTCGGCGCCGATCTCAACCGGGCGCTGATCGAGGTCATCAATCGCCTCAACCAGGTGCCGCGCTATCCGGCCGACGCCAATGAACCCACGGTGCGGGTCGGTTCCGATCAGTTCGGCGACACTATCGCCTGGTTTTCGATCCGCCCGCTGCCCGGCAATGACCGGCCGATCATCGAGTACCACGACCTGGTCGAAGAGGTCGTCAAGGAACGGCTGGAACGCCTGCCGGGCGTGTCCTCGGCCAATCCGCGCGGCGGTCGCCCCTTCGAAGTTCGGATCACCTTTGACCCCTACCAGGCCGCCTCCATCGGCGTCGACCTGACGCGGGTCGGGATGGCGCTGGGTCAGAACAATGACGTCTCCGGCGGTTTTCGCGAGGTCGGCCGGCGCCAGTACACGCTGCGTTTCGCCGGCCAGTACGAGATTGCCGATCTCGAAAACCTGGTGCTGGAGTGGCGCGAGGGTCGCCCCGTCTTTCTGGGCGATGTCGCCACCATCGAGCGCACCATGCGCGACGCCACCGGCGTGATGACCCAGAACGGCGGACCGTCAATTGCCATGAACATCATCGCCGAGCCCGGCGTCAACGTCCTCGAGGTGATGGGCAATATCCAGGAAACCATGGCCGAACTCGGTGAGAGTCATCTCGAGCCGGCCGGACTTTACTACGTGCAGGTCTCCGACGACACCATCTACATTCGCCAGTCGGTGGCCATGGTGGCGACCAACCTGTTGCTGGGGATGAGCCTGGCCATCCTGGTGCTGTGGTGGTTCTTCCGGCGCCTGCGTGCGACGATGATGGTGGCATTGGCCATCCCGTTGTGCCTGTGTTTTGCCTTCCTGGTGCTCGACGGCGCCGGTCGCACCCTCAACGTGATTTCCCTGGCCGGCCTGGCATTCGCCACCGGCATGGTGCTCGATGCCGCCATCGTGGTGCTGGAAAACATCGTGCGTCAGCGCGAGATGGGGCGCTCACCGTTGGAGGCGTCCGACCGGGGCGCTGGTCAGGTCTGGGGTGCTCTGCTGGCCTCGACTGCCACTACAGTGGCCATCTTTGTGCCGGTGATTTTTCTGCAGGACGAGGCCGGCCAGTTGTTCGCCGATCTGGCCGTCGTCATTTCCGCGGCCATCGTCTGTTCGTTGATGGTGGCCATCGTCGTGTTGCCGGCGGCCAGCTATCGGCTGCTCGGCGAGGCCGAACTGAGCGATCGGCATGGCCACTGGTGGCAGGCGGTCACCGACCGCATCATGGATCTGACCGACACCCCACGTCGGCGTTGGGGCTGGATCGCGGGCCTGACCCTGGTGCCGTTGATGATCGGCGCGATACTGGTTCCGCCAGCGGACTACCTGCCCGAAGGTCAGCGCAATTTCGTCTTCGGGTTCCTTCAAACGCCATCCGGGATGGGGCCGGATACCGCCGAGCGTGAACTGATCAATCCCATCAACGAGCGCTTGCGCCCCTATATCGAAGGCGAGAAGGAACCGAAGATCGACAACAGTTTCGTCGGGTTTTTCGGAACCGGTGCCTTCATGGGCTTCCGGGCCGAGAATCCGCGTGATGCCGACCGCATGATGGAGGTCATCAACAACGAAGTGATCGTCGGCTTCCCCGATACCTTCGGTCGCGCCAATCGCTCGCCGATCTTCGGCGGCCGTGGCAGTCGCAACATCGATGTCAACCTGCAGGCTGCCGATTTCGAGGACTTGCTGGAGGCAGGCCAGGTCGGTTTTGACCTGATTCAGCGTGAATTGCCCGGAGCCACCGTGCGGCCCCAGCCGGGTCTGGAGCTGGCCGAGCCGGAGTTGAGGCTGCGGCCCGACGACCGACGGATTGCCGAACTGGGATGGACGCGAGCCGATGTGGCCACGCTGATACGTGCGCTGGGTGACGGGGCCTTCCTGGGCGATTACTTTGACGGCGATCGCCGTCTTGACGTGATACTTCGCGGCGAAGGCTGGCTGACTCCCGAGGAACTCATGGCCATGCCGGTTTCCACACCGTCGGGCCGGATGGCCACGCTGGGTGAGCTGACCGAACTCGAGCGCACTGCCGGTCCCAACCAGATTCGCCGCGTGGACCGCCGCCGTACCATGACGTTGCAGGTCACACCACCGTCGGGAATGCCCATGGAAACGGCCATCGAGATATTGCAGCAGCAGGTCGAGCCGGCGCTGCGCGAAGCACTGCCCCCCGACGGCGTGATCACCTACCGCGGCACGGCCGAAGCGTTGGGCGAAACACTCAGAAACCTGGGCGGCAGCTTCCTGCTGGCCATTGTCATTCTCTACCTGTTGATTTCGGCCCTGTTCCGATCGTTCCGCGACTCGGTACTGGTGCTGATGACCATTCCGATGGCCACCGTCGGCGGCATCGTCGCCCTGCGCCTGACCGGCTGGGTCACGGGCCAGGCCATGGACATGCTGACCATGATCGGCTTCGTCATCCTGCTTGGCCTGGTGGTCAACAATGCCATCCTGCTGGTCTATCGCGCGCGTGACGGCGAGCGCGAGGGACTGAGCCGTCGCGAGGCGGTGGAGACAGCGGTGCGTTTGCGGCTCAGGCCGATCCTGATGAGTACCACGACCAGTCTGTTCGGCATGATGCCGCTGCTGCTGTTGCCCGGCGCCGGCACTGAACTGTATCGCGGCCTGGCTGCGGTCATCGTCGGCGGCATGGCCGTCAGTACGCTGTTCACGCTGATCCTGCTGCCGAGTCTGCTGCGGGTCAATGAGGAAAAACAACCGGCGGCCGCCTCGGGCGAGGTGGTGCCGGCATGAGGAAGGATTTGATGCAAAGAATGTCCCGTTTCATGGTGATGGCGGCCGTCGTGATACCAGTCGCCGCCCTGGCGCAGTTTGGCGGTACGCCGCCGGTTGAGCTGAGCGAGGCGCGCCTGACCACGATGGCGCCGACCATGCAGGTCGCCGGCACGGTGGTTTCGCGCTCCGATGCCTTCCTGTCGGCCGAGGTCGACGGGCGCCTGATCGAGGTGGCTGATATCGGGTCGTGGGTGGCAGCCGGCGACGTGATCGCGCGCATCGAGGACACGACCCTGAACCTGCGCGCGCGTGAGCTCGAATCGGAGATCACGCGGGCGGAGGCGCGGCTGAAGTTCCTCGAAGCCGAACTGCGTCGCTTCGAGCGCCTGGCGGAAACCAACCTGGCCGCCGCCAGCCAGATTGATCAGACGCTGTCCGAGCGCGACATTGCCGCCAGTGACCTGGCGGTGGCGCGTGTACGACTCGAGCAGATCGAGGACCAGATTGATCGCACGCGCGTCACCGCTCCGTTTCCGGGGGTGGTGGCCGAGCGGGTCGCCCAGGTCGGAGAGCGCGTGGCCGCCGGTACCCGGGTCGTGCGCATGGTCAATCCCGACAACCTGGAAGTGGTCGCGCGTGCCCCGCTCAATTACTACCGTTTTGTGCGCCCCGGCGACGAACTGGCAATCACGGTGGCCGGGGAAGTATTGCACGCACCGCTCAGGACAACCGTTAGCGTCGGTGACGAAGGGCGCCACGTCTTCGAACTGCGGCTGGATATCGAAGCCGGTCTGCCGGTTGGTCAGACCGTGCGTGTGACCGTGCCCACCGCCGACGTCCGCGAGGTGCTGGCCGTGCCGCGTGATGCCCTGGTGCTCAGGGGCGACGGCATCGCCGTGTTCATTGTCGATGAGGACAACCAGGCGCGCCGCATTCGTGTGACCACCGGAATCGGCGAGGGCGACTGGATCGAGGTGCGTGGTCCGATCCAGGAAGGTGACCGTGTCGTCATCCGAGGCAACGAGCGCCTGCGCGCGGGCCAGGAAGTGTCGGTACGAGAAAGCTGATCGGGCCGTCGATTCACGGCCGGGCGGCAACGGCGAATACGCGTTGGCGGCCATCGTCGACCAGGCGTACGCGACAGCGATACAGACGACTGAGGTTTTCGGCCGTGAGCAGTTCGGCGGTCGGGCCGGCGTCCCATTCACCGTCACCGTAAAGCAGCAGCACGTGCGAGCAATAGCAGGTGGCCAGGTTGACCTCGTGCAGTGCCATCAGGGCTGACTTGCGCTGTTCGCGAACCCTTCGATGCAGCACGTTGAGTATGGTGACCTGGTTGGCCGGATCAAGGTGGTTGGTCGGTTCGTCGAGCAGCATCACCTGTGGATCCTGTACCAGGACAGTAGCCAGAGCCAGGCGACGGGATTCGCCGCCGGACAGATCCATGCAGCTTCGCTCGGCCAGTTCCAGCATGCCCAGAGCGTCGAGCGCCCCGCGTGCCATGTCGTGGTCGGCGCGTGATTCGCGGCCGATGGGGCCCAGGTGGGGGTGGCGACCGACCAGTGCCGTTTCCAGGCAGGATGCGTCAAAGGCGTAGTGCGTGTGCTGCGGCAGCATGCCCAGCATTCGAGCGATGCTTTTCCTGGACAGCCCCGCCAGGGGGCGGCCGGCCAGATGAATGCCGCCATTGTCCGGCTCCCACAGTCCGGCCAGGGTCTTGAGCAGCGTGGTCTTGCCGACCCCGTTGGGGCCCAGCAGCCCCCAGAACTCGCCGCCATGCACAGCCATGTTGAGCCCGGAAGCCACCTGCACCCGGCCGATACCAACATCCAGGTCGTGGGCACTCAGGTAGGTGTTGGCCGTTGAGTTCATCGGATGCGGGCGGCGCGGTAGAGCAGCAACAAAAACAGCGGCACCCCGATCAGGGCCGTCAGTACACCCACCGGCAGTTGTCGGGGGCTGAGCAGGGTGCGGGCCGCGGTATCGGCCAGCACCAGGAAGCTGCCGCCGAACAGTGCCGCGGCCGGAAGCAGTCGGCGATGATCGGCGCCGACGATCAGACGCATCAGGTGCGGAATGATCAAGCCGACGAAGCCGACCGCGCCGGCGATGGAAACGGCCAGCGCGGTCAGCAGCGAGGCGATCACGTAGATTTCCCAGAAGCGCACGCGGGTGGCTTCGCCGAGCAGGGCGGCTTGCATCTCGCCGGCGGCCATCACGTTGAGACTGCGGGCACGAAACCATAACAGCCCCAGCCCGGCGCCGAGCGGCAGCAGCCACCATGCCGACAACGAAGCGTAGCCCAGATCACCCATCAGCCAGTAGAGCATGCTGCGCAGGCTGGCATCGGGCCCCATGGCCAGCACCAGTGAAATGATCGCACCCCAGCCGGCGGCGACGACGACACCGGTCAGCAGTACGCGCGTGGTGCTCCAGGGACCATGGCCGCGCGCGAGCACGAACACCAGCACCATGGTCAGCAATGCACCGCAGAAGGCCAGGACGGGCACCGGCAGGAAGGTCAGTCCCGCGGCCATGCCGATCAGGGCGAATGCGGCCGCGCCGCCGGACAGGCCCAGGATGTAAGGATCGGCCAGGGGATTTCGCAGCAGCACCTGCATCAGGCAGCCGGCCAGCGCAAGCAAAGCGCCGGTCACGAAAGCGGCAATGGCACGCGGAAACCGCAGCTCGGCAATCACCCGGGACATCGCCGGATCTTCGGTCCAGGGCCATGCCCAGCCCCCGCTGCCCCAGCTCGTGGCCAGCAACAGGCTGACCGGCAACAGCGCCGGCAGCAGCACCCACAGGACTATCGACCGAACGGCTGGTGTACCGGGCATGAATTGATTACCATTTGAGACAGTTGATATTTTCGCGGCCCGGTATGATAGCCGGGTACGCAGACCAAGGCCATGATAGACCCGGACGGTTTCCGACCCAACGTGGGTATCGTGCTGGCCAGGGATGACGGTCGCGTGTTCTGGGCGCGGCGTGCCGGCAAGGACGGCTGGCAGTTCCCGCAGGGCGGCATGAACACCGACGAAACGCCTCTCGAGGCCATGTACCGTGAACTGACCGAGGAGACCGGGCTGATGCCGGAGCATGTCGACGTCCTCGGTTCCACGCCCGGCTGGCTGCGCTATCGTCTGCCGCGCCGCTATCGCCGTCGCCATCAGAAACCCGTATGCATTGGCCAGAAGCAGGTCTGGTTCCTGTTGCATTTCCTGGCCGACGATGAGGCCTTCCGGCTCGACGCGGTCGACAAGCCGGAATTCGACAGCTACCGATGGGTCGATTTCTGGTACCCGATACGCCATGTTATCCCGTTCAAGCGCCGGGTGTACGTGCGCGCGTTGCGCCACCTTGAGCCGATGCTGCCCGGGCCGTCGGCAGAGAATGCGAGGCGCAAGGCCTGAACAGGGCATCTGCCCTGTCCCGTTACCGTGACAACAACAACTGGAGTGACTGAATGACAAGAGTACTGACCCTGCTGATGCTGGGCCTGGCCGTGGCCGTGCCGGCAACCGCCGAGATTTTCACCGACCAGGATCTGACCACGGCGCGCGAGCTCAGGGAGCGGGCGCTTGAGCGTGACGGTGGTTTCGAGATCGTTGCCGATCTGACCACCCGCATCGGCCCGCGCATGCCCGGCACAGAGGCCGATGCGAAGGCCGTGGCCTGGGCCGAGGAGCTGCTCAGGGATCATGGCTTTGATCGGGTCTGGCTCGAGCCGGTCACCTTCGATACCTGGCACCGTGATTTCGAGCGGGTGACGGTGCGCGCCCCCGGCGTGGTCGAGCAGGAGCTGGTTTCCCTGGCACTGGGCTTCACTCCGGCAACGCCGGAAGGCGGCATCGAGGCCGAGGTGGTGATGTTCGAGGATCTGGCCGCGCTGGAGGCCGCCGATCCCGACGAGGTCGAGGGTCACATCGTGTTTATTGCCAACCGCATGAAGCGCACTCGTGATGGTTCCGGCTACGGCCCGGCTGTCCAGGCTCGTTCCCAGGGGCCGCAGGTGGCTGCCGAAATGGGCGCCGAGGCCATCGTGATCCGTTCCATCGGCACCTCGGACAATCGCTTCGCCCACACCGGAATGACGCGTTTCGATGATCAATCGCAGGCCATTCCCGCCGTCGCCATCTCCAATCCGGATGCCGATCAGCTCGAGCGCATCGTGGCCCTGGGTGAGCCGGTGACCGTTCATGTCGAGGTCGGCGCCGTCTACAGCGAGCCTTACACCAGCCACAACGTGATTGCCGAAGTCACCGGGTCGGAGTCGCCGGAGAAGATCGTCGCCCTGGGTGCGCATCTCGACTCCTGGGATGTTGGTACCGGCGCAATCGATGATGGCGCCGGCATCGCCATCATCACCGAGGCCGCGCGCTTGATTCTCGATCTGGACGAGCGTCCGGATCGCTCCATCCAGGTGGTCTACTTTGCCGCCGAGGAAATCGGCCTGCTTGGGGGACGCGCCTGGGCCGAGAAACACCACGAGAATTTTGAAAACTATCAATTGGGCGCAGAGTCCGACTTTGGCGCCGGGCCCGTCTACGAGATCGCCGCGCGCGTGACCGACGAGGCCTGGCCGGTGATCGAGGCCATCCAGCGCGAACTCGAGCCGCTGGGCATCGAGCTGGGTGGTCGCGAAGCCTTCGGTGGGCCGGATTTCATTCCGTCCTTGCCGCACGGCCTGGCGGTCGTCGATCTGCGCCAGGACGGCACGGACTACTTCGACTACCACCACACCGAAAACGACACCCTCGACAAGATCGATCCGGAAAACCTGGCCCAGAACGCCGCCGCCTATGCGGTACTGGCCTGGCTGGCTGCCCAGTCTCCCATCGACTTCGGCTCCGGGCCCGCCCTGCTCGAAGCCACCGAGCAATAACCGTACCTCCATTACTAATGAGGTCGTTAATCAGCAGACATTCAGCGCTTCAGAGCCGGCCTCCGGCAAGGCGCGCGAGCGCCGGCATAGTGGACCTCTGTCAAGCGAGCGAAACACGCGCAGCCGGTGGTCGGCTCTGATGCGCCCGCAGGGCTTGCCTCTCAGCGTCCGTGGACTACGTTGTCGGCGCTTGATGTAGTCCCGCTACACCTGCCGCGCCGACGCCTTGCCACGAACGCTGAGAGACAAGCTGAATGTCTGCTGATTAACGACCTCATTAGTAAGCGGGGGTATCGAGGCACGAGCCCCAGGCGCCCAAGCCTCGCTACCCCGCCCCTCTCCCGTCTCCCCTTCTCCCCTTCTTCACCTTTCACCTTTCACCTTTCACCTTTCCTGTAATTCGTCTTGCAAATAATAACGATTCGCATTTACAATAGCGTCTGGTGGGCACCACTCTCCAGCCCGTTTCCGTAACCGACATCAGACTCTCGACAAGCCATAAGGAAAATGTAATGAGAATGGCTCAACCGTTGCGGCATTCGCTTGCCTGTGGCATCGCTGCCGCGCTTTTCGCGCCTGCTCTCGCGCTTGCCGAATCCGACGCCGAGCTCGATCCGGATTTGGTGATCGACCGCATCTCGATCACCGGTTCGGCCGCGCAACTGACCGCCATTCCCGGCTCCGCTCACTCCATCGGTTCGGAGGAGCTTGAACGGCACAGTTACGCCGATATCCACCGTATTCTGCGCAGCGTGCCGGGCGTGAACCTGCACGAAGAAGACGGCTTCGGCCTGTTCCCGCATATCGGCCTGCGCGGTACGCGCCTGGAACGCAACAGCCGGATCACGGTGATGGAGGACGGCGTATTGATCGCCCCGGCGCCATACGCCGCGCCGGCCGCCTATTACTTCCCGCAGACCGTCCGCATGAGTGGTGTGGAACTGCGCAAGGGCTCGGCGGCGATCAAGTACGGCCCCTATACCACTGGCGGTGCCGTCAACCTGCTCTCAACCCGAATCCCGTCCGAGACCGGTGGCCGGGCTGACTTGTTCTTCGGCCACCACGGCAGCCACCGCGCCCATGCCTGGTTGGGCGGTTCCGGTGATCAGTGGGGCTGGCTGGTCGAGGGCTTCTCGTCGGCCTCCGACGGGTTCAAGCAACTGGATACCGTGCCGTCCGATCCGGCGCCAAACACCCCGGTGCCTTCGACCGGGTTCGAGGCCGAGAATTATCTCGCCAAGCTGCGCTGGAATTCCAATGGTCCCGGCCCCTATCAGCTCGTGGAGCTGAAGCTGGCAAAGGACGAGCGCACCGCTGACGAAACCTACCTGGGTCTGACCCGAGAAGACTTCGAGGCCACACCCTTCCGCCGCTACCGTGGTTCGGCACTCGATCAGATCAATACCGATCACGAACTCGCCCAGCTTCGCCACTTCATCATGCTCGCCGGGGATGTTGACCTGACCACCACGGTCTACAACCACGATTTCTCGCGCAACTGGTACAAGTTGCACGAGGTCCAGAATGCGCCAGGCGGCGGCTTTGTGGGAATCTCATCCATTCTGGGAGACCCTTCGCAGCATGTTGAGGCAATGGACTGGATTCGCGGTGCGCCCGGCGCCGATGTGCTCGGCAACGTGCGGGCCAACAACCGCGAATACTTCTCGCGCGGCATTCAGTCAAAGCTCAACTGGCAGTTCGACGTTGCCGGCATGGCGCACGATCTGGAAATCGGTGCCCGCTTGCACCGCGATGAAGAGGATCGCCTGCAGTGGCAGGATTCATTTCGCATGATCGATGGCAGCCTGGTGCTGGTTCGTCCCGGGCAGGAGCAGGGTGCCGAGGCGGGCGCCGAGACCGGTGTACCCGGCAGTACCACCAACCGGGTGACCGAGGCCGAGGTAATCGCCGTGTGGGCACAGGACACCATTCGCCACGGCAACTGGACGTTCACACCCGGTGTTCGTTTCGAGGACATCGACATGACCCGGACTGACTTTTTCGAGGGGGACGAGCCCAGCCGTGAGAGCGAGCGTCGTCGGCGAAGCGATTCCACCCGCGTGGTGCTGCCCGGCATTGGCACCACCTACCAGCTCAATCCCGAAGTGACGCTGCTCGCCGGTGTCAATCGCGGTTTCGCCCCGACCGGCGTGGGCACCGTGGAAGAGAAGAGCTGGAACTACGAGGCTGGCACGCGCTACCGGAGCAACGGTATCGAGGCGGCGCTGATCGGCTTCCACACCCGCTACGACAACCTGGTTGGCGTGTGCACGGCCATCAGCGGCGGCGATTGCGAGGTCGGCGAGGAGTTCGATGGCGGCCGGGTCGACGTGACCGGTCTCGAGGCCGAGTTTGCCCACGATTTCGGACGCGCCCACGGACTGGCAGTCGGTGTCCCCTTCCGTTTGGCCTATACCTGGACCACCAGCGAATTCAAGTCCAGTTTCCAGAGCGGTTTCGGCGAGTGGGGCGAAGTGGTGCGTGGCGACGAGTTGCCGCAGATCCCGGAACACCAGCTCAACGCCGCGATCGGGCTGACGTGGGAGCGGCTCGATCTGAACCTCAATGCCAATTATATCGGGACGACCCGGGCGGTAGCCGGTTCCGGCCGGGTCCCGGCCGATGAGCGAATCGACAGCCGCCTGCTGGTCGATCTGTCGGCCGAGTACCAGGTGCATACCAACGCCGCACTATTCGCCAGTGTCGAGAACTTGACCGACGAGACCTATCTGACGGCCTGGCGGCCGTCCGGCGCAAGACCGGGCATGCCCCGTACGGGCTGGGTGGGAGCGAAGTTCAGTTTTTGATCGCCGTGTCGCTGCCTATCCCAACGCGCGCAGCCGGTCCCAGTACTCGTTGTCGCGCTCCAGAGCGAGTGTCGGGGGAATGACCAGGGTGGTGTATTCGTTGTAGCTCGCCTGCGGCAGTTCGCTCAATGCCAGATGTTGGGCCCGGTGGTTTCCCACGGGCAGGGTGGCGGCTTTGTAGAGAATGACCTCGGTGTTCATCGGGTACCAGCGCCCGAGCTTGTCGACCAGGATTCCCAGGCGGTCCGGGCGCGCCTCGAATCCGATGCAGTCCAGGTTGCCGGCCAGTGCCACCTGCCACAACAGCAGCACGGCGCCGCGCGGTTGCCGTAGCGCATGTCGGTAGCGAGAGTCGATGAACCTTTCGATACGAATACCGAGATCGATACCGATCATTCCGAGGACGGGGCCGGTGACGGTCAGTACGCCCGGTGGGCTGAGCAGGAACTGGTCACCCTTGCGCTCGGGTTCAAACCGGCAACCCCTGAGGGCGGCATCGAAGCCAAGCCGGTGATGTTCGATGACCTGGCGGCCTTGGAAGCGGTCGACCCGGAAAGCCTGGCCCGGAATGCCGCCGCATACGCCCTACTGGCCTGGCTGGCCGCGCACTCCCCCATCGAATTCGGCTCCGGCCCGGATCTCCTCAAGCAATTCGAACAGCAACAGTAGGATGCCGCTGAGCGTTAGCGAAGCGCATACTGGAAAACGGCCACGCAACCCCACCGGGTGGGTGCGGGTATTGGGCTGGTGATAGCCCAATTTCCGACAAGTGGTGGATTGATTGGCCGCTGGCCGAAGCGCATCGATAACGCTCAGCACATCCTTGTATGTTGATCTTGCACTTGGACAATGAGCAAGTGTTCACCGGTGCAACTATTTCAGGGTGTAGCTCCGGCGAGCCGGTACTGGTCGCGACCGCCGTGCTTGGCCTCGTACAGGGCTTCGTCCGCTCGCCTGCGCAAGGCGTTGAACGTTTCCTCTTCCGTTGTCTGGGCGACTCCAAAGCTCATGGAGACCCGAATGTCGTTGTCTTCGGTACGCATTGCGCCCAGCCTCCGGCGAAGCTCTTCGAGCGGTTTGAAGGCCTGATCCGCGGTGTAGCCAGGCAGCGCAATGGCAAATTCCTCGCCGCCAACGCGCCCGGTAATACCGATATCGTCGAATACCTCGTGCACCCGCGCGGCCACTCTGCGCAAGACGGCATCGCCGGCCAGGTGGCCATGAAGGTCATTGATTCGTTTGAAGTGATCGATGTCGGCCAGTATCAGGGAGAAAGGCATGCCCTCGACTCGGGCCTGCTCGAAGGCTGGTTCGGCCAGTTCGAAGAAACGGGTGTGGTTGTTCAGGCGCGTGAGGCCGTCCCGTCTCGAGAGCGAGCGATAGTGACGACGCTCCCGGGTGGTATGGGTCAGCAGCAGAATCAGGATCACAACCAGGAATGCCGTGACCACGTAGAAGAGGTTTCGCAGGTAACGCTGTTGGGCAAGGGTCTCGGTTTCGAGCTCGCGCACCCGGGCCTGCTCGCGCAACAAGGCCAGCTCCTGTTCCTTGAACTGGGTGTCGAATTCGACTTCCAGGTAGGCCAGCCTCAAGCTGCGCTCCCGTCCCAGGAACTGCACGCGCGCCTCCATGTGGGCTTCGTAGTGAATCAGGGCCTGATCCGGATCATTGCGTTGACGGGCAATCTCGGCCAGTGCCTGCTGCGTGTCAGATAACCTGTTCCAGTTCTGATTGCGTTCAAAGTGTTCGACCAGCTCCGAGAGTATCGTGTACGATTTCTCCAGCTGCCCGAGTTCGAGATGCAACAGCGCCAGGGCCAGACGGGTCTCGTGGATTCCGTGAACGTACTGGTTGTCCTTGTGTCCCTCAAGCGCGGAGTCCAGCCAGGGTCTGGCTTGCTGGAAATCGCCCTTGAGACGGAGAATGTCGCCAATCGCATATTCGACGATGCTCACGAATACGGGATCGTTTGCCGCTTCACAGGCCTTCAGCCCCGCTTCGTATTCCCCTCTGGCCTCGTCCAGTCGCTGTGCATCCTTGAGGGCCGAGGCCAGGCGTTGCCGGGCCACGCATTCCACTCGCACGTTATGGTGGCTGACCGCGCGTTCGACCGAACGGTTGCCGTATTCAATGGAGCGTTCGAATTCGCCCACGCTGGCCAGCATCTGGGCGGCCAGGCTGAACACGTCGGTCGGCAGGTCCCGGTGGTTGACATGGGGTTCCAGTTCCAGCGCTTCGTTGAGATACGCGAAAGCCTGCTCGAATTGCCTGGCCAGCATGGCCAGGTTGGTGCCGCGAAGCAGCGCGTTGAGCCTTTGATGATCGGGGATGGCGGCGTGGTTCAGCAGTTCGTCGGTCAACTCCAGGCCGGCCTGCATGTTTCCGTCCAGGGCAAGATTGCGGATGACGAGGAGTTGATGGGTGGCGTACTGGTCAGGCGTGGCCTGATCGAGCAGGGGCTCGATTTCGTCGAGGATTTCCTGCGATTTGGGCCACGGCGCGGTGACGTTGAGTTCGGCAGCCCGGTCGAGCGCCTCCTGCAAGTAGTCGGTACTGGATTCCGCCCCGGCAAGGACCAGGCCGGTGATCAGTCCGGCCAGCAGACAGAGTCCCCCTAACCATTGCCTGGATGGCATGGTCCGTCCGGTCGAGTCACGGTTCGTGCGAGTGTACGCTGTCGTTGCTTCGCAGATTGTCCAGGCCGCTGAGCCGCTTGAGCTTCTCGACGTCCTTGGCGAGCATGGCCGCCATTTCCTCGTCGGATAGCCCGTGTTCGCGCATGACCTGTTCGGGGTCTTGCCGATAGCGCTCATAAAGATTCCCGTGCTTGCCCAGCTCCACGAGCAGGTCGGCGAGTTTCGACATAATCATGTTCTCCCTTTGAATTCGATGTGCTGGGTGGTCGCCCGACACCAGCACCGAGTATCTTTGCATACCCGGGACGCTTTGTAAAATCATGGCATACGGAAGAGGCCCGGCAGCTGGTATCGCCGATTCGAGCCGTTTTCCGACCGAGCCGCAACTTGGCAGGATGGCGTGGATTTCAGCTGCTGCCTGGTCAGTCCAGGGCGCGAAGGCAATCCCAGTACTCCTCGTCGCGTTCCAGCTTGGCGACCGGGGGAATGACCAGGGTGGTGTATTCCTTGTATTTCGCCTGCGGCAACTCGATCAGGGGCAGGTGTTGTGCACGGAACTCTTCGATCGGGAGGGTGGCGGCCTCGTAGAGAATGACCTCGGTGTCCATCGGGTACCAGCGCCCGAGCTTGTCGACCAGGATTCCCAGGCGGTCCGGGCGCGCCGCGAATCCAATGCAGTCCAGGTTGCCGGCCAGTGCCACCTGCC
>SL_3KL_010_SEDDRAFT_10000759_pt1 | contig 27877 bp, 26 predicted proteins | sample SodLakKL_010_SED_2_FD_10381 | JGI IMG/M metagenome (IMG submission 10381)
CGCTCAGGGAACAGGAACTCCTCGAAGCGCTCGACACCTCCCGCAACGGACTTGATCAGGATGCCGCGGCCGAGCGGCTGCGGAGCTACGGGCCCAACCGGTTGCCGGAGGCGCCGAAAAAGCCCGCCATCCTAAGATTCCTGATCCAGTTCCACAACCTGCTGATCTACGTGCTGATGGTGGCCGGCGTGGCTGCCCTGGCGCTGGGTCACCTGATCGACGCCCTCGTCATTCTCGCGGTGGTGGTGATCAACGCCCTGATCGGCTTCATCCAGGAGGGCAAGGCCGAGCAGGCCATGGAGGCCATCGGCAAGATGCTGGCGCAGAAGGCGACCGCCCGGCGCGACGGCAAATGGCGCGAAGTTCCGGCCGAAGAACTGGTGCCCGGCGACATCGTGCGCATCAAGTCCGGCGACCGCGTGCCGGCCGATATCCGACTGCTCGACGCCCACGGCCTGCGCGTCGACCAGGCGGCGCTGACCGGCGAATCCGTTCCGGTCGGCAAGACGCCGGACGTGGTCGCTGAAGACACCGACCTGGCCGACCGTCGCAGCATGATCTACTCCGGCTGCATGACCAGCGCCGGCCAGGGCGTCGGCGTGGTCGCCATCACCGGCACCGAGACCGAACTGGGCCGCATCAGCGACATGCTGAAGACCGTGGACAAGCTGACCACGCCCCTGTTGCAGAAGATCAATCGCTTTGCCCGCCTGCTGACCATCATCATTCTCGCCCTGACCGCCTTCGTCGTCGCCACCGGCGCGCTGGTCCACGGCATGGGCCTGGGTGAAGGGCTGGTGGCCGGGATTGCCCTGGCGGTCGCCGCCATTCCGGAAGGTCTGCCGGCCATCATCACCATCACCCTGGCCATCGGCGTGCAGCAGATGGCCAAGCGCAACGCGATCGTCCGGCGCCTGCCCGCGGTCGAAACCCTGGGCTCGGTGACCATCGTCTGCAGCGACAAGACCGGCACCCTGACCGCCAACGAGCTCAAGGCCCGCCAGGTCGCCCTGGTCGAGGGCATGTTCGATCCCAAAGAGGACCAGCTGGATTCCAATGCCGGCCAGGCGCTGCTGCGCTCGGCCGTGCTGTGCAATGATTTTGAACCCGGAGCCGACACCGGTGACCCGCTGGAGCGCGCGCTGGTCGTGCTGGCCGAGCACCAGGAAACCGACGTCGATGCGCTGCGCGAACGTCATCCGCGCATCGGCCTGATCCCGTTTTCTTCCGACCACAAGTTCATGGCCAGCCTGAGCGAAGGCCTGATCACGATGAAAGGCGCGCCTGAAGCGATCCTGGCCCGCTGCGAATTCCAGCACGACGGTCGCGAAAGGGTCGGCCTGGACCACGATTTCTGGAACGACTGTCTCGACCGCATGACCCGCAACGGCCTGCGCGTCCTGGCCGTTGCCGAGCGGCGCGTTGACGACTCGCTGGACAAGCTGGACGAGGAGCATCCGCCAGAGGATCTGACCCTGCTTGGACTGGTCGGCTTTGCCGATCCGCCGCGGGAGGACGTGCCCGACGCCATCAAGGCCTGCCAGAGCGCCGGCATCCGGGTCAAGATGATCACGGGCGACCATGTCGCCACCGCGCGCGCCATCGCCATCGAACTGGGCCTGATGAAATCCGACGGCCAGTCCCTGACCGGCCAGGAACTCGACCGGCTAAGCGCCGAGGAACTGCAGGAAAAGGTCATCCACACCGACGTGTTCGCCCGGACCACACCGGAGCACAAGCTCCGACTGGTCAAGGCACTGCAGGCCCATCACGAGGTCGTGGCCATGACCGGCGACGGCGCCAACGACGCCCCGGCCCTCAAGCGCGCCGATATCGGTGTGGCCATGGGCATCAAGGGCACCGAAGCCTCGCGCCAGGCCGCCGAAATGGTGCTTGCCGACGATCACTTCGCCACCATTGTCAACGGGGTCGAAGAAGGCCGCGGCGTCTACGACAACATCCGCAAGGCCATCCTGTTCGTGCTGCCGACCAACGCCGCGCAAGCACTGGTCATCGTTCTGGCCGTTTTGGCCGGCATCACGCTGCCGATCACACCGGTGCAGATCCTGTGGGTCAACATGGCCATCGCCATCACCCTGGCCCTGTCGCTGGCCTTCGAGCCCTTGGAAAACGACGTCATGCAGCGCGCGCCGCGGCCGCTGGACCAGGAATTGCTGACCTCTTTCGTGGTCGCGCGCATCCTGTGGGTCGGCCTGCTGCTGACCGCCGGCACCTTCTATCTGTTCAACCAGGTGCTGGACGCCACCGCTGATGAAGTACTGGCCAGGACCATGGCCGTCAACGTCATCGTGGCCGGACAGCTGACCTACCTGTTCAACTGCAGGCGCTGGCAGGCGGCCAGCTGGACGCTGGGCGCACTGTTGAGCAACCGCTGGGCCTGGCTCAGCGTCAGCCTGCTGATCCTCATGCAAATGGCCTTCACCTACCTGCCGCCGGCGCAAATCGTGTTCGGCACCACCGGCTTGCCGCTGACCTACTGGGGACCGGTGATCGCCTTTGGAGCGCTGGTGTTTTTCCTGGTCGAGGTGGAAAAAACGGTGACGCGCTGGCTGAACCTGGGCTGGGCCGCGCCGGACGGCCGACCGGCCCGCTCGCGCTCTTCCGGCGGCGAAGGAGAGGTGGCCTGATCGGTTCGCGATCGACGGCCGGGGGCGTGTCCAGGCGCCGCACTCAGCGCAGGTCTGGCGCGCTCTGATATGCTTGGCGGCTTCTTCAGCTCCATCGCCCCTGACTGCTGCCAATGACCTACTGCCTCGGCCTGCGTCTGAATGACGGCCTGGTGCTGGCCTCGGATTCCCGCACCAGCGCCAGCGTCGACGACATCAGCATCTATTCCAAGATGCACGTCTTCGACACGGCGCCGGATCGGGTCGTCGTGCTGCTGTCGGCCGGCAACCTCGCCACCACCCAGGCGGTGCGCAGCCAGATCAACCGCGACCTGGCCAAGCCCAACGCCGAGAGAAACCTCAACACGCTGGCCCATCTGGATGAAATCGCCGCCTACGTCGGCGACATCAACCGGCAAGTTCAGCAAAGCGTGGCGCCGACGCCCGACCAGGCCGCCGGATTCAATCCCGAAGCCACCTTCCTGCTGGGCGGCCAGGTCGGCGAAGCGCAGCACGACATCTTCCTGATCTATCCGCAGGGCAACTACATCGTCGCTTCGCGCCAGAAGCCGTTCCTGCAGATCGGGGAAACCAAATACGGCAAACCCATCCTGTCGCGCCTGGCCGACGCCAGCATGAGCCTGGACCTGGGCGCGCGGCTGGCACTGGTCTCGATGGACGCGGCGATGCGCTCGAACCTGTCGGTGGGCCCGCCGGTCGAGGTGGCCGTTTGCCCGGCCGGGCAGCATCGGGTCGAGCGGCGCTTGAAGCTGCCGGAGAACGACCCCTACCTGCACCAGCTGGCCCTGGCCTGGAACAAGAAGCTGGGCGAAGCCTTTCTCGATCTGCCCGACCCGCAGGGCTGGCAGGCCGGCTAGTGGTCCATGGTCGCCTGCTGGATCACCTGCTCGACCGTGCGCAGCTTCTCGATCACCGGCGGCATCAGGACGAAGGGATACGGATCGGGCTGATCCAGGCTGCGATTGAGCAGGTTGATGCGGCGCGCCAGGTCGATCCAGCTCGAGATGCGCTGATCGAAGTCCAGATCCATCACATGCGGGGTGACCATGCCATTCTCCGCCGCCGTCTCCAGGGTGTCGCCGATCTGCAGGTAATGCGCCCAGCACTCGGCCCAGTCTTCCCATGGATGGGCGCTGGCGTAGCCGCTGACGAAGGACTGCCACCAGTCTGAAGATGGACCGGCGCGGTAGTAGTGGTCCAATGCCCCGGCGTAATCCTGGCGTTCATCGCCGAACACCGCTCTCACCGTTTCCAGCAAGGGGCCCTGCGCGACCAGGCGGTCCCAGTAGAAATGGCCGACCTCGTGACGGAAATGCCCCAGCAGGGTGCGTTGGGCCTCGTTCATCTGCACCCGCATGCGCTCGCGCTCGACGTCGTCGGCCTCGCGGATGTTGATCGTGATCAGTCCGTCGGCGTGGCCGGTCATGATCGGCTGATCGTTGGCCGAGTCCAGGAACTCCATGGGTGCCGGGTTGTTTTCCATGAAGGCGAAACCCAGCCCCGCGCCGGGATTTTCAGCGCGGTTGTACAGCGGCAGGCGATAACGCAGCAGGTCGAAGACCAGTCGACGCTTGCGCCGCTCGATGGCCAGCCACAGTTCCCGGTTGCCCGGCTTGTCCAGGTTCGGGATCACCTCGTTCAATCGGCAGGCGGTGCAGAACGCCTCGCCCGTGTCGACCGGCACCATCCAGTTGCACACCTGGTGCTGATGGTAGTTGCTGCACTGGCGATAGCGCCGACCGACCGCATCGGGATGCTCGGCCCGCCACAGTCCATCCGCTTCCGGCACGATGGCCGCGTGTACGCCCAGGTCCGGCAAAAAGCCCAGGGTGGCGCCGCATGCCACGCAGCTGGTGTTCTCGAAGAAGATCGTGTTGCCGCAGCAACATCTGAAGTTTTTCATGCGTCCGGCTTGGCCTCGAACCAGGTCTGCCGCATCAGGTCGCCGACAGCGATCAGTTCCAGCTGAAGGTGATCCACGAAGGCGCTCAGGCCACCCTCAACCAGCGCATCCGCATCGGCCTGGTCCAGCAGGCGCTTGATCCGGGCCACGGCGACCAGCGTGGTCTCGTGATCGGGCAACTCCTCGAGGCGCTCGGCCATGGCGCCCAGGCAGAAAACCACCGAGCGCGGGAACAGCGGATTGCCGAGCAGGAAGCGCAGCACGTCCGGGCCGGCCACGCGCAGGCGGACGTGACGCCGGTACATCTGGTAGGCGGTCAGGGATTTCAGCACGCTCATCCACTGCAGCTGGTCGAAGGGCTGGCTTTCGTCCACGCCCCTGAGCAGGTGGGCCGAGCGCACGTCGAGGATGCGCGTGGTCATGTCGGCGCGCTCGTGGTAGCGGCCAAGCAGGATGAAGTCCCAGGCGTAGTCGTGGCTCATGATGTCGGCCAGCATGCCGATCAGCTGCTGGCAGCGCCGGATCATCAGGTCGATGAAATCCTGGCGGCGACGCTTGGACAGGTTGCCGGCCAGCTGGTCCTGGGCCAGCAGGTAGAGATCGTTGGTCTGCTCCCAGACCTCTCGCGGCAGCAGGTCGCGGGCCGCGCGCAGGTTCTCGCGCGCCTGGTGCAGGCAGGACAGCACCGAGCCCGGATGACGCGTGTCGGCCAACAGGAAACGCACCACCTGGCGCTCGCCGGGCGTGTCGTAGAGCTCGTCGAACAAGGCCTGGCTGCCGGTAATGCGTACCAGCGGCGCCCAGCCCGGGGCCATGCTGCGCGGCAAATCCAGCATCAGGTGGCCGTTGACGTTGATCATGCGGCCCAGGTCCTCGGCCCGCTCCAGGTAGCGCCCGTACCAGTAGAGATTTTCGGCGACGCGCGACAGCATCAGCCCTGCCCCGCCCCGTCGACGTCGACGATCCAGGTGTCCTTGCTGCCGCCGCCCTGCGAGGAATTGACCACCAGTGAGCCGGCCCGCATGGCCACCCGGGTCAAGCCCCCCATGGTGACGTAATGCTGGTCGCTGGACAGGATGAAGGGCCTTAAGTCGACGTGCCGCGGCGCGATCTGGCCGCCGCTCAAGGTTGGACAGGTCGAGATGGCCAAGGTCGGCTGGGCGATGTAGTTGCGCGGGTCGGCCTTGATCAGGCGCTTGAATTCCTCGCGCTCCTTGCGGCTGGCGTGCGGGCCGATCAGCATGCCGTAGCCGCCGGACTCGTTGGCCGGCTTAACCACCAGTTGCTCAATGTTGGCCAGCACGTGGTCGAGCTCGGACTTGATGCTGCAGCGCCAGGTCGGCACGTTGGGCACCATGGGGTCCTGGTCGAGGTAGTAGCGGATGATCTCCGGCACGTAGGAATACACGACCTTGTCGTCGGCCACACCGGCGCCAGGCGCATTGGCCAGTCCGACATGACCCGCCTTCCAGGCCCGCATCAGCCCGCGGACACCGAGCATGGAGTCCTCGCGAAAGACCTCCGGGTCGAGGAAGGCGTCGTCGATGCGCCGGTAGATCACGTCGACCTGGCGCAGGCCGTGGATGGTGCGCATGTACACGCAGTCGTCGTCCAGCACCACCAGGTCGCGGCCCTCGACCAGCTCCACGCCCATCTGCTGGGCCAGCCAGGCATGCTCGAAGTAGGCCGAGTTGAACATGCCGGGGGTGAGCACCACCACGGTCGGATAGTCGGCCGGGCGCGGCGACAGGCTGGCCAGCATGTCGTACAGACGGGCCGGGTAGTCGTCCACCGGCTGGATGTCCCCCCCCAAGACCTTCTTCATGACCTGGCGGTTTTCCAGCATGTAGGACACGCCGGAGGGAACGCGCAGGTTGTCTTCGAGTACGTACAGGGTGCCGTCGGCGTCGCGCACCAGGTCCGAGCCGCAGATGTGGGCCCAGACCCCGTAGCGCGGCGTGATGCCCACGCACTGCTCGCGGAAATTGGCCGAGCCGGCCAGGATCTCGGCCGGGAACACGCCGTCGCGAATGATCTTCTGCTCGCCGTAGAGATCGTCGATGAACAGGTTGAGCGCAGTCACGCGCTGAACGAGGCCTTCGCTGACCTGGCGCCACTCGGTCAACGGAATGACGCGCGGAATCAGGTCGAAGGGCATGGCCCGGTCGGCGCTGCCCTCGTCGTGATAAACGCGGAAGGTAATGCCAGCAACCAGGGCCGCAACCTCACAGGCATCCCTGCGCTCCAGCAATTCCTCGCGGCCCAGGCCCTTGAGATAGCGCCACAGCGGTCGCGCCGCCGCTCTCGGCCCGCCGCGCGGTCCGATCAGTTCATCGCAGAAATCGCTGCGATAATTCCAGTCCAGTCGACTTTTGGCGCCGTCGCTCAAATCGTTTCCCTGTGTACGCGCGCCAAAAGCATAGCGCATCGCCGTATGCGCAGCGCGCAGGAGGCTAAAATACTGCGGGTCGTCGGTCAGCATCCGCCGCCCGGAGGCTAGGCCATGCCGGCCTTCTCGCCATCCCGACCGACCACCGTCCCGATCCGAGCCGCCGCGTCATCAATGTCACTCCTGTCCCTGCAGCAAATCGATTTCTCCGTCGGCGGTCCGCTGTGTTGCTGGACGGCGTCGACCTCGACATCCAGGCCGACGAGCGGATCGCCCTGGTCGGGCGCAACGGCGCCGGCAAGTCGACCCTGCTGCGCCTGCTCGACGGCAGCCTGACGCCGGACGACGGCCGCATCGTGCGCGCCGAGGGCCTGCGCGTTGCGCGCCTGCAGCAGGAAGTACCGGCCACGCTGGCAGGCAGCGTGTTCGACCAGGTTGCCGCCGGGCTGGGCCGGCTTGGAGCGCTGTTGACCGAATTCCACCACACCAGCCAGGACCAACCGGACCCGGCGCGGCTGGCCAAGCTGCAGACGCAGATCGAGGCCGCCGGCGGCTGGGACCTGGAGCAGCAGGTCGAACGCGTGCTCAGCCAGCTGGAACTGGACGGCGAGTTGCCTTTCGAACAGCTCTCCGGCGGCCTCAAGCGCCGGGTGCTGCTCGGCCAGGCCCTGGTGGCCAGGCCCGACCTGCTGCTGCTGGACGAGCCGACCAACCATCTCGACATCGAGGCGATCGAGTGGCTGGAGGGTTTCCTGAAACAACTGCCGGCGACGCTGGTCTTCGTCACCCACGACCGCCGTTTCCTGCAGAAACTGGCCACCCGCATCGTCGAGCTGGACCGCGGCAAGCTCACGTCCTGGCCGGGCGACTGGAACAACTACCTGCGCCGGGTTGCCGAACGCCAGCATGCCGAGGCGCTGGAAAACCAGCGCTTCGACAAGCGCCTGGCCGAAGAGGAGGTCTGGATTCGCCAGGGCATCAAGGCCAGGCGCACGCGTAACGAAGGCCGCGTCCGGGCGCTGAAGAAGATGCGCATGGAACGGGCCGAACGGCGCGAGCGCCAGGGCACGGTCAGCATGAGCGCCAGCCACGCCACGCCCTCGGGCAAGAAGGTGATCACGGTGAAGAACCTGGCATTTGCCTGGAAGGACCGGCCCATCGTCCATGGCTTGTCGACCACCGTGCTCAGAGGCGACCGCATCGGTCTGATCGGGCCCAACGGCAGCGGCAAATCGACCCTGCTGCGCCTGCTGCTGGGGCAGCTCGAGCCCGACAGCGGCGAGGTCAGGCTCGGCACCGGCCTGGAGATCGCCTACTTCGACCAGCAGCGCACCGTGCTCAGGGACGACTGGAGCGCGGCCGAGAACGTCTCCGAAGGCCGCGACTTCGTCGAGATCAACGGCCGCTCAAAGCACATCATCGGCTACCTGCAGGACTTCCTGTTCACCCCCGAACGCGCCCGCGCGCCGATCAGCAAGCTGTCCGGCGGCGAACGCAACCGCCTGCTGCTGGCTCGCCTGTTCGCCAAGCCGTCCAACCTGCTGGTGATGGACGAGCCGACCAACGACCTGGACCTGGAAACCCTGGAACTGCTGGAAGAATTGCTGCTCGACTATCCCGGCACCCTGCTGCTGGTCAGCCACGATCGCGACTTCCTCGACAACGTGATCACCAGCACGCTGGTGATGGAGGGCGATGGCCGGGTCGGCGAATACGTGGGCGGTTACAGCGACTGGCTGCGGCAGCGGCCGGCCCCGCCCACCGCCGACTCGGTCCCCGAACCGTCATCAGCCGCCGCGACGCCGACGCCGGCAAGACCAACACCCGAGTCTCGTCCGGCCAAGCTCAGCTACAAGCTCGCCCGCGAACTCGAGCAACTGCCGGCCCGCGTCGAAGCGCTGGAGGAAGAGATTGAAAGCCTGAGCGCGCGCATGAACGACCCGGAGTTTTTCCGCGGCGGTCCGGAACAGATCAGCGGGATCAACCAGGAACTCAGCCGGCTGCAGGCCGATCTGGACGCGGCGTACGCCCGGTGGGAAGCGCTGGAGAGCGGCCAGGTCGACTGAGCGACTCGCACCGGCGGGGCCCCTATTGGCCGCGCAGGATTTTCCGGATGGCCGCCCGCTGGCGCCGGTCCGGCCGCCGTCCCGGGTCTCCCGGCTCCACACCGCGCTCCGCCCGCTCGGCTTTGGCCGCCTCCCGCCGCTGCACGCTGGCCTCGCTTTCCCGGTACATCTCCCGCGCCAGCGGCGCCGAGACGCGCTTTTCGCCGACGATCAGCACCTCGACCTCGAAGGCCAGCTCACCCTTGGTGATATCCAGCCGGTCGCCCGGCCGGACCAGGCGCGAAGGCTTGGGGCGGTCGCCGTTGATCGCCACATGACCGCCCTTGACCGCCTGCTGGGCCAGGCCGCGCGTCTTGAAAAAGCGCGCCGCCCAAAGCCATTTATCAAGCCTGACTGCGGGGTCTGTCATTTGGAACCGCGGATGAACGCAGATAAACGCAGATGTTTTTTCAAAATGCCCGCCGAGAGCAAAGCGCAAAAATCAACCAGTGTGATCACCACCGGCACAACCCTCTTATCCGCGTTCATCTGCGTTCATCCGCGGTTACGGCTTTTCCCGAACTCACTGCCGTGATTTCTCCAGCCGCTCCAGCCGCTCGTTGATCTTGCGCAGCTCGCCCAGCAGCGACTCATGCTGCTCGACCTCCTCGTCGTGATGGATGGACTGGGTCGCGGTCACGATGATGGCGATAAACAGGTTCAGGACCATGAAGCTGGAGATCAGGATGAAGGGCACGAAGTAAACCCAGATCAACGGGTAGACCTCCATCATCGGCCGGGCCACGCCGGTCGACCAGGACTCCAGGGTCATGATCTGGAACAGCGAGAACAGGCTCAAGCCCAGGTTGCCCCAGTACTGCGGAAATTCCTCGCGGAACAGCATGGTGCCCATGACGGCGAAGATGTAGAACACCAGTACCAGCAGCAGCGCGGTCCAGCCGATGCCGGGCATGGCCCGCAGCAGGGCCTCGATGATGGCGCGCAGCTTGGGAATCTGCGACAGCAGGCGCAGCACGCGCAGGATGCGCAGGGCACGCAGGATTTCGAACGGGCCGGCCGCCGGCACCAGGGCGATGGAAACGATGAAGAAATCGAACAGGTTCCAGCCGGATCGAAAAAAGCGCGGGCCAAAGGCGATCAGCTTGAGCGCGATCTCGACCACGAACACGGCGAGGATCGTCTTGTTGGCGACGATCAAGGCCGTGCCGGCCACGTCCATGATGGCCGGCGAAGTCTCCAGACCCAGAATCACCGCGTTGATGACGATCAGGGCGATGATGAAGCGGGTGAACGACGGGCCTTCGACCCACAGGCCCAGCTGCCGGCGCCAGCCGGATTCCGCCAGTTCCGTCACGCGATGACTCCTGCCGGAATCCGGCCAGCGCGGTCGGGCATCAGGATGCCGCCCGATCCGTGTGGTTCTCCTCGTTGCCGCTATTGCTGTTGTCGACTGCAGACCCGCTCAACGAATCGACCAGCAGCGCATTGACCCGGCGCACGTAGGCAGCCGGATCGGCCAGCTCGCCGCCCTCGGCCAGCAGGGCCTGGTCCAGCAGCAGGCTGGCCAGGTCGTCGAAACGCGCGCCGTCTTCGAGCCGGTCCATCAGGCCCAGCAGGGCATGCTCCGGATTGATCTCGAGGTTGGGCTTGATCTCAGGCACCTCCTGCCCGGCCTGGCGCATCATGCGCGCCATCAGCGGCGAGAGTTCGTGCTCGTCGGCGACCACGCAGGCCGGCGACTCGGTCAGCCGGGCACCTGGCTGCACGTTGCCGACGCGCTCACCCAGGGCCTTCTTGATCCGGCCGGCCAGCTTCTTGGCGTCCTCGGCCGGCTCGGCGGCTTCGCCCAGTTCGAGCTTGCCGCGGGCGACCGACTTCAGGGTCTTGCCCTTGTAATCGCGCAGATGTCCGACCAGCCACTCATCGATGCGGTCGGTCAGCAGCAGCACCTCGACGCCGTGCTTGCGGAAGGCTTCCAGGTGCGGGCTATTGCGGGCCACCTGAAGGCTTTCGGCGGTCTGGTACCAGATGTGGTCCTGGTCGTCCTTCATGCGGCCGATGTAGTCGTCCAGGCCGACCGCTGCGGCCTGGTCGTTCCCCGTCGAGGCGAAACGCAGCAGGCCGGCAATGCGCTCGCGCTGCTCGAAGTCCTCGATCACGCCTTCCTTCAGGATGGAGCCGAAGGCGTCGAGGAATTTCTCCCAGGGCTCGCCGCCCTGCTCGGCCAGCTTCTCGATCAGATCGAGGCTGCGCTTGACCAGGGTGGCGCGGATCTTCTTGACCAGCGGCGAGTCCTGCAGGATCTCGCGCGAGATGTTCAGCGGCAGATCGGCCGAGTCGATCACCCCGCGCATGAAGCGCAGGTAGCGCGGCAGGACCTGCTCGGCGGCGTCCATGATGAACACGCGCTGGATGTAGAGCTTCACGCCCTCGCGCTCGTCGCGGTTGATCAGCAGATCGAAGGGCGCGGAGGCCGGCAGGAACAGGAGCAGGCTGTAGCGCTGGCTGCCCTCGACATGGTGATGCGCCCAGCTCAAGGGCGCCTCCGGGTCACCGGTCAGGCCGGTGTAGAACTCCTTGTACTCCTCGTCGGCGACCTCGGATCTCGGCCGCGTCCACAGCGCCTGGCTGTCGTTGACGCGTTCGAATTCCGGCTCTGCCGCCGCCTCATCCTTTTCCGCCGGCTGGCGCAGGCGGATCGGGAAGGCGATGTGGTTCGAGTAGTGATGGATGATGCGCTTGAGCTGCCAGGGCGAGAGCAGGTCGCGATGTTCCTCGCGCAGCTGCAGGGTGATTGTCGTGCCCTGCTCGGCCCGCTCGATGGTCTCGATCCGGTATTCGCCCTCGCCCATGGACGACCAGCGCACGGCCTGGTCGGCGGGCTCGTTGGCCCGGCGCGTTTCTACGGTCACTTCCTCGGCGACGATGAAGGCGGCGTAGAAGCCGACGCCGAACTGGCCGATCAGCCGGGCGTCCTTCTGCTGGTCGCCGGACAGGCTGTCCAGAAAGCGGCGGGTGCCGGAGCGGGCGATGGTGCCGAGATTTTCGATCACCTCGGCACGGTTCATCCCGATGCCGCGGTCGCGCACGGTCAGGGTGCCGGCCTCGGCGTCGAAGTCCACGTCGATGGCCAGGTCCTGATCCAGACCTTTGAGCGACTCGTCGGTCAGTGCCTCGAAGCGCAGCTTGTCGCTGGCGTCCGAGGCGTTGGAAATCAGCTCGCGCAGGAAGATCTCGCGGTTGGAGTACAGCGCGTTGATCATCAGCTTCAGCAGCTGATGGACTTCGGTATCGAAAGCTCGGGTTTCAGTCTGAGGCGTTTGGGTCACGGCACGTCATCCTGTAGTCGGGCAAACATGGGTCGGTGTCCCCGGAAGTGGGCGTTGCCAGCCCCATTTTCAAGTGTGGCGTCCCGGCAACAGCACCCCGGCGCGTTTGCATCGGTCCCGCGTTCCAGCCATAATCGGCGGCCTGTCAAGAAAGCGGCCCGGCTGACCAGCACACAGGACGCGCCGCGCAATCCAGACCCGACTCATGCGCCATCGCTACCAGATCACCGTTACCGACTTCCGTGGCGCGCGCCACTTTACCCTGAACCAGATCATGCGCCGGGCGCTGCTGGGGACCGCCGGCATGATCGCCCTGGCCCTGCTCGGCGGCGCCATGGTCATCCACGTGCTCAACGGGCGCCTGTCCAATCTCAACGCCGAGCTGGCCATACTCGAGGCGCAGCGCGCCACGGTCCTGGCCGAACGGGCGGCGCTGCAGGGCGAACGGCGCAAGCTGCAAGGCGAGATCGAGGAAAAGTCCCTGGCCCTGATGGCGCTGGGCGATGAGCTGGAGCACATCGAACTGCTGATCGGCCTGCGCTCGGAGCCCGAACGGCCCCTGGCCCAGCGGGTCAACACCGCCAGCCAGACCGCGTTCGAAAAACGCCTGATGCTGCAGTCCATTCCCTCCGGCTGGCCGGTATATTCGGAGCAGGTCACCAGCGGCTTCGGCATGCGCCGGCATCCGATTTCAGAGCGCATGGCGATGCACGGCGGCGTCGACCTGCGCGCGACCCGCGGCACGCCGGTGCATGCCACGGCCGACGGCGTGGTCGAATGGGCCGCCAAGCAGCACAACAGCGGCATGGGCAAGGTCGTGCGCCTGGTCCACAACTTCGGCTTCACCACCCTGTACGGCCATCTCGATCGGATCGAGGTGCGGCCGGGGCAGTTCGTGCAGCGTGGCGATCTGCTCGGGTATGCCGGCAACACCGGCACCGCGACCGCGCCGCACCTGCATTACGAAGTCCGTCACCTGAACCGCCGGCTGGACCCCAAGCCGTTCCTGCGCTGGTCCCTGGACGAGTACGACATCCTGTTTGCCAAAGAGGAGCATGTTGAGTGGGAATCCTTGGTCGAAGTCATCCGAAGAACGGCAAGAGCGCCGGAACGACCGTCATCGCTGCAGGGACAAACCTGGTCGGCGAGCTTGCCCTAGAAGACAACCTGCACATCGACGGCAGGCTCGAAGGGGCCGTGGATTCCAAGGCCGAGGTGGTGATCGGCCAGTCCGGCATGGTTGACGGCGAAATCAAGGCGCGGCGCATCCTGGTCAGCGGCACGTTTGTCGGCACGATCGAGGCCGAGCGGCTGGAAATCGTGGCCACCGGCAAGGTCACCGGGGAGGTCAGCGTGGCCCAGCTCGTGGTCGAATCCGGCGCACACTTCAACGGCACCAGCCACATCCGCGGCGACGAGCCGCCGCGCCAGCTCACCCATGATCAGCCGCAGGCGGTAGAGACAAGGGGTGCCAACGAAGCCGCGGAGATCACCACCGAGGACGCCGGCGACGCCGCTCCGGGTACCGCGCCCGAAGAGAAGTCCGACAAGGATTGAAGCACACCGGCCTGCCGGGCGCTGTGCGGCGCGCCGGGCGGGAAACGGTTCAGGCGGCGCGGAGGCGAATATGGATGGTGCGCCGGACCGAGGCGACCAGCTGACCGTCCTGATCGAACACCTCGACCGGATGGGTAACGAGGAAACGCTCGCCGCCGGCGGTTTCCGCCCGCGCCCGCTCGAAATCGCTCTCGTCCAGGCGAAACTCCGCCCACACGCGGCCACGACCCGGGCGCACGAAGTCGATCTCGGCCGCCTTGTCCCAGACCACGTATTCCGGACCCAGGTTCTTGATGTACATCAGCATGTAGAACGGATCGGCCATCGCGAACAGCGAGCCGCCGAAATGCACGTTGACGTAGTTGCGATTGGTCAGCCCCATGCGCAGTTCGACGCGGACGAAACGGAAATCGTCGGCGATGCGGCGCACGCGAATCCCGGCGCACCGGTACGGCGGCCAGACGTTCATCAGGAGCTTCAGGTAGCGCGCCTTCATGTCTCGTGCCGGGCCGGAAGTCCGATCAACAGAAAAATCAGGGGCTGAAATAAATCAGGGGCCGGCCCCGGACGGGCCGGCCCCTGTCGTCTCTCTCCCGACCGGCGCCGTCAGGCGCTGCGGCGGGTCAGCTTCTCGCGAATGCGGGCGGCCTTGCCCTCGAGGTTGCGCAGGTAGAACAGCTTGGCGCGACGCACCCGGCCCTTGCGCTTGACGTTGATCGACTCGATCAGCGGGCTGTAGGTCTGGAACACACGCTCCACGCCGGTGCCGTGGGAAATCTTGCGCACGGTGAAGGCGGAATTGAGGCCGCGATTGCGGCGCGCAATCACCACGCCCTCGAAAGCCTGCAAACGCTGGCGATCGCCCTCGCGCACCCAGATGTTGACGACGACCGTGTCGCCGGGGGCAAAATCCGGGATTTCGCGCTGGGTTTGTTCCTTGTTGATTTCGTCGATGATGGTGCTCATGTCGATGTCCTGATCAATTGAGGCCCGAACGCTGGGCAGGCAAGCCCATTATTGTAACCCGCTTTCCGTCTCGATTGCATCCCCCGAATCGCCAAATTCTTGCAGCGCGCGGCGTTCCTCGTCGCTGAGCGGCCGCACGCGCAGCAAATCGCCGCGGCGCTGGGCCGTGCGCTGCACGGACTGGGCGAGGCGCCAGCGCCGGATGCGCTCGTGGTCGCCGCTCAGCAACACCTCGGGCACCTCAAGACCGCGCCAGTGTTCCGGGCGGGTGTAGTGCGGGCAGTCCAGACGCTCGGCGGCAAACGAATCCTCCAGCGCCGAATCCTGGTGACCCAGCACCCCCGGCTGCAGCCGGATGACGGCGTCCATCAGGATCGCGGCGGCCGGCTCGCCGCCGGACAGCACGTAATCGCCGATCGACCACTCCTCGTCGACCAGGCTGCGCATGACGCGTTCGTCGATGCCTTCATAGCGTCCGCACACCAGGATCAGGCGCTCCCGGCCGGCCAACTCGCGCACACCGGGCTGATCGAGCACGCGGCCCTGCGGGCTGAGACAGGCGACGGGGGCCGGCATGTCTTCGGCCAGCACGGCCTCGATGCAGCGCGCCAGCGGCTCCGGCCGCATCACCATACCGGGGCCGCCGCCGTAGGGCCGGTCGTCGACGCTGCGGTGCACGTCGGTGGTGAAGTCGCGCGGATTCCAGCATCTCAGGGTGATCCTGCCATCGGCCAGGGCGCGGCCGGTCACGCCCAGCGCCTCCAGGCCGCGGATCCACTCCGGGAACAGGGTGACGACATCGATGCGGCGCAGCACGGGAAGCCTCAATCCGCCCAGTCTTCGGGCCAGTCGACGACGATCCGGCCGGCCTGGAGATCGACCGAGCGGACCACGTCAGGCTGGACGAAGGGAATCAGGACCTTGCCGCGCTGCCCGGTGGCGATTTCCATGACGTCGTTGGCGCCGGTGGCCAGCATGCGAACGACTTCACCCCAGTGATGGTCCTGCAGATTGAAGACCTGCAGACCGACCAGGTCATGCCAGTAATAGCTGCCTTCTTCCGGCTCCGGCAATTGATCCCGGGGCACGCTGATGAGCTGGTCGCTCAGCTGCGCGGCCAGCTCGGGGCTGTCGATACCAGGAAGTCGGGCCACCAGTCGCTGACCGGACCGGCGCCATTCAAGAATTTCGGTGGCTTGCTGCTGCTCTCCGAGCAGCCACGGCCGGTAGTCGAACAGGGCCTCGGGCGGATCGGTCCAGGAATAGACCCGAATCCAGCCCTGAACGCCCCAGGGGCCGAGAACGCGGCCGACGACGACCGTATCCCCGGCGACCCCGGCGGTCATCAGGCCGCCGGCTGCTGGGCCTTGCGCGCTTCCTTGACCAGGTGGTTGACGCGCTCGGACATCTGGGCGCCCTGCCCGACCCAGTGGTCGACGCGGTCGGTATCCAGACGCAGACGCTCTTCCTGGCCACGCGCGACCGGGTTGAAGAAGCCGAGCCGCTCGATATTGCGGCCGTCACGGCCGCTGCGGCTGTCGGTCACCACGATGTGGTAGAACGGCTGCTTCTTGGCCCCACCACGGCTCAAACGAATCTTGACCATCAAAAACTCCTAACAAACAAAGCCAGCCACTACGGCGAACTCACCATTGTATCGTCTCGACGGCAATAAGTGAAGCCCGTCGGCCGTTCTAGAACGGCATGCCGCCGCCCGGCATGCCACCGCCGCCCGGCAGCCGCTTCATGAGCTTGGCCATGGCGCCCTTGTTGCCCACCTTTTTCATCATCTTCTGCATCTGCTTGTGCTGCTTGAGCAGGCGGTTGACGTCCTGGATCTGGGTGCCCGACCCGAGCGCGATGCGGCGCTTGCGCGAGCCCTTGATGAGATCGGGGTAGCGCCGCTCGTTGGGCGTCATGGAATTGATGATGGCGACCATGCGCCGGGTGTGGCGGTCGTCCATCTGGGCCCGGGCGGCCTCGGGCAGGCGGTTCATGCCCGGCAGCTTGTCGAGCAGCGATCCCATGCCGCCGAGNTTNTCCATCTGCTGCAGCTGGTCTTTNAGGTCGTCCATGCCGAAGCGNCGCGAGGCCTTGCCGACCTTGCCGGCCAGCTGGCGCGCCTTTTTCTGGTCGACCTTGCGCTCGACCTCCTCGACCAGGCTGAGCACGTCGCCCATGCCCAGGATGCGCGAGGCCAGGCGGTCGGGATGAAACGGTTCCAGGCCATCGAGTTTCTCGCCGGTGCCGAGGAACTTGATCGGCGCCCCGGTGATCTGGCGCACCGACAACGCTGCGCCGCCGCGCGCATCACCGTCGGTCTTGGTCAGGACCACGCCGGTCAGCGGCAGCGCCTCGTGGAAGGCAAGCGCGGTATTGGCCGCGTCCTGGCCGGTCATGCTGTCGACCACGAACAGCACTTCGGCCGGTTCGATCGCCGCGTGGACCCGGCGGATCTCCTCCATCATCGCCTCGTCCACCGCCAGGCGCCCGGCGGTATCGACGATCAGGACGTCGGCGAAGCGGCGCCGCGCCTCGGCCGCCGCATCGGCGGCAATGCGGACGGCATCGGCAGTCTCGGACGAACGGAAAAAGTCGGCGTTGACCTGCCCGGCCAGGGTTTCGAGCTGGTCGATCGCTGCCGGCCGATACACGTCGCAGCTGGCCAGCAGCACGCGCTTGGCGTGACGCTCCTTGAGCAGACGCGCGAGCTTGCCGGCGGTGGTGGTCTTGCCCGCACCCTGCAGGCCGGCCAGGAGCACGACCACCGGCGGCTGGCGGTCCAGCCTGAGCGGAACCTGTTCCTCGCCGAGCACCCGCTTGAGTTCGTCGTGGACGACCTTGACCAGGGCCTGCCCCGGCTTGAGGCTACCGATCACCTCCTGGCCGACCGCGCGCTGACTGACCTGGCCGATGAAGTCCTTGACCACCGGCAGCGCAACATCGGCTTCGAGCAGCGCCACGCGCACCTCACGCAGGGCCTCGCGGATGTTGTCCTCGGTCAGGCGGCCGCGGCCGCGCAGGCGGTCGAGCGAGCCGGTCAGTCGTTTACTCAGCTGGTCAAACATCGGCGGCTTTTACCTTGGGCTTTGGCGCAGTGAATCATTATACTGGCGTGATGATGTTTGACCCTCGATCCGACAAACGTTCTGAATGAACACAGCCTCGCTTCTCGCCGCCCTGGCCGGCCTGCTCTACCTGGCCGCCGGTTTCACCCTGGCGCGCGCATTCGTCATCAACCGGGCCAGGGTGCGCACCACCGGCATCGTTCTGGCCGGGCTGGCGCTGGTCGCGCACGCGGGCTTTGCCTGGCTGAAGGTCAATTCCGACCTGGGCTGGGACGTCAACTTCATCAACGTCCTGTCGCTGGCCGGGCTGCTGGTTGCCCTGGTCCTGCTGCTGACCGGGCTGGGCACACGCTCGCTCGAGGCCGGCGTGCTGGTCTTTCCGGGCGTTGCGGTGCTGGTCTGGCTGCAATGGCTGAGCAAGCCGGCGCCGATGTTCCTCGACCACATGCCGGCCATGCTGCAGTTCCATATCCTGACCGCCCTTTTGGCCTTCAGCCTGCTCGCCCTGGCAGCGGCCAACGCCATTCTGCTCTGGATCCAGGACTACCTCCTGCGCACCCCGCGGCCGATCAGCCAGCTCGAGCTGCTGCCGCCGCTGATCGTGCTCGAGCAGCTGATGTTCCGGCTCATCATGGCCGGCTGGGTGCTGCTCACGCTGGCGCTGGCGGCAGGCCTGACCTTCGTCTACGACCTGCTCAGCCAGCACCTGATGCACAAGACCGTGCTGTCGGTGATCTCATGGCTGCTGTTCGGGCTGCTGCTGGGCGCACGTTGGTGGCTGGGCTGGCGCGGCCGCCGCGCGGTCAACTGGACCCTGGTGGCCATGGTGTTCCTGGTGCTGGCCTACTTCGGCAGCCGTTTCGTGCTCGAATTGCTGCTCGACCGTACCTGGAGCCGGATGGCCCTGGCGGCAACCAGCGGGCTGGCCTAGGGGTGCATCTCTAGACGGCAATGGCCGAAGTCCCGCTTCTCACCCTGTTTCTGCTGCTGGCGCTGCTGATCGTACTTTCGGCCTTTTTTTCCGGCTCGGAGACCGGCCTGGTCGCGCTGAATCGCTACCGCCTGCGCCACCAGGCCCAGTCAGGGCACCACGGCGCCCGCCTGGCGCAGAGACTGCTCAACCAGCCCGACCGCATGTTCGGCCTGATCCTGCTGGGCAACAACCTGGTCAACATCATGGCCGCGTCGATCGCCACGGTGATCGCCCTGCGCCTGCTGGGCGAAGCCGGTATCTGGGTCTCGACCTTGATCCTGACCGTGGTCATCCTGATCTTCGCCGAACTGACGCCGAAGACCCTGGCCGCTCTGTATCCGCAGCGCGTCGCCTATCCGGCCAGCTACGTGCTCACGCCGCTGCTGCGCCTGCTGTATCCAGTGGTATGGGCGATCAACCTGGTCGCCTCGCTGCTGATGAAGCCCTTCGGCGTGCGCATGGGCAGCGTGCACGCGGAGGCCCTGAACCGCGACGAGTTGCGCCTGCTGGTGCAGGAGGGCGGACGGCATATCTCGCTCAACCACCAGCGTATGCTGATCAACATCCTGGATCTCGAGCACGGCACGGTCGATGACGTGATGGTGCCGCGCCAGGATATCGTCGGCCTGGACCTGGAGGATTCCTGGGATCACATCCTGCAGACCCTGACGCAGTCGATCTTTACCCGGCTGCCGGTCTGGGAAGGCGATCTCGACCAGGTGGTCGGCGTGCTGCACATCCGCAGCGTGCTCAGCCGACTGGCCCAGGGCAGGCTGGACAGGGAAAGCCTGCGCAAGGCGGTCCATCCGCCCTACTTCATCCCGGAGGGCACCACGCTGACCCAGCAGATGCTGGAGTTCCAGAGCCGCGAGCAGCGCATGGGGCTGGTCGTCGACGAGTACGGCGACATCCAGGGCCTGGTCACCCTGGACGACATCCTGGAAGAAATCGTCGGCGAGTACACCACCGAGGGCGAGTCGCGCCAGAAGCTGATCCGCAAGCTCGACGACGGCCGCTGGATCATCGACGGCGCGGCCAGCGTGCGCATGGTCAATCGACGCATGCACTGGGAGTTGCCGACCAGCGGCGCCAAGACCTTCAATGGCCTGATCCTCGAGCATCTGGAGTCGATCCCGGACGGGCGCACCTGCATCCGCGTCGGCGATCTCATCCTGACCATCGTCGACATGGTCGACACCCGGATTCGCAAGATCATGGTCAGCGCGGCTGACCTGGGCGAGGACTGAGCGCTACCCGCCAGCCCGGCCTGCCCTCGCGCCGTTTCACGAGTCACCCTGATCGCGGATGGCATCGAGTTGGCGCAGCAGCTGCGGCCAGTCGACCAGGCGGCGGTGCCCCACCACGTCAAGACGCGGCAGCCCGCGCCCTTCGACGATCAGGAAGCCGCCGGACTCATGCGGCGCGACGCCGTCGATGTGACAGATGTTGTTGCTCAGGCGGCAGGCCAGTCCGGCCCGTCGATAGGGAAAATCGTCGAACACCCGCAGCACGGTACCGGACAGCAGCGCGCCGCCGGCGCCACCGAGACTGGACAGGTTCTCGACCGCGCGCTGACTGATCCGGCGACGCGGCACATCCTCGTGGGTGAACAGGCTCGCGTCCATCGCGACCGGACGCCAGTCCAGCAGGCGCAGATCCCTCAACCAGCCCGACATCTGGCCCTCCATGCGCCCGAAATCGAAGGCGCCGGTCAGTTCGAGCAGATCGAGTCGCCGGAACTCGACCTGCGCCGCCAGCGCCGGCAGGCTGCCGAACGGCCTTTCGACCTCGAGATCATCCACCAGGATTTCTCCGGAGAACGCGTCCATGACGATGCCGCCGGCAAACATCAGGCGCTCTTCCTGGTACTGGACGCCTGGAAAGCGCCCGGCCAGCGTTCCGCCCAGTTCGACCAGCCCAAGCTCGCGGGTCAGCAGCTTCAGGCTGACCGGTTCGATGCGCGCGTCAAGCACCAGTTGCGATGGCAACTCCGGCAGGTTCAGCCAGGCCAGGCTGTCGATCGCGATGGCACCGTCCAGCATGGGCATCCTGAAAGGCTGCAGCAGGCGCAGGCCGACGGCATCGGCGTGCAGGGCCAGAGCGGACGCACCCAGCGGCAAGCCCAGGACGCTTGCGGCATCCCAGCTCAGATCGGTGCGGACCGATTCAGCCTCACCGCGCACATCGGCCCGTAGTCCGAACACGGCGAAGCGCCCGCCCGGATCCTCGACCGCAAGATCATCCAGCCTCAGATCCGCCGCCTGCAGCGTCCCCGAGCGCCAGCTCAGCCGGCCAGCCAGGGCGCCGCCAGGCGCCAGGCGGCCAAAGCCGGCGGCAGCAGCCGGCCCCTCGACCCAGCGCGCCCAGAAATCGGGCATCAATACCTGCAGCTCGTCCACATCCAGCGCCTGAAGGACCCACGCCGCGTCATCGCGAACCAGCTCCGCGGATCCAACCGCCACAACGCTGCCGGGGTCGCTCAGCGCAAAGCGGCGCAGCCTGATTCGCTCCGGCTCCAACCCGCCCGGCTCCGGCTCGATCTCCAGCTCGATCTCCAGCGGCGCAGCCGGCGGCGGCAGGTAGACCGCGCCCAGCAGCAGCTCACCGGCCTCCTGGCGCAGCGCCAGGCGCGCCCGCGAGCCGTCGTCGGCGACCTGCAGTTCCAGTCCCAGATCCAGTCCTTCGGCGGCGAACATGCCGTCGAACCCGTCCAGCAAGCCGTCGGACCAGCGCGCGCTGCCGCTCAGCATCGCGTCCCGGTAAATCAGCCTGGCCGCCAACCGTCCGTCGAGAAGATCTAGGCCGAGGCCGGCGAGCAGCGATGGCGGCAGCCGGCCCAGATCGAGATCGTCCACGTCCAGCCGGAGTTCCGGGCCTGCGGCCGCATCCTGCCACTGCAGCGCCACGCGCCCCGCCGGGCTGTGCCAGACCAGTTCGTGGGTCCGGGCCGGTCCGCTGCGGATCTGCACGTCGGTCAGCGTGAACGGCTCCATGTCTTCCACGTCCAGCCTCAGCTGGGCCGACTCGCAGTCGGGCCCGTGCTCACCCAGACGAAAAACGGGGCAGCCCAAGACCAGGTCCAGCGGCGGCACGGACGGGCCGGCGACCACGCGCTCGACCTCGACCTGCACGGCCCGCTCGCCGCTGGTGCCGAGACCATAGTCCATGCGCAAGCCGGCCCAACTGATCCCGGCCAGGCTGCCGGGGCCGGACCGCAACTCGAGCGCGGAATCGGCGAGCACGGCCTGCGGCCACAGCAACAGCACGGCCAGTACTTTGCCGATGGCCGCCCGCGCGCTATATTGACGCCATGAGCGCTTCATTCCCGAACATGGACCTCGGCCAGATGAAGGTACTGGTCGTCGACGACCACCCGGTCAACCGCGAATTCCTGCGCGCCGGGCTGTCGGCCATCGTCGGCCAGCTCGATTTGGCCGACAGCGGCGAGGCCGCCATCCAGCGCTGCCGAACCGAGACCTACCATGTCATTCTGATGGACTTGCACATGCCGCAACTGGACGGTTTGGCGACAGCCAACAGGATACGTGATCTGGATGGACCGTCCGCCCGGGCGCGCATGGTGGTCATGACCGCCGACGCGCGTCCGGAGGAACGCTCGCGCCTGCTCGACGGCGGCTTCGACGCCTACCTCAGCAAGCCACTGTCGATCCTGCAGCTGACCTCGGCCCTTCACCAGCTGATGGATCCTGCGGGAGCGCGGGAATTCACACCTGAGCAGCAACAACGCCATGCCGGCAGTGAAGCGCTGCTCGATGTCCAGCGGGCACTGACTGCAGCGCACGGCGATGCCGGGCTGGCGTCCCGCCTGGGCCGGATGCTGAGCCAGGAGCTGGACGAAAAGCTGCCGCTTCTGGATCAATGGGTGATCGAGGGCCACACGGACAAGGCGGCAGAGCTGCTGCACCAGTGGACCGGCGCCGGCGGCTTTGCCGGGGCCATGCGCTTCAGCCGCGCCTGCGGCGACCTGCGCCGCCGCCTGCAGGACACGGCAGCCAGCTCCACCGGAACCGCCTACACGGACTTCCTGCGCATCGCCCGGGCGACCAGCCAGGCGCTGATGAGCGCGCCGTCCGGCCGGACGGCGGACTGATCAGGCCACGGAGTCCGCGCGCGCCGCGCGCATCAGCTGCTTCATTTCGCGCACCGCCTGCCCCAGCCCGACGAAGACGGCGCGGGCCACCAGTGCGTGGCCGATATTGAGCTCGCGTACGCCCGCCATGGCCGCCACCGGCGCCACGTTCTCCAGCGTCAGGCCGTGACCGGCGTTGACCTGCAGTCCAAGCTTCGTGCCCAACTCGACCGCGCGGGCCAGGCGCTCCAGTTCGCGCGCTCTATGCGCGCCCTCGGCCTCGGCGTAGCAGCCGGTATGCAGCTCGACCACCCTGGCTCCCAGATCACAGGCCGCACGCAGCTGTTCGGCGTCCGGATCGATGAACAGGGAAACCCGAATGCCGGCGGCGTGCAGGCGCCGGCAGGCGGCGCCCACCGCGGCCGCATGGGCGGCGACATTCAGGCCACCCTCCGTGGTCAACTCCTCGCGGCGCTCGGGCACCAGGCAGACGTCGGCCGGCTGCACGCGCTCGGCAATGGCCAGCATGGCGTCCGTCACCGCCAGTTCCAGGTTCATGCGCGTCTGCAGACAACCGGACAGGGTCTCGACATCGGCATCCTGGATATGCCGGCGATCCTCGCGCAGGTGAATGGTGATCGCGTCGGCGCCGGCCTCCTCGGCCACGCGCGCGGCCTCGACCAGCGAGGGGTACGGGGTGCCGCGGACCTGGCGCAGCGTGGCGACATGGTCGATGTTGACACCCAGCAGCAAGTCCTTCATCTCACACTCCTGAACAGTTCGCGGGTCTTGAGCGGTCGGCCGTCGAGCTGGTGATCGATCAGCACCCGCATGATTTCACGCGCCTGGCGGCGGACTTCCGCGTCCGAACCAGGCGCGCCGGACAGCGATAGTATCGCCCGCCCGGAGTAAACGCCGCGGCCGGGAGCGGCAGCGACGAAGCCCGCTTCCGGATCCAGCGAGTACCAACCCTCCGGCTGCACGGGCTCGCCCTGCATGGCCTCCCTGGTCAGGTCGGGAGCAACACCCAGGGCGTCCAGCACGGCCAGCTCGAACAGGCGCAGGGCCGAGTGCCGACCGGCTTCGTCGGCCAGACGCGGCAGCAGGCCGCCATAGGCGCTGAACAGGGACGGCACGGAATCGTCGCGGCCGAGCAGGGTCAGGATCAGCTCGTTGGCATACAGACCGCACCACAGCGCCTGGCCGGACAAGGCCACCCTCGCGCCCACGGCCTCGACATCGCTCAGGGTACCCAGTTCGCCGCGCCGCACCCAGGCCGCGCGCAGCGGGATGAAGGGCTCACCCAGTCCGCGCCACGGCGAGGACTGGCTGCGCAGGCCGCGCGCAACCAGCCCGACGCGTCCGTGCTCGAAGCTGAACAGCTCCACCAGCAGGCTCGACTCGCGCCAAGGCCGGCGATGCAGAATCCAGCTGTGTTCGGACTCGAAGCGACTCAAGCCGGATCAATCGGCAAAACCCAGCTCGTCGAGCAGCCGGTCATCGTCGGTCCAGCCGGCCCGGGTCTTGACATGCAGTTCCAGGTGTACCGGCTGGCCGAACAACTCCGCCATGGCCCGACGCGCGCGACTGCCGACCCGCTTTAGCACCGTCCCCTGGCGACCGATCACCATGCCCTTGTGACGTTCCTCCGCGACCACGATGAGCGCGTTGATCAGCAGGCGCCGCGGTTCGGACTCGAAGCGCTCGATGACCACCGTCAGTCCGTAAGGGATCTCCTGGTGCAGCTGCAGCATCAGCTGCTCACGCACCAGCTCGGCGGCCAGGAAGCGCGAGGAACGATCGGTGAACTCATCGGAAGGGTATTGCGGCTCACCGGCGGGCAGGCGGACAAACAGTTCATCGAGCAGATCGTCGAGGCCGTCTCCCTTCAGCGCCGACAGGTAGACCACGCAGTCGATGCCCAGGCGGGCCGACAGTTCTGCGGTCATTTCGAGCAGCCGCTGCCGGTCCTTCAGCAGGTCGATCTTGTTCAGGGCCAGGATGCGAACGCCCTCGAAATCCTTGAGCATGCCGGCGGCCAGTTCGTCTTCGTCGGTCCAGCGGCCGGCATCGACCACGAGCACGGCCGCGTCCACGCCACGCAGGGCGCCGGCCGCGGCGCGGTTCAAGCGCCGGTTGAGGGCATGCGGCTTGCGGCGATGCACACCGGGGGTATCCACGAAGGCGATCTGTCCGCGCGCCTCGCTGACCAGGCCGAGGATGCGGTGCCGGGTGGTTTGCGGCTTGTGGGTGACGATGGCCAGGTGTTCACCGGTCAGGGCGTTGAGCAGGGTCGACTTGCCGGCATTCGGACGGCCGATCAGGGCGACATGGCCGAACTTCGCTTCAGTCATCGCGATCCGCTCGCGTTACCGGCAGTTGCGGCGCGTGCGCCAGTTTTTCGACCAGGGCCTGGTGGGCCAGACGCGCCGCCGCCTGCTCGGCCTTGCGCCGGCTGGCGGCCTCGGCCTGGACCGGCGGCAACAGGTCGCCGATGGCGCACTGGACCAGGAAGCGCTTGGCGTGGTCGGCACCGCTCTCGGCGAGCACCGAGTAGATCGGCAACTCCAGCCCGTGGGCCTGCAGCAGTTCCTGCAGGCGGGTCTTGGGGTCCTTGAGCTGCTCGGCGTCAGGCAGGGCATCGAGGCGCTGGCCGATGAGCTCGATCACGACTCGACGGGCGGCTTCGAAGCCGCCGTCGATGTAGATGGCGCCGATCAGCGCCTCGACCACGTCGGCCAGAATCGATTCGCGCAGGAAGCCGCCGCTGCGCAGCTCGCCCTGCCCGAGCCGCAGGTAGGGGCCGAGCTGGAGCTCGCGGGCTATCTCGGCCAGGGTGACATCGCGCACCAGGCGCGACCGCATCCGGCTCAGGTCACCTTCCGGCGCATGCCGCCGCTCGTGATAGAGCAACTCCGAGGCCACGAGGTTGAGCAAGCTGTCGCCGAGAAACTCCAGCCGCTCGTAGTGTCTGCCGCCGTGGCTGCGGTGCGTCAGCGCCTGTTCCAGCAGGGCCGGATCGCTGAAACGGTAGTCGATCCCCGGAATGTGATCAGCCTGGCTAATTGCTGAGGGGTTCGACGCGTTCAAAACGGATCAAGGCATCGATATTGCCGATCAGGTGCTCCTGAACTTCGTAGGAGACGATGAGGTTGACGCGCTCACCCCGTTCGATCCGGATGTTCTCGGGCTGGACATGCCGAACATAGCTGACGTCAAAGCGCGACATCAGGTTGCGCCGTATGGTCTGAGGCGGCATGTTGGCCGCACCCGATTGCTGGGCGACGGCGCGCATTTCGGTAACCACGGAATAATGGTTCAGGTAGATCGGTACCAGCTTGATTCCCAGGTAGGCCGCAAACAGGACCAGGGCCAGCACCATGATGAAGCCGAGCAGCGTCATCCCCCTCGCTTCGCGAATCATCGTGTGATTCCTCCCAACTGTGACCGAGAATCTTCCCTCAGCAGTATCGCTGCCAATCACTGAATCTTACCACCAATTCGGCTCCAGACCACGCACCCGCGCGCGCAGTCCCAGTGCATCCAGACGCGCCAGGCCCGCCCCACCAGGTTGGCCTCGGGCACGAAGTTCCAGTGCCGGCTGTCGAGCGACTGGTCACGATTGTCGCCGAGCACGAAGAAATGCCCCTCGGGCACGGTCCAGGTCCGGGTTTCGCGATCCGGCTGGTCCGGGAAGACCATGATGTAGTGCGGCTCCTCGCCCAGCAGCTCACGGCGCTTGATCGGCTGACGACCCGGCGGGTTGCGGTTGAGGCCCTCGCCGACGAAGGGACCCACCGTCTGCTGCTCCACCGGCTCCCCGTTGATGAACAGCACCTTGTTGCGGTAGGTCACCGTATCGCCGGGCAGGCCGACCACGCGCTTGATGTAGTTGACCCGCTCATCCTGGGGAAAACGAAAAACCATGACGTCGCCGCGCTCCGGCTCGCCTACCGCCAGGATGCGGGTATTGAGCACGGGCAGTCGCAGGCCGTAGGAAAACTTGGTCACGGCGATGAAATCGCCGATTTCCAGGGTCGGGATCATCGATCCGGAAGGAATCTTGAACGGCTCCAGCACGAAGGAGCGGAACACCAGCACGATCACGATGATCGGGAACAGCGAAGCGATGCTCTCGACCCAGTGCGGCGCCTCCCGGCCCTCGCGACGGGCTTTCGGGGCCAGCCAGAAGCGCAGCAGCAGCCAGAGAATCCCTGTGGCCAGGGCGAGTAAGCTCAAAATCAGTGCAAAGTCCATGGTCGATGCTTGCCGTTATCGTTATTTTTGACTCACTTGTCGCTGTCGGTCCGCAGCACCGCCAGGAAGGCCTCCTGCGGAATCTCGATGCGCCCGACCTGCTTCATGCGCCGCTTGCCGGCTTTCTGCTTCTCCAGCAGCTTGCGCTTGCGCGTCACGTCGCCACCGTAGCACTTCGCGGTCACGTTCTTGCGGTAAGCCTTGACCGTGCTGCGCGCGATCACGTGCGAACCGATGGCGGCCTGGATGGCGATATCGAACATCTGGCGCGGAATGAGCTCGCGCATGCGATCGGCCAGTTCACGCCCGCGCCGCTCGCAGACCTGGCGGTGGACGATGCTGCTCAAGGCGTCGACGCGCTCGCCGTTGATCAGCAGGTCCAGGCGCACGAAGGGACCGGCCTGGTAGCGGGCGAAATCGTATTCGAAGGAGGCAAAGCCGCGCGAGCAGGACTTGAGCCGGTCGAAGAAATCCATCACCACCTCGGCCATGGGCAGCTCATAGGTCAGCTGGACCTGGCCACCGAGGAAACGCATGTCCTTCTGCAGGCCGCGCTTTTCTTCGCACAAGCCGATGACGGCGCCGACATACTCCTGCGGCAGCAGGATGTTGGCGCGAATGATCGGCTCCC
>SL_3KL_010_SEDDRAFT_10000760_pt1 | contig 27870 bp, 26 predicted proteins | sample SodLakKL_010_SED_2_FD_10381 | JGI IMG/M metagenome (IMG submission 10381)
GGGGGGGGGGGACTTGGTGCGTGAGGTGGCTTCGACGCCGGCCTCCGGCGGGAGAATTCGCTTCAGTTCGACGCGGTGGCGAGGCCTTCAGCGAATCCTCCCGCCGGAGGCCGGCAATGCGCCCTGGTCTTTGAAGTCTCGGGACTTGCGGTTGGGGCCGCCTATTATTCTTCCAGGTCCAAATACACCGGCAGTTCATAATTGCGACGGTGGCGGAATATGAGCTGGGTTTCGATATGGGCGACCTCGGGGCGCTCGGTAAACGCCGACAGAGCCAGTTCGCGAAGGTGAGCCGAATCGCTGACCGCCACGTGAACCAGGTAGTCATTGGCCCCGGCGACATGAAATATCGTCACCACTTCGCTCAACGACTCGAGATGACGCTCGAACGACTCCACCCCCGCACGCGCATGACGCGCCAGACGCACCGCCACCATGGCCTGTAAACCGATACCGAGCGCATCCGGGTCGATATCGGCGTGGTAACCGGTCAACACCCGGGACATGCGCAACCGGCGCACCCGCTCCAGGCAACTCGACGGCGCCAGTCCGACTTCGGCTGCCAGTTCCTTGTTGGAGAGCCGAGCATTCTTCCGCAGCAAGCGGATAATCTCGACATCTTTTGCATCTAATTCTCTCATTTTCTGAATCCTAGAATTATATTCTGATTCATACATATTTGCCTAATATGATTCTAGAATGAGCCTCAAGTCAACCCCTTGAGGAGTCTTTCATGGACAAGCTCGATCACACGCTCGGCGTTCACGCCGGTCGGGAGGACCTCCGCGAACTGGGTGTTCACGCCCTGCCGCTGGACATGTCCACCACCTACCCCGTCACCAGTCTGGAACAGGGCACGCAAAGCCTCGATGACCTGGTCGCCGGCCGCGCCGAAGCCGACAACCCGGTCTACGCCAGGCTTTTCAACCCTGGCGTAGCGCGTTACGAGAAGGCGCTGGCCGCCACAGAGGGCGCGGAGGCCGCGGTGGCCTTCAGCTCCGGCATGGCCGCTCTAACCGCCGCGGTTCTGGCCACGCGCGAGCGCGGCAACCACATCGTGGCGGTGCGGCCGATCTATGGCACCACCGACCACCTGCTGACCAGCGAACTGCTGGGCAATGAAATCAGCTGGGTGGAACCGCACGCCATCGCCAACGCGATCAAGGCCGACACGGCATTCGTACTGATCGAGACCCCCGGCAATCCCACCCTCGAGTTGATCGACATCGCCGATGTCGTCGCCCAGGCCGGGGACGTGCCGGTCATCGTCGACTCGACTTTCGCGACCCCGGTCCTGCAACGTCCGATCGAGCACGGGGCGGCCATGGTGATGCACAGCGCGACCAAGTTTCTGGGCGGTCATGGAGACGTGATCGCCGGCATCATGGCCTGCTCCGAAGCGTGGGCAGCGAAACTGCGCCAGGTGCGTGTGGCGACCGGCGCCCTGCTCCACCCCTGGGCGGCCTACCTGCTGCACCGCAGCCTGCCCACACTCAAGCTCCGCATTGAGCGCGCCCAGACCGTGGCCGGCGAACTGGCCAGGCGGCTGAACGAGGATCCCCGAGTCGAGCGCGTGTATTACCCGGGCCTGGACGGCGAGAACGCCGACGGCCTGCTCGGGCGGCAGATGGATGGGCCGGGTTGTGTGTTGTCGTTCGATGTCGCCGGCGGCTACGCCAGTGCAGCCGAAGTCATCTCACGCGTCAAGCTGATGACACCGGCCGTCAGCCTGGGATCGGTTGATACGCTGATCCAGCACCCGGCAGGGCTGACCCACAGGGTGGTGAGTGAAAGCGATCGCAAGGGTTGCGGTATTCGGGAAGGATTGCTGCGCCTGTCGGTCGGGCTGGAAGAGGTCGAGGACCTGTGGTCCGATCTCGATCAGGCACTCGCATCGGCGCGTGGCGGCCGCTCAAAAGCCGCCTGATCACCCGGCCGGGAAAACAGGGGCGCCGGTCAGGGCAGACCGGCCGGCGCCCACTGATCCATCATGGTTCGCTGGGCCGACTCGAGTCGGGTTGCCATCAGGTAGGAGAACAGCTTGAACAGCGCGTAACCGAATGCCGGATCCTCCTCGCAGTGCTCGAGAATCGCCTTGCCGTCGAAATCCAGCACACGGGTCGACTCGAGCGCTCGTGCATTGAAATGCCATTTGTACGGCCGGATCAGCCATGACCAACCAAAAATCTGGCCCGGTCCGAGCTGCGTGACTTCCAGTTTCGGTCCGGCAATCGCCGGAATTTCCACCCCCAGGCTACCCTCCAGCAACAGAAAGAAACGATCGGCACGCTCACCCTGACGGGCGACGAGCTGATCGGCCTCGAAACGGGTCTCGACCGCCTGCCCAGCCAGCCACTCCATGTGTTTTTCCGACAGGTCGGAAAAGAAGTTCTGTTCCGACATGTGCCGAAGGATGTCCGATTGATTCATGGCTCGCTCCGCGTTCTCGCTTCAGATTGCTGGGAATTGTTGGTCAGGGGCACCAGCATATCATTGACTCCTGTCAAATCGGCAAGGACAGGGAACGTGTTATGCTACCCCATACGCACCCGTATGTTGAGACCGAGAGGACACCATTGCCATGACCGTTTACCAGGCACCGCTCAACGACTTCCAGTTCTTGTTGCACGATTATCTGAACCTGGACGAATACAGTGAATTGCCATCCTTTGCCGAAATCGACCGTGAAACCGTCGATGCCGTACTCGAAGAATCAGCCCGCTTCTGCGAAACCGTGCTCCACCCCCTGAACGGTCCGGGCGACCTGGAAGGCTGCCACTTCGCCGACGGAGAGGTCGCGACTCCCAAGGGATTTCGCGAGGCTTACAGGGATTACTGCGAATCGGGCTGGCCCGGACTGACCTCCAGTCCCGACTACGGTGGCCAGGGCCTGCCTTACGTGCTCGGTCTCGCCCTGGCCGAGATGATCACCGCCTCCAACACCTCATGGGGCATGTACCCGGCACTCTCGCACGGCGCCTGGGAAGCACTGAACAGACACGGCAGCCAGCAACAGAAAGACCTCTACCTGCCAAGAATGGTCTCGGGCGAGTGGACCGGTACCATGAACCTGACCGAGCCGCATTGCGGCACCGACCTGGGCCTGATCCGCACGCGCGCCGAGCCGGCCGACGATGGCAGCTACCGCATATCAGGCACCAAGATCTGGATCTCGGCCGGCGAGCATGACATGGCCGACAACATCATCCACATGGTGCTTGCCCGCCTGCCGGATGCCCCTGAGGGCACGCGAGGCATCAGCCTGTTCATCGTGCCGAAGTTCAATGTCAACGAGGACGGCAGCCTCGGTGAACGCAACGGTGTGCGCTGCGGCGGCATCGATCACAAGATGGGCATCAAGGCTTCGGCCACCTGCGAGATGATCTACGAGAATGCGACCGGTTACCTGGTCGGCGAACCACATCGCGGCCTGGCCTACATGTTCACCATGATGAATGCCGCCCGCCTCGAGACGGGCATCCAGGGCCTGGGTCTGGCCTCTGTGGCCTACCAGAACGCGGCCGAGTTCGCCCGTGAAAGACTTCAGGGGCGCAGCCTGGACGGGGTAAAGCAGCCGGACAAGCCCGCCGACCCCATCATCGTCCATCCGGACGTGCGCCGGATGCTGATGACCTCACGCGCCTTCATCGAGGGTGCCCGCGCCATCGGCCTGTACACTGCGCTACAACTGGAAGTACAACTCCACCACCCTGACGAAGCAGCCAGGGACAAAGCCGGACACTGGCTGGCCCTGATGACCCCGATCATCAAGGCCTATTACACCGACATGGGTTTCGAGGTCACCAGCCTCGGCGTGCAGGTGCACGGCGGCGCCGGTTACATCGTCGACACCGGAGTCGAGCAGTTCATGCGCGATGCCCGCATCACCCGGATCTACGAGGGCACCAACGGCATCCAGGCGCTGGACCTGGTCGGGCGCAAACTCGTCGCCGACAGCGGGAAGACCATCCAGTCCTTCTTCGAGACGGCCGGCAAGCTGGTTGCTGAAACATCCGGCGAGAAGGCCATGGTCGAGTTCGTCGAACCACTGACCGAAGCCCTGGAGCGGCTGAAGGAAACAACCGCCTGGGTCTACCAGAAGATGGCTGCCGATCCACTCGAAGCCGGCGCGGCCTCGGTCGACTACCTGCACCAGTTCGCACTGACCGCCATGGCCTGGTCCTGGGCTGGCCAGGCCCGCGCCGCGCTGAAGCGGCTTGAACACGGTGACGGCAACGAGCGTTTCTGCAAAGCCAAGCTCGATACCGCGCGCTTTTTCATGCAGCGCATGCTCCCCGACACCATCGCCCTGGACCGCAAGATTCGTGCCGGCGCAGCGCCCATCATGGCGCTGGACGCCGAAATCTTCTGATCAGTACCCACTTTGCTGCCGGCCGCTGGCCGGCGGCATGCATTCGCGGTCGCCTTCTGCCACAATAACGCGCCTCGGGGCGCGGCTCTGCCTGTCCACGTCCCGCCTGCGACCGGGTTTCGAGGGAGAACACGACACATGTCCAAGACGTTTCGCGTGCCGCACACGCTGGTACTGATGTTCGCCATGATGGTCGTGGCACTGGCCCTGACCTGGATCCTGCCGGCCGGCAGCTTCGATACCGAACTCACCGATACCGGCCGCGAGATGGTGGTGCCCGGCACCTTCGAGACCATGGACGAGGAGGCGCCCACGCTTTCGCCCTGGGCGCTGTTCACCGTGGTCCCCCGGGCGCTGGCCGATGCCCAGGGCATCATCTTCTTCGTGCTCATCATTGGCGGCGCACTGGCCGTGATCCGGCAGACCGGTGCCATCGATGCCCTGCTCGACCGCATTATCGCCCGTTTCGGCAACCTGCCCTCGGCGCTGATACTCGTCGGCATGCTCGCATTCGGCATCGCCTCGGCCACACTGGGCATGGCAGAGGAGTACATTCCCTTCGCGGCCATCCTCATCGCCCTGTGCGTGGCCATGCGAATGGATACCGTCACCGCCATCGGCATCATGGTGGTTGGCTACGGTATCGGCTATGGCGTGGCCGTGATCAATCCGTTCACCCTGCTGGTGGCCCAGGAGGTCGCCGAACTGCAGCCCGGTTCGGGCATGTGGTATCGACTCTCGCTGTGGGTTCCGTTCTTCGCCGTCGGCTTTCATCACGTCTGGCGCTATGCGCGCCGGGTGCAGGCCGACCCGGCCAACAGTCTGGTGGCGGATATCGAGGCTGCACAGCCACCGCAACCGACCGAACAACCCCCGCTCGACGGTCGCCGTCAACTCGTCCTGCTGGCCACGCTGGGTGCGTTGGTCGCACTGGTGATCGGCATTGCCCTATTCGACTGGTACCTGGTGGAACTGGGGGCCGTATTCCTGGTGCTGGCCATCATTGCCGGCCTGATCGGAGGGCTCAAGCTCGACGGTATTGCCGACTCCTTCACCCGCGGCGCGGCCGAGCTGGCCGGCACCGCCATCCTGATCGGTTTCGCCCGATCCATCGCGCTGCTGCTGGAAGATGGACTGGTACTGCACACCATCGTCAACGCGCTGGCCACGCCGCTATCGATGGTGCCGGCCGAACTCTCTGCCGTGGGCATGCTGTTCATCCAGAGCGTACTCAACCTGTTCATCCCCTCCGGCAGCGGGCAGGCCTTCGTCACCATGCCACTGATGGCGCCGATCGGCGACCTGGTAGGTGTGAGCCGCCAGGTCTCCGTGCTGGCCTTCCAGTTCGGAGACGGCTTCATGAACATGATCGTGCCGACCAACCCCGTACTGATGGGCATCATCGGCCTGGCCGGCATCCCCTACGATCGCTGGTTCCGCTTCATGTTTCCGCTGATCGTGAAGCTGTTCGCGCTGGGTGCACTGGCGCTGATGGTGGCGGTGTGGATTGGGTATGTGTAGAGCCGTGAAAGGTAAAAGGTGAAAGGAAAAAGGCGTTGCCCTCCTTTCACCTTTTACCTTTCCACCTTTTACGGTCGCGTCGTCAGACGCGACCCTTCAGTCGACATAAAGCGAACTGACCGATTCGCCTTCCGACATGCGGCGGATGGTTTCGGCCAGCATCTGGGCCACGGACAGCTGGCGGATGCGACCGCAATCTATGGCTTGCTGGCTCAGGGGAATGGTGTCGGTGACGACGATCTCGTCGATCCTGGAATTGCTGATGTTGTCGATGGCCGGACCCGACAGTACGGGATGCACGCAGTAGGCAACCACTTTGCGGGCGCCCTTGTCCTTCAGCGCGCCGGCTGCCGAACACAGGGTGCCGGCGGTATCGATCATGTCATCGACCAGCACGCAGATCTTGCCCTCCACGTCGCCGATGAGATTCATGACCGTGGCTTCATTGGCGCGCGGACGACGCTTGTCGATAATGGCGAGATCGGCATCGAGCCGCTTGGCGATGGCACGGGCGCGCACCACCCCGCCGACATCGGGCGAGACGACGATGATCTCGTCGGAGGTGTAGTGCTTCCAGATATCGGCTAGAGTCAACGGCGAGGCATAGACGTTATCAACCGGGATATCGAAGAAACCCTGAATCTGGTCGGCGTGAAGGTCGACGGTGACGACGCGGTCGGTCCCCGCAACGCTGATCATGCGGGCGGCCACCTTGGCCGTGATCGGCACCCGTGACGAACGCGGGCGACGGTCCTGACGGGCGTAGCCGAAGTACGGAATGATGGCGGTGACACGGGCGGCGGACGCACGCGCCAGCGCGTCGATCATCACCAGCAACTCCATGAAATTATCGGCCGTGGGCTGACAGGTCGGCTGAACCAGGTAAATGTCGCGTCCGCGGACGTTTTCCATGATCTCGACCATGACCTCGCCGTCGCTGAAGCGTCCGACGTTGGCACGTCCCATGGGGACACCGAGATTTTCAGCGATGGAGTGGGCAAGTTCCGGGTTGGCGTTCCCGGCGAAAACCATCAGCGAGGAGTGAGTCAAGAGTGCACCCGTTGTGGTCTGGTCGTGGCAAGAAAATGGCTGGGACGGCAGGACTCGAACCTGCGAATGCGGGGATCAAAACCCCGTGCCTTAACCAGCTTGGCGACGTCCCAGCAGAAATCGATCGGGCATCGAGGCGGCCGTTCATTCGGCCCGGCCGCTCCCGGGGCGGTAATTATAACGATTTTGTCACCGGACGCGAACCCTATGACCGAATCGATCAATCGAAATGGCCGTTGACCGATTGCCACTCCCAGGAACGCAGCACCAGACGCACGCGGTACGGCGGACTTTCGGCTTCCAGCCGTGCCGGCATCAGCTGGCCGTCGACTTCGTCGAATCGGTGGTAGGACAACTCCCACGGATCCAGGGAAACCCGCCTCACTGTACCGTCAGAGGCGAATTCAACCTCGCCATGCGTTTCGGCCACCAGCCCCCTGATCCAGTCGGACAATTCCACCACGGGTATGGCCCAACCGACCGCAGCCTCGACCAGTGCGTTTGGCTCAGGCCCGACAATACGGCCGACATCGGTTCCTTCCAGTTCGGCAAACCCCGGCTCGAATTCCAGCACCCACTGCCGACCCCCGGTGACTGTACGCAAGTGCACGCGATGAGAATCACCGCTGGCCTGCCAGTCGAAAGCGACCTGGCCACCTCGCTCGCCGTCACGAATTGCCGCCCGCCCGGTCACCGACCACACCGGGTGCACCGCAAACCAGGCCTGGCGTTCGTCCATCCAGGATCCTGCCGGCCTTTGTTCACGCACCGCGCAGGCACTGACAATGAGTGACAGCACAGCCAGCAGCGCAATGCGGATCGAGGTCGAACCGCTCACTCACCCAACTCCAGTCTTTCCAGGGTATCGATGAGGCGGTCGTCGTCAGGCCACTCCGCGACCGCACGGTCGCGCAGCTCCAGGGCCTCGGACTGGCGATCGAGCGCCCACAACACTTCGATCACGTGTGCGGCAATCTCCGGATTGTCTTCACCTTCCAGGGCACGCTCAAGATATGGCAACGCCCGTGCGGGTTGTCCCAGCCGGAAATACACCCAGCCCATGGAGTCGAGAACAGCGGGATCGTCGGGCTCCAGCTCCATGGCCCTGCGAATCAGACGATAGGCTTCCTGGTGACGGTTGGTGCGGTCGGTGAGCGTGTAGCCCAAGGCATTCAGTGCCATGGCATTGTCGCCGTCGATCTGGATGATGCGGCGGAAATCCTGCTCGGCCAGCTCGAGATCATCGGCATGTACGGCATTGATACCTCTCGCATACAGAAGCCGTATGCTGTTGGGCGACTCGCGCAATGCGCGACCGAGCAATTCGACGGCCTCATCCGCCCTGTCGGCTTCCCGCAGCAACTCGGCCTCGACCAGCCAGGCCTGCTCGAGCAACTGGCGATCATCCGATCCACGCACCATGTGCAGCTGGTCACGCGCCTCCTCGAGTTCACCGCGGCGTGCCTGCAGAACGGCCCGACGCAGGCGGGCACGGTCGCGATTGGGACCGGCATCGACCTTTCGATACCATTTCAAGGCCTCATCCTCGAGCTCAAGAAGTTCCGCAAGACGTGCAACCAGAAAGTAATGCTGGACCGGTTTTTCCGACGGCTCGTGAGCTGCCAACTTGTCCCATACTTCCCGGCCCTCGTCCTGACGTTCCATGTAGGCCAGGTAGACGCCAAGCGTGTAGAGCACATCGCTGTCGGACGGCATCTCCCGCAACAGTTCAATCGCCTCTTCGTCGCGCTCGAGCTGGCGCAACACCTCCGATTCCGACAATGCCAGCGGCACATACTCCGGTTCGTCGGCACGCGCCAGCCGGTAAAGCTCGAGTGCCAGTTCCAGCTGCTGCTGCTCGGCGGCAAGCTGTGCCGCCCAGACGCGATACTTGCGCTCCTCGCTCTCGTGCGCCGCTTCGAGCGCCAGCTCCAGTGCCCGTTCGGGATCGCCGATCTGCCAGAACAGGACGCTTTGCATGTGCAGCACACCGGGTGCCAACGCATCCCGGCCGGTTCGTTCGACCAGTCTTGACATCGCCTCGACGGCCAGTTCGTTGTCATCGGCCGCCGACAGCAAAACGGTCGCACGACGCCACCCTTGCTGCGTGTCATCGTGACTTTCAATCAGCTCCACCAGCCCGTCGACGGCCTCGTCCAGGCGGCCGGAATTGAGCCAGGACAGAAGGCGAATCTGGGTGGCGTCCATGCTTTCCGGAGCCAGGTCCAGCCAGCGCTCGGCGCCGACCAGGGCAATCTCCCATTCACCCAGCTGAGCGGCCAGTCGTGCGACCTGCCGGGCCAGTTCTTCGTCATCAGCGATGAGTGCCGCTTCGAGGTACTGGTCCAGGGCATCCCGGTACTCACCGAGGCCGGCCAGCCGCTCGGCAGCCATGACATGGAACATGACCTCCGAATCCAGGCCCGCCAGCCGATCCTCCTGCGTTGCTTCTACCTGTTCCGGCTCGACGGGTTCCGAGGCCTCCTGCCCTTGAGGCGAGACGGCGCAGCCCGCAAGTAGGGATAACAACAGCGCCGCGGCAAGAAGCTTGCACTGTGCGGCAGCCGGTAGGAAAATGGCGCGTTTGTCCATCAATTTTTCTCGCATGTCTCTCTTTGCCCTGGGAATCAGCCACCAGACCGCCCCGATCAGTATCCGGGAGCAGCTGGCATTTGCTGCCGAGTCTCTGCCTGAAGCGCTGGTCTCGCTGTCGGCGGTTCCCGGCATCGACGGATGCAGCATTCTCAGCACCTGCAACCGTACCGAACTGTATATATCGTCGGACCAGACTATCACGCGCGAGTTGATGGATTGGTTGCACGAATGGCATCAACTTCGGCCCGGCCAGGTACGCGAACACCTGTATCAACTCGACCATTCCTCCTGCGCCTATCACCTGATCAAGGTCATCTCGGGCATGGATTCGATGATCATCGGCGAACCACAAGTGGCCGGCCAGGCCAAGCAGGCCTGGCAAGCTGCACAACAGGCTGGCACTCTTGACAGCCGGCTCGACCGGATGTTCCAGCATGCATTCTCCGCCGCCAAGCGGGTTCGTACCGAAACGGGTATCGGGCGCAGCCCGGTCACCCTGCCCTACGCATCGCTCAGGCTGGCTCGGCAGATCTTCGGCTCGCTCGATCGCCTCAACGCACTGTTGATCGGCGCTGGCGAAATGATCGAGGACTGCGCCACGCACTACCACGAGGCCGGAATAAACCGTCTGACCATTGCCAACCGAAGCGAGGACCGGGCGCGACAACTGGCCGACCGATTCGGGGCGGAGGCACACACCCTCGACGCTCTGCCCGAACTGCTCGGATCGCACGACCTGGTCATTGCCTGCACCGCCAGTCCGGCGGCGATCCTCACCGAGCCCATGTTCAAGGCCGCACTCGGGCGGCGCCGCCACCGGCCGATCTTTGCACTGGATCTATCGGTGCCACGCAACATCGATCCGGCCAGCGCCGACCTCGACGACCTGTTTCTCTATACAATCGACGATCTCCACGCCATCATCGAATCGGCACAGCAGGAACGACTCAAGGCATTGCAGCAGGCCTCGACCATCGTCGAGGCCGAGGTGACGGCCTTCGAACGCTGGTTGAGACTGCAGGGAACGACCAGCACACTCAAGTCACTCCGGCGTCGTGCCCACGCGCAACGCGACCAGCTTCTGGAGCAGGCACGCACCGACCTGGCCCATGGCCGTGACCCGGATGACGTACTCAAGCGTTTCAGCCATCGCCTTGTCAATCGACTGCTGCATGAGCCGAGTATTCGGCTGCGTCAGGCGGCGGAGAGTGCGGACGAAGACCTCTTGGCCGCGGCAAGGTATTACTTCCTGGACGAAGACTCATGAATTTCGGGATCCGCACACGTCTCGAAGAAGCCGGCGAGCGATTCGAGGAACTCGAGCAGCTGCTGGCCACTCCCGATGTGATTGCCGACCGTCGGCAGTTCGAACAACTGTCGAGAGAATACGGCGAACTCGAACCGATCATCCGGCTCTGGCGCCAGTTCCAGGCGAGCGAGGAAGCGGTCGACGAAGCGAGCCAACTGCTGCAGGAAGCCGACAGCGATCTCCGCGAAATGGCCAGGGAAGAAATCACGAGCGGTGAACGGGAACAGGCGCGCATGGCAAGCGAGCTGCAGAAGCTCCTGCTCCCTCGCGACCCCAACGACGAGCGCAACATCTTTCTCGAGATCCGTGCCGGCACCGGCGGCCAGGAAGCCGCACTGTTTGCCGGTGACCTGCTGCGCATGTATACCCGGTACGCTGAACGCAGGGGCTGGAAGGTCGAAGTCATGTCCGCACAGGACGGCGAAGCTGGCGGATTCCGCGAGGTCGTTGCCCGGTTGATCGGCAGCGGTGTCTATTCACGACTCAAGTTCGAATCCGGCACCCACCGGGTGCAGCGTATTCCGGCCACGGAATCACAGGGCCGCATCCATACGTCGGCATGCACGGTCGCCATCCTGCCGGAGATCGACGAGGTCGACAGCGTAGACATCAATTCCAACGATCTGCGCATCGACACCTACCGTTCGTCCGGCGCTGGCGGCCAGCATGTCAATACCACGGACTCGGCCATCCGCATCACCCACCTGCCTACCGGCATCGTGGTCGAATGCCAGGACGAGCGTTCGCAGCACAAGAACCGGGCGCGGGCCATGAGCCTGCTCGGTGCCCGTCTGCTCGAGTCGCAGGTCGAACAGCAGCGCTCCGAGCGTGCCGCCGAACGCAAGCTCCAGATCGGCTCGGGCGATCGTTCCGAACGTATTCGCACCTACAACTTTCCGCAGGGCCGGGTCACGGACCACCGCATCGGCCTGACGCTGTACGATCTCGACAACATCATGGACGGCGAGATCGACGCGGTGGTCGAACCGCTGATCGAGGCGCACCAGGCCGAACTGCTCGCCGAAATGACCAGCCAGGCTCACTGATGAGACAGACAACACTCAGCTTCCAGACCAGGGGCCGGGGACTCACGGAGATCACCCCGGATGTCGCTGCCTGCGTAGCCGACAGCGGACTTTCCCAAGGGCTGTGCCACGTCTTCATTCGCCACACGTCAGCTTCGCTGCTCATCAACGAGAATGCCGACCCTGACGTGCAGCACGACCTCGAGACCTTTCTCGGCGACCTGGTGCCCGACGGTGATCCACGTTACGTCCACACCGCCGAAGGCCCCGACGACATGCCGGCGCACGTGCGCAACCTGCTGACCCACACCGACCTGACCATCCCGATCACTGACGGTCGCTTGGCGCTGGGCACCTGGCAAGGAGTTTTCCTGTGGGAGCATCGTCACCGACCCCATCGACGCGACGTGGTGATCAGCGTCATTGCATGATTGACGCCATTACCAATTCAAATACACATGCCGTATTAGGATGATATGATATAACGCAGTCAGGCCCTATCAGGAGGTAGCCGATCATGGAACTGGACCCACTTCTCCTTTCCCGCTTCCAGTTTGCCTTCGTTGTTTCCTTTCACGCCATCTTTCCGGTCTTCACTATCGGGCTGGCGGCCTACATTGCCGTCCTCGAAACTCTCTACTACCGCACCGACAATCCAGCCTGGGAAAAACTGTCGAAGTTCTGGACCAAGGTGTTCGCCCTGGTGTTCGGCATGGGCGTGGTTTCGGGTATCGTCATGGCGTTCCAGTTCGGCACCAACTGGAGCAGTTTTTCCTACGCCTCGGCCAACTTCATGGGACCGATCCTCAGTTACGAGGTGGTGACTGCGTTCTTCCTCGAGGCGACCTTCCTCGGCGTGCTGCTTTTCGGCCGTGACAAAGTCCCCAAGGGTGCGCATCTGTTCTCGGCCTGCATGGTCGCGATTGGCACATTCATCTCCTCGTTCTGGATCCTGTCGGCCAACAGCTGGATGCAGACTCCGGCCGGCATTGAAATCAACGACGGCATCGTTCAGGTCACCTCCTGGACGCAGGCGATCTTCAATTCGTCACTGCCTTACCGCTTCGCCCATATGGCGCTGGCCTCGTTCATCACCGGCGGGTTCGTGGTGGCAGGAGTCAGTGCCTGGTACCTGCTGAAAGGCCGCAACATCGAGACCAGCCGCAAGGCGTTGAAGATGACCGTCATCATGCTGGCCATCGCCACGCCGTTGCAGTTGTTCGTCGGCGACCTGCACGGACTCAATACGTTCGAGGAGCAGCCCATCAAAGTAGCCGCCATGGAAGGTCATTGGGAAACCCGGCAAGGTGCCCCGCTGATCCTCTTCGCGATTCCCGACTCGCGCAACGAAACCAACCATTTCGAGATCGGCATTCCACGGCTTGGCAGCCTGATCCTGACCCACAGCCTTGATGGCGAAGTGACCGGCCTGACCTCCGTGCCAGCCGAGGACCGACCGCCGGTCGGCATTGTCTTCTGGAGCTTCCGCATAATGGTCGGCCTGGGCATCCTTTTCATCGTTCTTTCCCTGGCCGCGGCCTGGCAGCTCTGGCGCGGCCGGCTGGAACAATCACCGCGGCTGCTCAGGGCGCTGACCTGGATGATCCCGCTGCCGTTCGTTGCAGTCCTGGCCGGCTGGTTCGTTACAGAGGTCGGCCGCCAGCCATGGCTGATCCATGGTGTCATGCGCCTGAGCGAAGGCGTCACGCCCTCGCTGACCGGCGGTATGGTCTTGCTGACACTGATCGGCTACATCACGGTTTACGCAGTGGTCTTCACCGCTGGACTCTATTATCTCAAACGGGTCATTCTGGCCGGACCCGATCCAGTCGAATCGACCCCCGAAGACGAGAGTGCGCGCGCCAAGCGTCCGTGGTCGGCCGTGCCGGCCGGTCTTGACGACAACGCCGCCAAGGCAAGGAGCTAAGCCATGGAACTGATTGATCTGACCCTGATCTGGATCGTCGTCATCGGCATCGGCGTATTCATGTATGTCCTCATGGACGGCTTTGATCTCGGAGTCGGCATCCTCTTTCCGTTTGCACCCGACGATCGTGCTCGCGACGAAATGATGAACTCCGTCGCGCCGGTCTGGGACGGCAACGAGACCTGGCTGGTTCTCGGTGGCGCCGGCCTGTTGGCCGCGTTCCCCATGGTCTACGCCGTGTTCCTGCCCGCGCTCTATATTGGCGTGTTCCTTTTGCTGGCCGGCCTGATCTTTCGCGGCGTGGCATTCGAGTTCCGGTTCAAGGCCAGCGCCGACTCCCGCCACTGGTGGGACCGGGCCTTCTTCGGTGGCTCGACGGTGGCCGCATTTGCCCAAGGCGCGGTTGCCGGCGCTTATATCCAGGGCTTCGAGGTCGAGGGCTTCTCCTACGTCGGCGGGCCGCTGGACTGGCTCAGCGCTTTCACGGTCATGACCGGACTGGGCGTGGTTGCCGGGTATGCCCTGCTGGGTATCACCTGGACCATTCTCAAGACCGAAGGCAATACTCGTGACTGGGCCTACAACCTGGCCCCGAAGCTGCTGGCCGCGGTGATGGCCTTCTTCGTCATCGTCAGCATCTGGACGCCGCTGGCCAGCGAACATGTGCGTGATCGGTGGTTCGACCACCTCACGGCATTGTGGATCTTCCCGCTGTTGACCGTCCTGACGGCGGCCTGGGTCTTTGGCAAGCTCAGAAAACGTTCGGACGCCGCGCCATTCATCGGTTCGATGACGCTCTTTGCCCTGTTCTACATCGGCCTGCTGATTTCGATGTGGCCATACGCGGTGCCGCCCGAACACACCTTCTGGGATGCGGCCTCCGATCCGGGCAGCCAGTTGTTCCTGCTGTTGGGCGTGTTGTTCCTGATTCCCATCATCCTCGGCTATACCGCCTGGACCTACTGGGTCTTCCGCGGCAAGGTAAAGGCGGGCGAGGGCTACGCGGGTCACTGACCCGTCTTGCCCGTGCCGGCCGACCAGGGCGTCGTGGTCAACGGCGAGGACCAGCGCGGCGACGTTGTCGCAGGCCGCTGGTTGAAACAGCAGGCTCCCGGCTGGTTGCAGCCGGGGATGGCGGGATTGGCGGCCATTCAAGCCACGATAATCATCGCCCAGTCCTGGTGGCTGGCCGATATCGTTCATCGTATTGCCATCGACGGGGCGACGATGAAGTCGCTATGGCCATCCCTGTGGCTGCTGGCTGGCATCCTGGCGCTGCGTGCCGGATTCGAAACACTCCGGGGAATTGTTGCCGCAGGCGCTTCCGCCAGGGTTCGTTCACTACTGGTGCCACAGTTGTTCCAGCGCCTGATCGATGCCGGACCCATGCTGCGCAGTCGACAAGGCAGCGGCGCACTGGCCACCACTCTGATCGAACAGGTCGACGCGCTCGACCCGTTCTACACTCGATTCCTGCCCCAGTTAATGCTGGTCGCCGTCGTCATCCCGGCCATTCTGGCCGCCGTGTTCCTGCACGACTGGCTCGCCGGTTTGTTCCTGCTGCTGGCCGCCCCGCTCATCCCGCTGTTCATGATCCTGATCGGCATGGGGACCGAGGCGCTCAGCCGTCGGCAACAGACCGCGCTGGCACGGCTCGGCGGCGTCTTTCTCGATCGCCTGGGCGGCATGGACGTGATTCGCCGATTCGGCGCCGAGCAGCGGGAATCGTCCCGTATCGCCGCCCTGATCGAAGACTTTCGCAACCGCACGATGTCCGTGCTGCGCGTGGCATTTCTTTCGACCGCGGTACTCGAGTTCTTCTCGGCAGTCGCCATCGCGGCAGTGGCCATTTACATTGGACTCGGTCTGCTCGGATACATCGAGTTCGGCCCGGCCCCGGCGCTGGACCTGAGAACCGGCTTGTTCGTTCTCCTGCTGGCCCCCGAGTTCTTCCTGCCGCTGCGCCAGCTTTCTCAGTTCTGGCATGATCGTGCCGGTTCCCTGGCCGCCGGCGATACCATCCGCCGGATTCTCGCAACGCCAGCCGCCCGACAGGAGCCCGGCAAGCCTGCCGACATCGAGGTCGATCGGCCCATCGGCATCGAGGTCCGCGGGCTGACAATGGCCTGGGAGAAACGCGAGCCGGTTCTGTTGGCGGTCGACATCCGGGTCGAACCAGGGCAACGCGTCGTCATCGCCGGCCCCAGTGGCTGCGGCAAATCCACGCTGCTGAGACTGCTGGCCGGGTTCGTCGAGGCGGACCGGGGAAGCATTCGGTTCGGCAAGGTGCCTGTCGAGCACATTTCCAGCGCTGACCTGGCCCGCTTGCGCGGCTGGATGGGACAACAGGCCGGGCTGTTCAACGCCACTCTGGCCGACAATCTTCGCCTCGGCAATCCGGACGCCGACGACGACAGCCTGTGGCAGGCGCTGGAACTGGCGGGCCTGGCGCAAACCGTCCGCCGCCTTCCCTTGGGGCTGAACACGCCAATCACTCAGGACGGCGAAGGACTTTCCGGTGGCCAGGCGCGAAGGCTGACACTGGCGCGCGCGCTGACCCGGGACCGTCCCCTGCTGCTGCTCGACGAGCCGACTGCCAGTCTCGATCGCGAAAGCGCCGCTGGAATCTGGCAAACGCTGGCGCGGATCAATGAAGTGACCGGTTGCACCATGATCTGCGCCAGCCACGATCCCGATGCCCGCAACTGGGCCGATCGGACACTGCAACTGTCTGAAAGCCGGATCACGGAGGCGTCACGGTGAAGGTATTCCGGCTGCTCTGGCCCGGCTTCAGGCGCCAATCGCGCTGGATACTGCTTGGCATCGCCCTCATCCTCCTCAGCCTGTTCGCCGCCGCATTCCTGCTTGGATTGTCCGGCTGGTTCATCACTGCCAGCGCACTGGCCGGTGTCGGACTGATCATGGGACTCGACATCTTCACGCCCGGGGCCGGCATTCGCCTGGCCGCCATTACCCGCACCCTGGCGCGCTATGGAGAGCGCCTGGCCAGTCACGAGGCAACCTTTCGCCTGCTGGCCGAACTGCGTCAGCGCCTGTTCGACAGGCTGCTGACCCGGGATGAATTCTCTCTGCGGCAACTGCGGCGCGGCGATACGCTCGATCGACTGACTCGGGATGTGGACACGCTTGATCACCTGTTCATCGGCGTCCTGGGTCCCGTCATCGCGGCTCTGCTGCTGGGACTGGCCGTGGCCGGTGCCTTCACAGTGATGGGAGCGGCAAGCGCCGCGGCGGCCGTAGTCGTGATCCTGCTGCTGAACCTGCTGGCCACGCTGCTGGTCGCTCGAACCGGGCGTGCGCCCACCCGGCAACGATCGGCAATGGAACCCGACCAGCGCATGCTGGCCACCGAGGGACTGGAAGGCATGGAAGTACTCAAGGCTTTCGATCGTGCTGGTGAGTGGGGCCGAAGGCTGGGCGATCACAACCGGCGAATGATCGTGCTCGGACGCCGGGTGGCGCGCCTGGACGCCATCGGCCAGGGGGTGACCACGCTGATCGGACTCGGCGGACTCTGGATCGTCCTGGTTTTCGGCATCATGCTCACCGAGGCGGGTGGGATCTCGACACCGTTGCTGGTGCTGATGGTCCTGGTCATGCTTGCGCTCACCGAGGCCTGGCAGCCCTTGCCGGCCGCCTGGCGCCGCTTGGCCGCCTGCCGGACCGCCGCCGAACGTGCCGCAGAGCTGACGGATGCCGTACCGGCGCGCTCGATCCCCGCGGGCACTCGTCCCGTGCCGGCAACACACAGCATCGAAGCCAGCAGACTAGGCTTCGGCTACCATGAATTGCTGCCGCCGCTGCTCGACGATTTCAATCTGTTCATCGGGGCCGGTGAAAGAATCGTGCTGACCGGCCCCAGCGGTGGCGGCAAGACGACCCTTGGATTGTTGCTGATCGGGCAACTCTCTCCGGACAGCGGTCGGGTGCTCTACGGAGGGCGGGATCTCGAAAGCATCGAACCGGGGGCGCTTCGCCAGGCGATCGGCTATCTGCCACAACGCCCGGTGGTGTTCAGGGATACTCTGGCCAACAATTTGCGCCTGGCGTCACCGGACGCCAGCGACGCCCGACTGATCGAGGTCATCGAACAAGTCGGCCTCGAGCGCCTGCTGGAAGCCTTGCCGGAGGGTCTCGGTGCCTGGATCGGCGAAGGGGGTGCCGACGTCTCGGGCGGAGAACTCCGACGCATTGCGCTGGCCCGCCTGTTGCTCACCAATCCGCAAGTCGTCGTTCTCGACGAACCGACCACCGGACTTGACGCAGGCAGTGCCCGCGCCATGCAGGCCGGACTGGACGGCTGGCTGGGCGACAGGACAGTCATCATGATCAGCCACGAGCCTGAACTTCTACCGCGTTACGACCGCAGCATTCAGATCGGGAGTCAAAAGTCACCGACCTTGAACGGCTGAAAGACCGGATCGATCCATCGCCCAAAGTCGAGGGATTGACGAATTCCGTCTTGCCGGCGCTAAAGCAGGTTGACCGCTTCGGTCGATTCCCGCACCACGTAGATCCGGTCGTTATTGCTGTCGGGATCGGCCGGGGCCATGAAGAAACCGGGCCGATCGGGCGAATAACCCTGCGTGTATCCGACGATGCATTCACCATCGACGAACTTCACTTCCAGCCGGCGACCATAACCCTTGCGCTCAACGTCCTTGCGTTCGGTGTAGTCCTTGTTGCCGGTCAGATCCTTGACGAAGAAAACGCTCTTGAGTTCGTCGACATTCACTTCGACCTGCTCTCCGGAATCATCCAGCTGCATGTGGAAATTCCGACGCTCCGGTCTGAAATTCAATGTCACGCCCTTGAGAACGCGTCCGTCCAGAAACCGGGCAACGATCTTGTGCTGCATCATCCCATGCCTCCTGCAAGTTGTCCCCCGAACCTCCAGTGTAGTGAAAACGACGCGACAACGCCAGTAACAGGATTTCGCGACAGTATCAAGTGCCGCTGGAAGCTGAACCGGCAGGCCATGCGGTTCGCGCCGTCGACAGCATTGCCAGCGTCATGGGAAGCAGCCAGAGCAACAGGTCGGCCCGGTACTGCGGCCCATCAGGCAAGGCCAGCAGGACAGTGCCGGCGGCCAGGGCCGCCAGCAGCAGCCACCAGACAAGGGTTCGCAATGCGTGCCCAACAGGAAACAGGAACAGCAGCCACAACGGGTGCAGGATGAACAGCACCAGATTACCCGCCACGGGGTAATGGGCAGTCCCCAACCACATTGCCAGAATCACTGCTCCCATAAGCCCGTATGCGGCGACCGCCATCCGCCAGGGCAGCAGGGTCCAGACATTCGTCCGGAACCACTTCGGCAGAGAAACCAACGCGCCCCCGACCAGGCCAATCAACAGGTAGAACCACCACATGATGGTGTCGCTTTCAGGCGGCGAATGAACCTGCGCATCATGGATCAATCGGGTCTCGGCGACCAGCGGCTGGCCCTCCGGGGAAACGCGATCCACCCAATACGCCAGCGCTTCCGGCAAAAAGGCTTCGTCCCAGGCCGTGCGCTCGCGGTCGATCTCCGGCCCCAGCAGGGTCATCAGACCGGCGTGCAGCCATGGACGTTGCAGGTTGAGTCGGCTGGTGTGTTCCCGGAAGTTCTGAGTGGCGGGGTGCTGCAGCATCGTCTCGGCCAGTGCACCGCCGGTGACTTCATCCAGCAGGTCGCGAAGCCAGGTGGAGCAATTGGCGAAATAGTAATCGTAATCGTAGTACTGGGGAACCGGGAAGATGGCCTCGTTGAGGAGGCGATGCAGCCAGCGCACCTGGGCGGGAGTCAGGTCGAGCTTCTGGGCGCTGATGGAGCGGTCGCGACCACGGTAGAACTCGAACTCCCTGGCCGAGGTTGATGCGGAACCAAAATACCGCATGATCCCGCGCGCGAAATCAAAGTAAAAACCGGCACGATCCATCTCGAAGTAACCGAAGCTGAAAGTATGATCCAGCCCGGCCTCTTCGTCGATCAACCACAAGGCGTTGTGACCGAATCGCTCCCAGACCTCCTCTCCCGGGCCGTAGGTGACCAGCCAGGCCTCCTGGGCACTTGCATCGGTCGGCACATACACCAGCAGCGCCAGCAACATCGGCAACAGCAACTTCATTCGCAGCGGTCCGGGACGAATACGTAGCGCATGTTACCCAATTCCACGGCATACTGGACTTCTTCAGCCGAATCCACACGAGAACTCGTTTCACGATGTCACGAATTCATTTTGAAAACCGTTCCGGCGTTCGCCTTGCAGGAACCCTTGAAACACCAACCGATGGCCCGGGGCACGCCTGCGCCTTGTTCGCCCACTGCTTTACCTGCGGACGCGATATTCGGGCCGCACGCGAGATCACTGAGCACCTGGCCGCGGCCGGATTCAGCGTTATGCGCTTCGATTTCACCGGTCTGGGCGAAAGCGAGGGGGACTTTGCCGACACTCACTTCTCCAGCAACCTGGATGATCTGGAGGACGCCGCCGCCTGGTTGGGCAAGGAGTTGTCACCGCCTCAGCTGCTGGTCGGACATTCCCTGGGCGGGGCCGCCTGTCTTGCCGTCAGCGAGAGGATCGAATCGGTACGTGCCGTTGCCACCATCGGTGCACCGTCGTCCCCCGACAACGTGATCGGGCATTTCGATGACCACGTCGACGAGATCATGCAGGAGGGCTCGGCCGAAGTGGACCTGGCCGGTCGTCGCTTTCGCATCCGGCGCGATTTCATCGAGGATGCACGCGATCACGACCTGTCCGAACGCCTGGACCGACTCGGACGCTCGCTGCTGGTCATGCACTCGCCGGTCGATACCGTCGTCTCGATCGATCATGCCCAGCGGATCTTCACCGCCGCCAGACATCCCAGGAGTTTCATCAGCCTGGATAACGCCGATCACCTGCTCAGCGACCCGGCCGATGCACGCTGGGCCGCCGCAATCATTGCTGCATGGGCGGCTCGATTCGTCGCTCCCGGACCCCTGGGCTGATCAGGGAGAACGAAAGACTTCCATGGCGTGCAGGCGCCGGTCGTCGGCACTGGTGACGACAAAAGTCCAGTCGCCGATCTCGACCGACTCCGCGGCCTCGGGCAGGCGTCCGAACTCGGCGACGACCAGGCCACCGATGGTGTCGTACTCATCGTCGGGGAACTCGGTGTCCAGGGCCTCGTTGAAATCGTCGATCGGGGTCAGCGCCTGGACCAGGTACTTACCCTCTTCCAATCGCTGGATATCGGCGACGACGTCGGCGTCATGCTCGTCGTCGATGTCCCCGACGATCTCCTCGAGCACGTCTTCGATGGTCACCAGACCGGACACGCCACCGTACTCGTCGACAACGATCGCCATGTGATTCTTGCTGACGCGAAACTCGCGCAGCAACACGTTCAGGCGCTTGGACTCGGGAATGATGACCGGGGGGCGAACGAGGTCGGACAGTTCGACGTCGTCTCCATTGGCCACCAGCTTGAGCAGGTCCTTGGCCAGCAGGATGCCATTGACCTCGTCACGGTCCTCGCCCACCACCGGAAAACGCGAATGTCCGGAATCGATGATGATCGGCAGGATTTCGGTCAGGGAAGAGCCGGACGGAATGACCACCATGTGCGAACGCGGGATCATCACGTCGCGCACCTGCAATTCATCGACTTCGAGGGCCCCTTCGAGCATGGCCAGGGTATCGGCCTCGATCAGGCCCTGTTCGGCCACATCACGCAACAGCTCGATCAGGTCCTCGCGATTGCGCGGCTCACCACCGAATGCACGACCAAGGCGTTCCAGCCACCCCCGGGAAGTAGAGCCGTTACTGTCAGATATCTCGTCGTTCATGAAGTCTCGGCGCGGTTTCGGCAGACCATCCCGCCGTCATCCACGCGTGTGAACCAGGTGTCAGGTGACATAAGGATTGGCAATATCCAGTGTACGCAGTAACTCGATCTCGCGCGACTCCATGCGTGCCGCCTGATCGGGAGAAGTATGGTCAAAGCCAAGCAGATGCAATATCCCGTGCACCACCAGATGCGCCCAGTGCCATTCCGGCGGCTTGCCCTGTTCCCGGGCCTCGCGGGCGATGACCGGTGCGCAAAGCACGATATCACCGAGAAACTGCAGCCCCGTGCCATCGGGCAAACTGGCCGGGAAACTGAGCACGTTGGTTGCGTAGTCGCGCTGACGCCACGTGCGGTTGAGCTCGCGACCTTCTACCTCGTCGACCAGTCGCACCACCAGCGACGCTTCGGGTCGCCCTGCCAGTGCCGTGTCGACCCATTGCTCGATCAGCGCGTCGGCGGGCAGATCGTCACGGTCACTGGCGCGCTGGATGACCAGACGCTCCAGGCCCGCTTCAGCGCTCTTGTTCATCGGCCTTTTCGTAAGCCTCGACGATCCGCCGGACAATGGGATGGCGCACCACGTCTCGCGCATCGAAAAAGGTCTGACTCACGCCCTCGACATCCTTGAGCAAACCGATCGCCTGCCTCAGCCCCGAACTGACCTTGGGCGGAAGGTCGATCTGGGTCATGTCGCCGGTAATCACCGCCTTGGAACCGAACCCGATGCGGGTCAGGAACATCTTCATCTGCTCGGACGTGGTGTTCTGCGCCTCGTCGAGAATGACGAAGGCGTCGTTGAGCGTGCGCCCGCGCATATAGGCCAATGGCGCCACTTCGATGACGTTGCGCTCGGTCAGTCGGGCAGCCCGCTCGAAGCCCAGCATCTCGTAGAGGGCATCGTGCAGGGGACGAAGGTACGGGTCGACCTTCTGGGCGAGATCGCCCGGCAGGAAGCCCAGGCGCTCGCCGGCCTCGACGGCTGGACGCACCAGCACGATACGCTGCACCCGGTCGGACTCCAGTGCGTCGACGGCGCAGGCCACTGCCAGGAAGGTCTTGCCGGTGCCGGCGGGCCCGACGCCGAAATTGACGTCGCAATCGTCAATCCGCTTGAGATAGCGGCGCTGGTTGGGGCCGCGCCCGCGGATCATGCCGCGCCGGGTACGAATGCCGACCTCGACCTCCTCGGGCTCCGGCTCGTCGAGCCCGGACTGCTGCAGATGCAGGTTGACCGTGGCCGGGGTCAGCACCTCGGATTCCGCCTGGCGGTAGAGCTGACGCAGCACGCGCCGGGCTGCCTGTGTGGCATCCGCCTCACCCTCGACGCTGAATATGTTGCCGCGCGCGGCGATGGACACGCCCAGGCGCCGCTCGATCAGACGCAAGTGGTCGTCGAGATGTCCGCAAAGATTGGCCAGTCGTTCGTTGTCGACCGGTTCGAGTTCCAGCGTGACCGCCGTTTCCGAAGCAGTACTCATTCAGGCCGCCGCTGTATCGGAGGTGGCCAGACGCCCGCGCAGGGAGTTGGCCAGCGCGGCGGTAATGCTCACCTCGGTCATGCGACCGATCAGTTCGGGAGGGCCGGGAAAGTTGACGACGCGGTTGTTCTCGGTCCGTCCGGCCAGTTCACCACCATCCTTCTTGCTCGCCCCCTCGACCACCACGCNCTGGGTGGTGCCGACCATGGCCTCGGCATAGCCTTTCGCCTGCCGGTTGAGCTGGTCCTGCAAACGTTTCAGCCGGTCCTTCTTCTCTTCAAGCGAGACATTGTCCGGGAAAGAAGCCGCGGGTGTGCCGGGCCGTGCCGAGTAGATGAAGCTGAAGCTCTGATCGAACTCCAGTTCGCGGACCAGATCCAGAGTCTGCTGGAAATCGTGCTCGGTTTCCCCGGGAAAGCCGACGATGAAATCCGAGCTGAGCGCGATGTCCGGCCGAACCTTGCGCAGACGGCGAATCTTCTGCTTGTACTCGAGAATGGTATGCCCCCGCTTCATCAACGACAACACACGATCGGACCCGGACTGCACCGGCAGGTGCAAGTAGTTGGCCAGTTGCGGAACCTCGCCGAACACCTCGATCAGGCTGTCGGTGAACTCCACCGGGTGGGACGTCGTGAAGCGGATGCGCTCGACGCCCTCGATATGCGCGACGTAGCGAATGAGCAGGGCCAGGTCGGCGGTGCCGCCATCGTGCATCGGCCCGCGGTAGGCGTTGACGTTCTGGCCCAGCAGGTTGATCTCGCACACGCCCTGCCCGGCCAGTTCCGCAACCTCGGCGACCACATCGTCGAGCGGCCGGCTGACCTCCTCGCCGCGGGTATAGGGCACCACGCAGAACGAGCAGTACTTCGAGCATCCCTCCATGATGGAGACGAATGCCGTGGCACCTTTTGCGCCCGGGCTGGGCAGGTGATCGAATTTCTCGATTTCCGGGAAGCTGATGTCGATGGCCGACTCGCCACCCGATCGCGCCTGGTCCAGCAGTTTCGGCAGGCGATGAATCGTCTGCGGACCGAACACCATGTCGACGAAGGGCGCGCGGCGCACGATGCCCTCGCCTTCCTGGCTGGCCACGCAACCCGCCACGCCGATGACCACATCGGGACGCGCTTCCTTGAGCGGGCGCCAGCGGCCGAGCTGCGAGAACACCTTCTCCTGCGCCTTCTCGCGAATCGAGCAGGTATTGACCAGGATGACATCGGCCTCCTCGGGCCGGTCGGTCAATTCCATATCGTGCGAATGAGCGAGTACGTCGGCCATTTTCTCCGAGTCGTACTCGTTCATCTGGCAGCCGTGGGTCTGAATGTAGAGCTTGCCCGCCATGCGTGTCGAAACCATTTGAAAGACCGGCTATTTTACCTTACTGACCGCCACCGGCGCAGCCTGCGCCCGGTAACGGACGCGACGGGTAATCCGGCAGACCAGTTCGTAGGGAATGGTGTCGGCCGCACGCGCGATGTCTTCCACCGGCAGCACGCCACCCCACAGCACCACCGGGTCACCGATTTTCGCCTCCGGACAGCCGGCCAGGTCGATGGTGATCATGTCCATCGACACCCGCCCGGCCAGGCGGCAGTGCTGCCCGTTGACCAGCACCGGCGTACCGTCGGCAATGGATCGCGGGTAACCGTCGCCATAGCCGATGGCCGCCACGCCAACCAGCATGTCTTCGGAGGCGACGAAGCGTCCGCCGTAACCGATGTGTTCACCGGCCGGCACCCGGTTGACGGCCAGCAACTCGGAGGTCAGCGTCATCGCCGGCTGGAGCCCGAGATCGGTACCCGTTCCGGCATCCAACGGCGAAATGCCGTACAGGACGATGCCGGCCCGCACCCAGTCGCGATGAATCGCCGGCCAGTTGAAGATCGCGGCGGAATTGGCCAGGCAGTGTTCACCCTCGAGTCCGGCGACAGCCTGGTCGAATCGTGCCAGCTGGCGGGCATTGAGCCGATGATCGGGACGTTCGGCACAGGCCAGGTGGCTCATCAGGTTCACCCGCCGGACGCCCGGAAGTTCCAGCAGGCGAGCGTGAAGTTCCGCCGCTTCGGCAGCCTCGACTCCCAGCCGATGCATGCCCGAATCAATCTTGAGCCAGATCCGGGGGGTGACCGGGCGGCCGAACGCGGCCAGCGCCTTGACCTGCTGGCGGTGATGCACCGTCAACTCCAGTTCCAGGTCCGCGGCCACCGCAAGATCGCCGGGGTCGGTCACTCCTTCGAGCAGCAGCACCGGCAAGCCGTTTCCCAGTCGACGTATCGCCCGTGCTTCCTCGATCGTGGCCACCGCGAGCATGTCGGCACCGGCAAGCGCGGGCAGGCACAGATCCAGACGATGCCCGTAGGCATCGGCCTTGACCACGGCCATCACGCGGCTGCCTGGCGCGCTCTCGCGCACCCGGCCAAGATTGTGGGCGACGGCATCCGGATGGATGCGGGCGATGGTATTGCGTGCCATGAGGGTTACCCGGCCGGCAGTCCGGTGTCAGTCATCCTGGCTGTAATGATCGTAGGTGAAATCCCGGAACCTCACGTACTCTCCCTGGAATGCCAGGTCGATCTTGCCGGTCGCGCCGTTGCGGTGCTTGCCGATGATGATCTCGGCTTTTCCCTTGTCCGGCGAGTCCTCGTTATAGACTTCGTCGCGGTAGATGAACAGGATGAGGTCGGCATCCTGCTCGATGGCGCCGGATTCTCTGAGGTCGGCCATCTTGGGACGCTTGTCCGGGCGTTGCTCCAGCGCACGGTTGAGCTGTGACAACGCAATGACCGGCAGGTCGAGTTCCTTGGCCAGCGCCTTGAGGCTGCGGGAGATTTCGCTGATCTCGTTGGTGCGGTTCTCCGACAGGCCCGGTGCCTTCATCAACTGCAAGTAGTCAACCACGATCAGGCCGATGTCGTGCTCGCGCTTCATGCGCCGCGCACGGGCGCGCATGTCGGTGGGCGAGAGCGACGGCGTCTGGTCGATGAAGATCCCGGCCCCTTTCAGCATGCTCATCGCCGAGCGCAGGTTGACCCAGTCGTGGCCTTCCAGCTTGCCGGTGCGCAGCCGGTTCTGGTCGATCTGGCCGAGCGAGGAAAACAGGCGCATGACCAGCTGCACGTCTGACATTTCCATGGAGAAAATCGCCACCGGCACCTTGTAGCGAATGGCGGCGCGTTCGGCGATATTCATCGCGAAACTGGTCTTGCCCATGGAAGGACGGCCGGCAACGATGACCAGGTCGGTCTTCTGAAGACCCGACGTGTGACCGTCCAGGTCGGTGAAGCCGGTGGGCACGCCGGTCAGCTCGCCATCGTTCTCCTGCAAGTCATTGAGCACGTTCATGGCCTCGGCCATGACCTGCTGGATCGTGACGTAGCCCGAGGTCCGGTGCGCGCCCTGGTCGGCGATGGCGTAAATGCGCTGCTCGGCCTCTTCCAGCACTTCCTTGCTGCTGCGGCCCGCGGTATTGAGGGCCGTATCGGCGATATCGGTCCCGATCTCGATGAGCTGGCGCAGGATGGACTTCTCGCGAATGATCTGCGCGTACCCGGCCACGTTGGCCGGCCCCGGCGTCTCGTTGGCCAGCATGGTCAGGTAGGCCCCGGCATCGACCCGATCGAGCATGTCGTGGCGGGAAAACCACTCGCTGACGGTGATCGCGTCACAGGGCTGGCCGTCCTGGCTGAGCTCGGAAATGGCCCGGTAGATGAGGCGATGGGTCTCGCGGTAGAAATCAGTCTCGTCGATCTGGTCGGCGATCTTGTCCCAGGCCGTGGTCGAAAGCATCAGTGCGCCTAGCAGGGACTGCTCCGCCTCGTTGGAATGCGGCGGCGCCTTGACGTTGGTCAGTGTCGAGATTCTTGGTTCAGCCACTTCTGGAAAACACCGACATCACGAGTTGGGGGACGGCCGGTCAGTCTAACCCAGATGGAGTCAGGTTGACCATCGGAAAAGCACGGAGCGTGGCTTGAGCGGCCCGCAAACGAAGATGGCCCGGGAGGTCCCGGGCCATCGATAGTCCAGAATACCTGTTGCGGTCTCAGCCTTCGGCCGCGATGACCTTGATCTTGACCTCGGTCTGCACGTCGGCATGCAGGATCAGGCCAACCGTGAACTCACCAGGCTCGCGGATCGGCCCTTCCGGCATATCGACTTCCGCCTTTTCCACGGCAAACCCCATCTCGGTGAGCTTGCCGGCGATCTCGTTGGGATTGATCGAGCCGTAAAGGCGGCCTTCCGGGCTGACAGGCACGGCAAACAGCACTTCCTCGATGCCGTCGATGGCTTCGCGGCGCGCTTCGGCGGCGGCCTGCTTGTCCCGGGCCTGGCGCTGCAGCTCCTCGCGACGGGCCTCGAATGCCTCGATGTTGTCCTTCGTCGCCGGCACGGCCTTGCCGCGCGGCAGCAGGAAGTTGCGGCCATAACCCGGACGAACGGTAACCGTATCGCCCAGATCGCCGAGGTTGTAGATGTTCTCAAGAAGAATCAGCTTCATGACGTTACCCCGGTCCTCAGTGGTTGTCGGTGTACGGCAGCAGCGCCAGGTAGCGGGCGCGCTTGATCGCCGTGGCCAGCTGACGCTGGTACTTGGCCTTGGTGCCGGTGATGCGGCTGGGCACGACCTTGCCGGTCTCGCCGACAAAATCCTTGAGCAGATCGATATCCTTGTAATCGATCTCCTCGATGCCCTCCGCGGTAAAGCGGCAGTACTTGCGTCGTCTCATGAAACGTGCCATTGCTTAAGCCTCCGC
>SL_3KL_010_SEDDRAFT_10000762_pt1 | contig 27862 bp, 20 predicted proteins | sample SodLakKL_010_SED_2_FD_10381 | JGI IMG/M metagenome (IMG submission 10381)
TGAGCGGCGCCGGAGGCCCCGTGGTGGGGTTGGAGGGGCCGGAGGCGGTCTCGGAGATCGGGCTGAGCGGCGCCGGAGGCCCCGTGGTGGGGTTGGAGGGGCCGGAGGCGGCCTCGGAGGGACGAACATGAGCGGCGCAACGATGGTGACCGAGACCTCGGAGCTCACCTCCTCGGCGGCGATCCCGCCACCTCGACGCAGCCGGACGCTGCCGATCGTGATGCTCGCGGTCGGCCTGGTGTTCGCGGTGCTGCCCTTCGTCGACCTGCCGCTACCCGGGGTGTTCACCGGCCCGCTGTCCTCGCCGGGGACCCTGCAGATCCTGGCGATCGGGCTGGTGTTCGCCGGCGTGGCGATGAGCTACGACCTGCTGCTCGGCTACACCGGGTTGCTCTCGCTCGGTCACGCCTTCTACTTCGCTCTCGGCCTGTACGGCACCAACCTGCTCATGCGTCACCTCGAGCTCTCGTACGTGGCCGCGGTCCCGCTCGCCCTGCTGGGCACGCTGGTGATCGCGCTGCTGCTGGGCTCGGTGGCGATGCGCGTCCGCGGGGTGGCCTTCGCCATGGTCACCCTGGCCTTCGCCGAGGCGTTCCACGTGTTCGTCGAGGCCGACCCGGCCAGGATCTCGGGCGGTGAGGAGGGCCTGCCACTGCCGAGCGCGCAGGTCCCCGACCTCTTCACCGGGGTCGTCAACACCCGCTGGGTGTACTGGCTCGCGCTCGCGTTCGCGCTGCTGAGCTTCGTCGTGTGTCGGCAGGCGGTGTCGAGCCGTGCGGGGCGCGTCTGGCAGGCGATCCGGGAGAACGAGGACCGGGTCGAGCTGTTGGGCCTGATCCCGTTCCAGTTCAAGCTGCTCTCCTTCGGGCTCTCCGCCGTGGTCGCGGCTGGTGGCGGCGCCGTCTACCTGCTGCTGGTCCGAGGTGCGACGCCCGGCAGCGCGAGCGCGGTGTTCACCCTCAACCTGATCATCATGGTGGTCCTCGGCGGGCTCGGACGCCTGTGGGGTGCAGCGCTCGGAGGTCTCGTCTTCGGCTACCTGCAGCTGCGACTGCCAGGGCTGGCGCGGTCCGGCGTCTTCGACCCGCTCCCGGCGTGGTTGGAGGGACCGCTCACCGAACCGCTGTTCATCCTCGGTGCGCTGTTCGTCATCCTCGTGATGTTCGCGCCCGGTGGACTGGCGAGCCTCCCCGAACGGCTGGGGCTGCGTCGAGGTGACCGATGATCCCGACCGGCTCCGAGGACGACCCGGCGCTGCGCGCGATCGCGCAGCGGGTCCTGGATGCCGTCGAGGATCTGCTGCCGCAGATGGGGGCGATCTACCAGCAGGAGATCACCGAGTACGCCCGTCTCACGCCCGAGCAGCTCGAACGCGAGGTGTTGCGCACCTCCCGGCGGTTCATCGAGGAGTACTTCGGACGGGTGAGTGCGGGACGCGACGCATCGAAGGTCGACCTCTCGGGGCTCGCCCTCGCCGGGCGTCGCCGGCTGGAGATGGGGATCTCGCTCGACTCGGCGCTGCACGCCTTCCGGCTCGCCGGGCGTGAGACCTGGAAGGCGGTCGTGGATGCGGTCGAGCCGGGGGAGGAGGGCACCCTCGCCCAGCTCGCCGCAGGTTGGATCGACTACATGGATCGGGCGTCCTCCTCCTTCGCGGAGGGGTACCTGACCGCGTCTCACGAGCACCTGCGGCGTCTCGATGCCCGCCGGTCCGCGATCGTCGACGCCTTGCTCGAGGCCGGCGACTGGGGTGAGGTGGCCGCGGTCAGCGCCCGGTTCGCGATCCAGCTGGCACCCAGCTACCGGCCGGTGCTGCTGTCGGGCCCGGACGTGCTCGTGCGGATCGACCTGCTGCTCCAACAGGCGCCGACGGACACCCTGGCCGGCCGCCGAGGAGACCGGGTCCTGGCTCTGCTGCCCGACGACGGTTCCGACCCGCGACAGCTGGCCAAGACCGCCCAGGCCAGCCTGACGGTGGCCGGCCGTGCCGTCGCTCCGGGTCCGGAGCTCGGCGCCGAGGTCCGGCACATCGACGCCGTCCTGGCATCCGCGGCCCAGGCCGGTCACCACGAGGGGGTCTTCGGCCCCGACGACCTGCTCCTGGAACAGCTCCTGGCCGGATCCGCGCGGGTCGCCGAGGACATCGCCGAGCGCGTGCTCGGTCCGGTCACCGCCCAGGACTCTGACGGCATCTTCACCTCCACCCTCCGCACCTACCTCGCCTGTGGCTCGGTCCCCGAGACCGCGGAGCACGAGGTCGTGCACCCCAACACCGTCGCGTACCGGCTCCGCCGGGTACGTGAGCTCACCGGCCTCGACCCGAGGACGCCGACCGACGCGGCGCTCCTGGTGATCGCCCTGACCGCGCGAGGAGGATCCCACGCATGATCCCCGGACTGATGCAGCGCACCCCGCTGACCCTGGAGATGGTCTTCGAGCGCTTCCGCACGGTGTACGCGGACGGGCGCCTGATCGACCACGAGCGTGAGACCACCTACGGCGAGGTCGCCGACCGCATCCTGCGGCTCGCGCGGGCGTTGACCGAAGAGCTCGGGGTCGAGCCGGGGGATCGGGTCGCGACCTTCGGGTTCAACTCGATCCGCCACTTCGAGCTGTACTACGCCGTCCCGTTGGTCGGTGCGGTGCTCCACACCGTCAACGTCCGGCTCTTCGACGACCAGATCGCCTGGATCGCCAACCACGCCGAGGACCGGGTGCTCTTCGCCGATGGGGAGCTGCTCGACCAGGTCGGGGCGATCGCACCGAAGCTGACCACCGTCGAGCGGTACGTACGGATGGGCGACGGCCCCGACGACGCCGTACCCGGCCAGCTCGACCACGACGAGTTGGTGGACGCGGCGGCGCCGCTCGACGAGCTCCCCGAGCTGGACGAGGATGGCGCGTTCGGCCTCTGCTACACGTCGGGGACGACCGGCAACCCGAAGGGGGTGCTCTACTCGCACCGGGCGATGACCCTGCACTCGCTGGCCGCGTGCATGACCGACCACATCGGGATACGCGAGTCGGATGTGGTGTTCCCGGTCGTGCCGATGTTCCACGCCTTCGCCTGGGGGCTGCCCTACGCCGCGCCCCTGACCGGCGCGGAGATGGTCTTCCACGGGGCGGATAGCTCGCCGGAGAACCTCGGCCGAACGATCGAGCAGCACGGGGTCACCCTGTCGGCCGGCGTGCCCACCATCTGGAAGTCGCTGCTGCCGGCGCTGCAGGCCGGCGAGCTCGACGTCGATCCCTTGCGCCTGGTGTTCGTCGGCGGTGCCGCGTCGCCACGCGCGTTGATCGAGGCCTACGACGACCTCGGGATCGAGTACCTCCAGGTCTGGGGGATGACCGAGACGGGGCCGCTGGCCTGCGCGTCGCGTCCCCGCCGGCGTCATCGGGGCCTGTCCCGGGACGAGCTGCTCGACGTGCGGGAGCGCACGGGCACGATCTTCGCCGGGCTCGAGGCACGGTTGACCGACGAGCTCGGCGATCCCGTGCCACGCGACGGTGCCGCCGTCGGCGAGCTGGAGGTCCGCGGACCGTGGATCGCGTCGGCCTACTACGGGGTGGATGCGGACGACCGTTTCAACGACGGGTGGCTGCGCACCGGTGACATGGCCTACATGGAGCCCGATGGCGAGTTCCGGATCGTCGATCGCGCGAAGGACCTGGTCAAGTCCGGTGGGGAGTGGATCAGCTCCGTCGAGCTCGAAGGACACCTGCTGGCCCATCCCGACATCGCCGACGCGGCGGTCGTCGGGGTGGCCTCCCGCAGGTGGGACGAGCGCCCGATCGCGGTGATCGTGCCCGCCGATCCGGCGGCGCCGCCCACGCTGGACGAGGTCCGGGAGTTCCTCCTCGACCGCGTGGCGAAGTGGTGGCTTCCCGACGCGCTGGAGCTCGTCGGCGAGATCCCCAAGACCTCGGTCGGCAAGCTCGACAAGAAGGTGCTGCGCGGGCAGATCGACGTGGTGCTCGACTGATCGCGGTCACCTCGACGTCGTGACCGTCCCGTCCCCTGAGGCTGAGAGAAGAGCGAGGCTGAGAGAAGAGCGAGGCTGAGAGAAGAGCGAGGCTGAGAGATGAGCTGGACCGAGCCGCAGCTGCAGTCCGTGCCGGTGGTGGGTGGCGAGATGACCGTCGGTCGGTGGGGCAGCGGTGCGATCCCGGTGCTGGCGAGCCACGGCATCACCGCCAACCACAGAAGCTTCGCCGAGGTGGCCGACCGGTTGCGGGTGCGCGATGCCGACGCCAGCGTCTACGCCGTGGACCATCGCGGGCGTGGTGGCTCGGCCGACCTGCCCGGCCCCTGCGGGCTCGAGGCGCACGCACGGGACCTCATCGCGGTCGCCGACCACCTCGAGGTGGAGGAGGTCGTGCTGGTCGGCCACTCCATGGGTGCCTACGTGGTGGCCTGTGCCGCGGAGCTGGCGCCGGAGCGGGTGCGCGGGGTCGTGCTCGGCGACGGGGGGCTGCCGATCCCGGTGCAGGTCCCCGAGGACGCCGACATCGAGGAGGTCGTGCGTTCGGTGATCGGTCCCGCGCTGGACCGGCTCGACATGACGTTCGGCTCGCCCGACGAGTACGTGGCGATGTGGCGCGAGCATCCCGCGGTCGGCGGTAGCTACTTCACCGACGTGGCCGAGGCCTACGTGCGCTACGACCTGATCCGTGACGGGCAGCGGTGGCGCTCGCCCGTCCGCAAGGACGCGGTGCTCGAGGACGGTCGCAGCGTGCTCCTCGATGAGGGTCCCCGCACGTCCGTCGAGCGCATCGAGGTACCGACGACGCTGCTGTGGGCGACGCGAGGCCTGCTCGACCAGGAGCCCGGACTGCTGCCGCCCGAGACGGTCGAGCAGGTCGTGCCGACGCTGCCGCACGTCCAGGCCCGTCGGGTCGACGACACCAACCACTACTCGCTGGTGCTCACCAGCCACGGCGCAGGGTCCGTCGCCGACGCGATCGTCGACCACCTCGGCTGATCCGCGGCGAGGTTCCGGCGCTCGCGCGGAGGGGCCGGCCCGCTCGTCAGGGCAGCTGGCCGCAGTGGGCCAGGGCACGGCGCACGAGCCGTCCGTGGCCCTGCGACATCTCCGACGAGACGTCGGTGCTCGCTGCCTCGGCGGGCGAGAGCCACGCCAGGTCGAGGGCGTCCTGGGCGGGCTCGCACTCGCCTGCGCACGGCACGACGAAGCCCAGCGCGACCGCGTGGTGGCGCGGGTCGTGGAACCCCGAGCGGTCAGGCTCCGGGAAGTACTCCGCGACGGTGAAGGGCGCGACACCGGGCGGCAGGCTCGGCTCGGCGTTCGGCCCCAGGTCCTTCGACAGGTGGCGCCACAGGGCATCGCGCACCGACTCGTTGTAGAGCACCCGGCCGGAGACGACCGCGCGGGAGATGGTCCCGTCGTGCTGCGCACGCAGGAGGGTCCCGATCTTCGTCACGACACCGAGGTGATCGACGCGCACCGGGACCGCCTCGACGTAGACCATCGGGACCTGGCCGCGGACGGCCTCGAGGGTGTGTTCGTCGAGCCAGCCCGTGCGCGTAGCGGTGCTGTCGCTGGACATCGGGGCTCCTGACGGTGGGGCGTGGGGGACCGCCCGGTCCCTCCGGGTGGCCTCGCGGAGTGTTCCATCCCCGCTCGGTGGGGGTCGGAGCGCGCTCGGCACAGCGCGCACGTCGTGACGGGCACGGTAACCGACCGTGACTTCGGTCCCATTGCGTAACGCACCGTGGTCATGCAACCTGTTCAGGTGACTACGACGCGCGGGGCACGCGCGGGGTGTACGACCGCAGGGGCGAGGTCGAGGGGAGGCTCAGTACAGGAACATCGGCTTGCCGGCGACCTGTCGGACCTTCGGGCGGTAGGCCTCGGTGTCGTAGAGCGCACCGACGTCGACCCGCTTGGCGCCCTCCCCGATGACCGTGATCGGCACGTTGGTGTAGGTGCCACTGCGCAACGCCACCATCCGGCCACGTTCGCCCCCGACCGCGAGGTCGGCGGCCATCACCGCGTAGTTGGTCGCGACCATCAGATCCAGCGAGTCCGGGTTGCCCGAACGCATCAGGTACCCGAGGGCCTGGCTGATGATGTCCTGACCCGTCAACTGCTTGAGGACCGCCCCAGTGGTCTCGCCGATGCCACCGAGCTTGCGATGCCCGTAGGGATCCGCCTCACCGGAGACGTGCACGTCGCCGTCGATCATCGACGCGCCCTCGGAGATGGTGACCATCGCGTAGTGCGACGGGTTGCGTCGCTTGTCCTCCATCAGCAGGGCCGCGAGGCGCTCCGGGTCGAAGGGCACCTCCGAGATGATCGCCCGGTCGACGCTGGCCAGGTAGGCGCTGACCAGGGAGGTCTCACCCGAGTAGCGACCGAACAGCTCGATCACCGCGAGCCGCTCGTGCGAGCCCGTCGACGTGCGCAGCTGGTGGATGAACTGGACGCTGCGCGTGACCGCGGTCGAGAACCCGATGCAGTAGTCGGTGCCGTGGACGTCGTTGTCCATCGTCTTCGGGATCGCGACGACCGGGAACCCCTCCTCGTGGAGGCGCAGCGCGTAGGAGAGGGTGTCGTCGCCACCGATCGGGATCAGCGCGTCGATCTCGAGGTGCTCGAGGACGCGCAGCACGTGGTCGGTGAAGTCGTGCGGCCCATCGCCGCTCACCTCATCGGCGAGGAAGCGTGGTACCTCCATCGTGCGCACCCGGCCCGGGTTCGTGCGGGAGGTGTGCAGGAAGGTGCCACCGGTCCGGTCGATCGTGCGCACCACCTCACGGTCGAGCTCGATCGTGCAGGCCTCGGGGGAGCCTGGGTCCTCGCGGTCGAACTCCAGCAGTCCGGCCCAGCCACGGCGGAGCCCGACGACCTCGTGACCGTCGTAGATCACGCGCTCGACGACGGCCTTGATGCACGGGTTGAGCCCCGGTACGTCGCCGCCGCCGGTGAGGATGCCGATGCGCACACTGGTCCCGATCGTGGAGGTTCGGTCGCATCGTAGGGTGAGCGCGCGGTGACCGCCCACGCCGGACGTCAGCGAGCGACCTCACACGGCCCCACAACGATCACGGCCCCACAACGACGGAACCCCGGCCGCCCTCGCGGGCCACCGGGGTCACGCCTGGGCGGGTTGCTCTCTCAAGCTTCCGCCCTTGCCGCGGGCAGCTCCCTCGCGGGAGATGTCCGCGGTCCGCTCGACCGAGACGCCCTTGCGAGCTCCTCGTCGGCGGTGGTGTCCAGCTGCGCTCCCCGAGGAGCGCTGCCGTGCACCTGGTGCCTCGCGTCGCTGTCGCCAGCGGCGCGTCCACCGCGTCCGCTCCGGTCACCCGGAGGTGACTGGCTCGAACCCGTCCGGCCTGATCGACCCGAGGGCCGACCCTGCCGTCCGTGGCCGTGACCTGCGCCCCGGAGGGCACGTGCCTTCGGCCCGGTGGTCGAACGTCACCCGGAGGTGACATCCGCGCACCTGCACCTGACCCACCACGGCGGGCGGTGCGGCCTCGGCGTCAGATGCAGCGACGCCTCGACCTTGTGGTAGCTGGCCCTTGCGGACCAAGCGCTCCGGTGTCGGTGCCTCGCGGCGCCTCCACCGGTGCGCCGGACCTCTCGGCCCGACCACCTCGAACGGTCCTCCCGAAGGTGGGCCGTCCGCCCCGCGGGTTCCTGCATCGTCTCCCGCGGAGGTCGCTGCGGGGTGTTCCGTAGTGCGTCCCGAGCGACAGGAGGCAAGCTACGGCGCTGCGAGGTGGCTGTCCAGAGGCGAGCGTGAAGTCACAGGTAAGTCACAGGCTGTCCACCGCTCGTCCCCAGGTTGTCCCCAGGTTCTGCCCTGCTAGGCGCGCACCGGCGGCGATGGGCGCGCTGTGGACGTCGTGTGGAAGGTGTGTGGAACGCTGGTCGACGACCCCTACCATGCGCCGTTCGGATCGGGGCCCACGTCCGCATGGACGCCGCGAGGTGGCCCCGTCGCACGGATCACCGTGACGCACGGATCACCTGATCGGAGGACGGCGATGCGCAGCAGTGACATCCACCTGCGGTGGGGCGGAGCCACGCCTTCGATGGGGCCGCCTTCGGTGCGGTCGGGCACGGCCACCGTGCTGGCCGCCCTCGCGCTCGTCGTCGCGGCGTGCGGCGAACCGGGCATCGAGGCCGGCGCAGCAGATCCGCCTGAGCAGGAGGAACCTGCCGAGGAGGAGCCGGGCGAGGCTCCTCCGGAAGGGGAGGAGCCTGCCGAGGAGGTGGCACCTCCCGCCGAGGAGGACGGAGCCGACGAGGAGCCCGCGGAGGAGGCTCCTGACGAGGAAGCCTGCGCGCTGCCCGTCGGTGATGGCACCCCCATGGATCCGGATGACTACCTCGACCTCGTCGGGCCGATCAACGGTTCGTTGGAGGAACTGGCCTTCGCGATGGACGCCTCCCTGGTGGCCCTCGAGGAGGGTGGCGACGGTCCGACACTGGAGGACGAGCTCACCCAGCATCGCGAGACCTGGGAGGAGCTGGTCGCCCCGGTGGTCGACCTCACCCCGCCGGAGGGAGCCGAGGACTGGCACGACGACCTCGTCGACAGCTGGGTCGCGGTCTGCGAGGCGATCGACGACGGCTACCACGGCTCTGCGGACGGTGACGATGAGCGCTTCGAGGACTTCGTCGACGCGCTGCGCGACTTCCCGTCGCTGGTGAACCACCTCCACGCGAACGCCGCATGCGGCCCCTTCGAGACGTGCTAGCCGAACGTCCGGCCACGCTCGAGGAGGGTGTGGAGGAGCTGGCTGAGCGACGCCACCTCCTCGGGTGGTGCGATCGCCTCGGTTACGGTTGCTTCGATGACGCTGGCGGTAGCTGGCGGTACGTGGGAGGTGCGATCGTGGATGCGACCGTCGGTGAGGTTGGGGCGGAGACGCGAGGGGTGTCGCGTGGCGTTGGACGGTCCGTCAGGCGTCGCGGGCGACGTGTCGCCCTCCTGGCGTCGGTCGCCCTGGTGCTCGTGGCGTGTGGTGACGGCGAGGACGTCGGGGAGGTCGACGCCCAGGAAGCCGGTCCTGAGCTGGCGCCGGGGTCCGAGGAGCCTGCCGAGGCCGCCGAGGACACCGAGCCAGCGTCACCGGAGGACGCCGAGGAGGACGAGCCTGCCGACGACGAGGACGCCGGGGAGGGCGGCGTCCGCGAGCATCGCCCGCCCGAGGAGCCCGAGGCCTTCGCCGACTGCGGAGCGATCGACGACGATGCCCCGGGTGCGGTGATCCGGTTCCCCAGCGAGGAGGTCACCGGCTCCCTCGATGCGGGTGATGGGCCGGTCACCGTGGAGGTGGTCGGCTGCGGCAACACCTTCGAGGCGAACGTGCAGTGGGAGGCCTACCACGGCGAGGATCGCAACCCGACCCTCGAGGGCCACACGATGGGCGGCACCATGGGGGACTGGGGTGCGTTCTCGATCGCCGAGACCTACTGGACCCCTGGGGACTGGACGGTCGTGGTCTTCGAGATCGATGCGGCATCGGGCGATCGTGTCGAGTACGACGAGGTCACCTTCGCCGTCGGGTGAACCACGATCCGATCGTCCACAACCCGGGCTCGTCGTCGGAGCCGTGTCACCCCTGACCGGTAGGGTCCTCGCTCAACCAGAGGCAAGCTCCCCGACCGGATGCAGGCTCGGATGCAGGCTCAAGGGGGCGCACGGTGGTGAGGTTCCTGCACACGGCCGACTGGCAGCTCGGCATGACCCGCCACTTCCTCGACGAGGAGGCGCAGGGTCGCTTCTCGCAGGCCCGGATCGATGCGATCACCCGCATGGCCGAGCTCGCCGAGGAGCGTGACTGCGCGTTCGTGGTCGTCGCCGGCGACGTGTTCGAGACCAACCAGCCCGACCGTCGCACGCTGGGCCGGGCGCTCGAGGCGCTCGGTGCGTTCACGGTCCCGGTCTACCTGCTGCCCGGCAACCACGATCCCTACGATCCCGGCTCGGTCTACCGCAGCGCCGCGTTCCTCGAGCGCTGCCCTCCCGGGGTCCAGGTCCTCGCCGACCGGGCGCCGCGCCACCCCACCCGGGACGTCGAGGTGGTCGGTGTCCCGTGGCCGAGCAAGCATCCGGTGTCCGATCTGATCTCCGAGGCCTGCGCCGAACTCCCCGCCGACGGACGACCACGGGTCGTCGTCGCGCACGGCGCCGCGGACGTGATCAGCGGCGATCACGCCCAGCCCGGGACCTTCCGCCTCGCCGAGGTCGAGCCGGCCGTCCACGACGGGCGGGTGTCCTACCTCGCCCTCGGGGACCGGCACTCGACCGTGTCGGTCGGCGGGTCGGGACGCATCTGGTTCTCCGGCGCGCCGGAGCCCACCAACTACCCGGAGGAGGACCCCGGCAACGTGCTCGTCGTCGACCTCGGCGAGGCGCCGCCCGCGGTCGAACCCGTGCACGTCGGAACGTGGCGCTTCGAGCTCATCACCCGCTCCGTCGACGGCGACGCCGATCTCGACCTCCTGCTCGCCGACCTGGACGCGGTCCCGGATCGTTCGCGGGCGATCGTGAAGCTGAAGGTGGAGGGCTCGCTCACCCTGGCGCAGGCCGCCCGGCTCGAACGTGCGCTCGAGGACCGCACCGAGGTGTTCGGTGCGTTGGAGCACCCCGAGCGCCACCGCGACATCACGATCGTCCCCGACGCGTCGGACATCGATGCGCTCCCGCTCTCCGGCTACGCGGCGATCGCACGCGACCGGCTCCGCGACCGTGCACGGGCCGGCGGCGACGATGCCCGCACGGCGACCGATGCGCTCGGTCTGCTCGTCCGTCTCAGCAGCGAGGACCCGGCATGAGGCTGGTCCGGGTCCGGCTCGAGCACGTCCGCGGCATCGACGCCTGCGACGTCGCCTTCGCGCGTGACGGGGTGACGATCGTCGAGGCGCCCAACGAGGCCGGCAAGACCACCCTGCTCGACGCCGTCGACGTCCTCCTGGAGTACAAGGACGGTTCCCGGGCCAAGCCCGTGCGCGACCTCGAGCCAGCCGGGACCAACCTGCCCAGCACGATCGAGGTGGAGCTCGTGTGTGGCGGGACCCACCTGACCTGCACGAAGACCTTCAACCGGCAGACCGGCACGGTGTTGCGGATCCACGCGCCGACCGCGGACCAGCTCTCCGGCGACGCGGCCCACGACCGGCTGCGGACCATCCTCGAGTCCGAGGTGGACCTCGACCTGTTCACGGCCCTGCGTTTCGAGCAGGGCCGGGACCTCACGGCGGTCACGCTCCAGGGCAGCCACGTGCTCGCCGACCGGCTGGACGCGGTGGCGGGCGGCGACGGAGCCGCGGACGGCGATGCGTTGTTGGACCGCGTCGTCGAGGAACATCGCCGCTACTTCACCCCGGGAGGCAAGGAGGGCAAGGTCCTCACGGAGGCCGATGCCCGCGTCGAGCGCATCGCCACCGACCACGAGGAGGTCCGTCGCCGGCTGAGCGACCTGGCCGACGACGTCGAGGAACTCACGGCGATCGACCGGGAGCTGCCCGCCCTGCGAGGGCGCCTCGCCGAGGAGATCCAGGTCCGCCTCACCGAGCTCGACGCGCAGCTGGCGGCGATCAGCACCCGTGCCGAGGTGGTCGCCACACGCACGGCGGAACGCGACTCCGCGGAGGCGGCGGTGACCGCCGCACGTCGGGACCGCGACGAGCGTGACCAGCTCGTGACGCGGATCGAGGAGCTGACCGCGGAGGTGGCGGCGCTCGAGGAGCGGCTCACGCCCGCCCGGGAGCGCAAGGCGGAGCTCGAGGCGCAGCTCAGCCTCCGTGACGAGGAGCTCGCCGCTGCGACGCAGGCCGCGGTCTCCGCCCGGGAGGAGCGTGACGCAGCCCAGCTGCTCGTCGACCTGGCACAGGTGCGCCGGGACCGCGATCAGCTCGCCAGGAGGCACGAACGCGTGCAGCAGGTGCAGGCCGAGGCGCGTGAGGCCGAGACGGCGCTGGCGGCCATCGCCCTGGACGACGATCGGCTCACCGCGATCCGGGACGCGGAGCGTGCCCGGGCGATCGCTGCAGCCACGCTCGCGGCCGGGGCGCCGACGGTGACGGTGCAGCCACACCGGGCGCTGTCGGTCACCGTCGACGGGCAGGAGCACGAGCTCGCGTCGGAGGCGGGGGCGTGGAGCGTCCCCGTCGCGGATCGCTTCCACCTCGACGTCCCCGAGGTGGCCACGATCGAGGTCCGCGCCGGAGGTTCGGCCGGGGATCTGCAGCGGGCGGTGGAGGAGGCGGAGGCACAGCTCGCCGAGCGGTGCCGTGACGCCGGGGCGCGCGACCCGGATGACGCCGAACGTCTCGCGCGGGAACGCGACGCCCACCGCGGCACGCTGCGCCACCGTGACGAGGCGCTGGCGCGCGAGCTCGAGGGGACCACCCGGGAGGAGCTCGCCGGGGCGTTGGAGGAGGCCGAGACCCGCCTCGCGGCGCTCGCCGGGCAGGTCCCGGAGGGGGTAGCAGCGGACGCCGACGTGGAGGTGGCACGCCGCCGGCTCGAGGCAGCGCGTCCCGCGGCGGAGGCGGCGGACGCGCAGGTCGGCGAGCGGCGCGCCGCCCGCGACACCGTCCGGGAGGAGCTCGCCGAGCTGGCCACACGCTCGGCGACCGACGAGGCCACCCTGACACAGCGTCAGGAGCAGCTCGACCGGGAGCGGACCGCGTTGACGAGCGCACGCGAGGCCGTCCCGGACGGCGACCTGGAGGCCGCCGTCACCCGCACCGAGGAGGAGCTGGCCGCCGCGGAGGAGCGGTTGCGCACAGCCCAGGCGGAGCTCGATGAGCTCGACCCCGAGACGGTCCGGGTGGACGCGGAGAACTGGCAGCGCCAACGTGACGACACGCAGGAGCGCATCACCACCCTCGGGCAGCGCCGCGCGGCCCTGCAGGCACGGCTGGAGCTCGCCGGGCAGCAGGGCCTCGGTGAGCGCGAGCAGGAGCTCGAGCAGCAGCTCGAGCGGGCCCGCGCGGACCAGCGGCGCCTGCGCGCTCGCGCCGCGGCGGTGGACCTGCTCCACGCGGAGCTGACCGCCGCGCGTGACGAGGTCTACCGTGCCTACCGGGCACCGCTGGTCGAGCGGATCGTCGAGCAGGCGCGGTTGCTGTACCGCCGCGACGACGTCGACATCGAGCTCGGCGACGAGCTGCAGATCGTGCGCCGCCACCTCGACGGGGTGACCCTCGACTGGGACCAGCTGTCCGCTGGCGCCCGGGAGCAGCTGGCGATCCTGTCGGCGTTGGCGGCAGCGCAGCTCGCTGGCAGCGACGGGGTGCCCTTCGTGCTCGACGACGCGCTCGGCTACACCGATCCGCAGCGGCCTCGAGCGGCTCGGTGCGCTGCTGGGCCGGACCACGGACGCGCAGGTGATCGTGCTCACCTGCATGGCCGACCGGTTCCGTCACGTCGGCGGCGCCGAGGTGGTCCGCCTCGTCGACACCCGCTCGGAGCCGGCGTGAGCGTGGACGCACCCGGTGATGGGGGGCGGCGTCGGCTGACCGTCCGGTACGCGGCGCGGGTCGAGGACCTCCGCGATGCGCTCGTCGAACGGCTCCGGGTCGGCTGCCCACCGAACCCCTTGGAGCCGATCACGATCGTGGTGCAGAGCCGCGGCATGCAGCGGTGGCTGTCGCACCAGCTCGCGCAGCGGCTGGACCCTGCCGGCGCAGGCATCGCAGCCAACCTCGACTTCCCCTTCCCGGGGCGGCTGTTCCGCGAGCTCGCCGCCGTGTGCCTCGACGGCCAAGCCGAGCCGGAGGAGGATCCCTGGCAGCCGGACCGGCTCGTCTGGGAGGTGCTCGCCTCGCTCGTCGCGCATCGGGGTCGCCCGGAGCTCGCGCGGCTCGATCGCTACCTCGCCACCGAGGCGATCGAGGACGGCGTCGTGGAGCGGCGGACCTACCGGTTCGCCCGGGGGATCGCCGACGTCTTCGACGGGTACGCACTGGCCCGACCGGACATGGTCGCCGCCTGGAGCCAGGGGCGCGCGGTCGGACCCGACCTCGCTCCCCTCGATCCGCGTGAGGCCTGGCAGCCGTGGTTGTGGTGCGAGCTCGTCGACCGGCTCGCCGTCGATCCGCAGCGACGGGTCCGCGCGGTCATCGACGCGCTCGCCGACCCGGCGCGTGACCTGCCGGCGCGGCTCGCGACCGTGCGGTCGTTCGGCATCTCCATGCTGCCTCCGGTGCAGTTGGAGCTGCTCTCGGCCCTCGCCACCCGTTCCCAGGTCGAGCTGTTCGTCCCCACCAGCTCCACCGGCCGTTGGGAGGCGATCGGCGCGGCGGTCGCGGCCGAGGAGCCGCGTCCCGCGCCGGTCAACCCGCTGCTGGCAGCCTCCGGGCGGGTCGGGGACGACGCCGCGGAGCTGTTCCACCGGGGCGACGTCACGCTCGTCCCGGTCGGGTCCGGAGCCGACGGGGGCGACGGCCTGCTCGGGGCCCTGCAGGAGGGGCTGCGCCAGGACCGGTTGCCCCCGGTCGATGATGAGGCCGAGGACGAGCGCATCCGCCTGGATCCCGCGGACCGTTCGGTGCGGATCCACCGCTGCTACGGCCCCGCTCGACAGGCCGAGGTGTTACGTGACGTGCTGCTCGGACTCCTGGCCGACGATCCCCGCCTGCAGCCGCGCGACGTGCTGGTGATGACGCCCGACATCGAGACCTTCGCACCGCTCGTCCAGGCCGGCCTTCGTCGGGACCGCGGACGTGCCGGAACTGCCCGTCCGGGTCGCCGACCGCCACCTCGGCGTCAGCAACCCGGTCGCCGAGGCGCTCGAGGTGCTGCTGGAGCTCGCCGCTGGACGTGCGACCGCCACCCAGGTCCTCGACCTGCTCGGGCGCGAACCGGTCGCCCGCCGGTTCGGGCTGACGCCGGAGGTGCTGGAGCAGGCGGCGACCTGGATCTCGGATACGGGCATCCACTGGGGGATCGACCGAGCGGACCGGACCCGGCACGGCCAGCCACCCGATCGGGCCCACACCTGGCGGTTCGGGCTCGACCGGTTGCTGCTCGGGGTGACGATGGCCGACGAGGACCACCGGGTCGTCGGTGACGTCGCACCCTACGACCACGTCGAGGGTGACGACGTCCTCGGCGTGGGCCGGCTCGCGGCTGCGTGTCGCACCTTGTTCGCCACCGCCGACGACCTCCGCGGCCCACGGCCGTTGGATGCCTGGCGTGATGCGTTGGTCGAGGCCATGGACCGTTGCCTCGACGTGGAGCCGGTCCACCGATGGCGGGTCCAGGAGGTGCGCGGCCAGCTCGACACCCTCGCGGACGGCGGACGGGGCGCCGGGCCGCTCGAGCTCGACCTCGGCGTGATCCGCACCGCGGTCAGCCGCGCCGTCGAGCAGCCGCGGGGAGCGGCGGGCTACGAGACCGGCGCCGTCACCGTCTGCGAGCTCATCCCGATGCGCTCGATCCCCCACGAGGTCGTGTGCCTGCTCGGGCTCGACGACGGGCGTTTCCCGCGGCAGGATCGGCGCCCCGGGTTCGACCTGCTCGAGCGGCACGACGCCGTCGGGGACCGCGACCGGAGGCTCGAGGATCGGGCGCTGTTCGTGGAGGCGGTGGCGGCCGCACGGCAGCACCTGGTCGTGACCACGACCGGATGGGATGTACGGACCGGCGAGGAGCGCCCACCCGCCGTACCGCTCGCCGAGCTGCGTGAGGTGGTCGACCGCACCGCCGTCGCGGACGGGGCCGCAGCCAGCGACGCGGTGACGGTGGACCACCCACTGCATCCGTTCTCACCGGTGGCGTTCGACCCGGACCGGCCCGACGGTCCCTCGTCCTTCGACCCCGTGACCCGTGACGCCGCCGACCTGGTGCGTCGGCGTGACCGCCGGTCCGCCCCGCTGCTCGTCGGTGAGCTGCCGGAGGTCGGGGCCGACGCTGACGACGGGTCCGTGGAGGGGCTGACGCTGCCGGGCTGACCGCGGCGGTCAGCCACCCGACCCGCTACCTCCTGCAGCACCGCCTGGACGTCCACCTCCGCGAGCACGTGGCAGACGTGGACGACCTCGAACCGGTGCAGGTCGACGGTCGGCGCCGGTGGCGGCTGGGGAGCGAGGCGCTGGCCGGGGGGATGGCCCCCGGCTGGTCCGAGGCGCTCCTCGCCTCCGGCGCGGTCCCCGCCGGCACACCCGGCCGTGCCGCCCTCGCGGACATCGCCGGTGAGGTCGAGCAGCTGCGATCGACGTTGGCGGCCACGGCCGACCGCCTCGGACTGCCGGTGCATCGCGACGCGCTCACCGACGGCGACCAGCGCAACGTCGAGGTGTCGCTGGAGGGGCGGTACCTCGGCGGTCAGGTGGACGGGCTGCACGACCTCGGCGGACGCACCCTCAGGCTGGCCGCACGGTTCGTCCGTCGACGGCCCGAACAGCTGCTCGAGGCCTGGATCGCACACCTCGCGCTGACCGCTACGGGCACGACGGACCTGGTGAGCGTCATCGTCGCCCGCGGTGGATCGAGCCGGAGCAGGCCGCACGTGTGGCGGCTGGGTCCTCTCGACACCGATCCGGACGCGGCGATCGAGCTCGCGGAGCGTCATCTCGCTGCCCTGGCTGAGGTGCACGACGCCGCGAGACGCCGGTTGCTGCCCCTGTTCCCCCACGCCTCCCCCCGCTACGTGGAGAAGGGGAACTTCGCGGCCGCCCGGGACGCCTTCGCTCCCGCGTTCGCCCGTGCTGGCGACGGTGACCGGGACGAGTACGTCCGCGAGGTGTACGGCGCCGAGGTGAGCCTCGACGACGTGCTCGACGACGGGACGGTCCGCCGCCGGTTCCAGGAGCTCGCGCACGCGGTCTGGGGACCGGCGCTCGAGCAGCAGCGCACCACCGACCTCGACGCGTTGGCGGCACCGTGACGCGCCCCGCGCCCCGCCGCTTCGACGCCACCGGTGAGCTGCCCCCGGGGACCCTCCTGCTGGAAGCCAGCGCCGGGACCGGCAAGACCTACACGATCGCGAGCCTCGTCCTCCGCGCCGTCGCCGAGCTCGGCATCGACCTCGATACGGTCCTCGTCGTCACCTTCACCCGGGCCGCGGCGGCGGAGCTGCGTGGTCGCATCCGGACCCGTCTCGCCGCGGCGGTGGTCGCGGTGACCGCTGCGGCCGACGCCGCCCGCCGGGGCGACGAGGTGGACGTCACCGCCCTCGCCGGTGACGACCTGGTGATCGCCCACCTCATCGACGACGTCCCGGGCGACGAGCTCTCGCGACGGGCCACGCGGCTGCGCGTGGCCAGCGAGGGCTTCGATCAGGCGACGATCGACACGATCCACGGGTTCTGCCAGGCGGCGCTGCAGCGTGCCGCCCCCGACGTCGGCGTCGAGCTCGGCATGGAGCTCGCGGAGGAGGTCACCGACCTGATCGACGAGCTGGTCCACGACGCGCTCGTCCGCGAGCTGCGCGATGCGGATGACGCGTGGTACGAGCTCTTGACCGGGTACGGGATCGGACCGGATCGCCTGCGTGCGATCGCCCAGCGTCTCGAGAGCGAGCCCGCGCTCCACGTGCTGCCGGAGCGCGCATCCGCGCCCGACCCCAACCAGCGGTGGACGGTGCTCGTCGAGCGGTTCCGCGACGCCTGGCGCGCTCAGGGAGACCAGCTGGTCGCGTGGTTGAAGGCCCACGCGAAGGAGGGCTTCGAGGGCACCTACTACAACCAGAAACGCCCGCACCGCGAGGCCGAGACCCTGGATGCCTGGTGCACCACACCGGTTCCCCCGGTCGGTGGACTCGGTGACGTCGCCAAGCAGGTGACCTACGTCGCCCGGGCGACGATGTCCGACCGGGCGCTCGACCCCGCGTCCATCCCCGACCACCTCGACGTGATCGACGCCGCCGACGCGCTGCTCGCCGCGCCACGCGAGCTGGCGACCGACGTGCTGGTGCGGTTCGCGTCCGAGGTCCGTGCGGAGCTCCCGCGCCGCAAGGCCGACCGCGGGGTCCTGTCCTTCAGCGACCTGCTCGCCCGCCTCGACGATGCCCTCGCGGACGACGCCACGGCCGACGCGGTGCGTGCCGGCATCCGCTCGCGGTTCGCGATGGCGCTGATCGACGAGTTCCAGGACACCGACCCGATCCAGTGGCGCATCTTCGACCGGGTCTTCGGTGAGGACGCTCGGTTGCAGCTGATCGGGGACCCGAAGCAGGCGATCTACGCCTTCCGCGGGGCCGACGTCGGCACCTACCTGGAGGCCGCCGACCTCGTCCCGCCCGAGCGGCGGTTCACCCTGTCCACCAACTTCCGCTCGGACGCCCGTTACCTCGACGCGCTCGAGCAGCTCTTCGGACGCGAGGCCTTCGAGCCCGACGGGGTGTTCGCGGTCGAGCGGATCCCGCACGTGCCTGTGGAGGCCACCGAGCCGCACCGTGAGGACCGGCTGCGCTTCGATGACGGACCGCGGCCGCCGCTCGAGATCCGGTACGTGCCGCGCTCCCTCGCGGTGGACGACGAGGACGATCTCCCCACCGTCATCAACAAGGGGTGGGCATGGCCGTTCCTGAGCCGGACCGTGGTCGCGGAGATCATCGACCTCCTGGACGAGGCACCGACGATCCACCCCGATCGTGAGGCGCCGCGCCCCGTCGCGCCCCGCGACCTGGCCGTGCTCGTCCGCACCAACCGCCAGGCCCAGCAGGTGCAGGCGGCGTTGCTCGACGCCGGCGTGCCGGCCGTCGTCGAGTCCGATGCCTCCGTGCTGACCTCGGCCGAGGCGACGGCCGTGCAGCGGCTGCTCGACGCGCTGCTCCGCCCCTCGTCCGAACGGATCGTCCGACCGGCGCTGATCGGGCCCGTCGTGGGCGTCACACCCGAGGAGCTCGACCGCGCCGACGAGGCCGCGTGGGACGGGTGGTCGGAGGCCTTCGCCCGTTGGGCCGCACGGTGGCGCGACGACGGTGTCGCGGCCGTGCTCCGTGACGTGATGGACGCTCGGGCCACCGCCCGACGGGCGCTCGAGCAGCCACGCGGGGAGCGCATCCTCACCAACCTGCTGCACCTGCGCGAGCTCCTCCACCGTGCCGAGGTCGCCGACCGGCTCGGCCCCGAGAGCCTCGCGGCGTGGCTCCGTGAGCAGCGTCACGCGTCGTCGTCGCGGATCGAGGAACGTGAGCTGCGCCTGGAGAGCGACGCCGACGCGGTCACCGTGGTGACGGTGCATCGCGCCAAGGGGCTGCAGTACGGGATCGTGTGGTGCCCGTTCCTGTGGGAGGGGCGGGGGCTCAGCCCCCAGGACGTCGAGGTCCTGCGCTTCCGCGATCCCGCGAGCCGGCAGCTGTGCCTCGACGTCACCCCCGACAAGGATGCCAAGCGGCGACAGCGGGCGATCGCGGAGCGGGAACAGTGGGAGGAGAGCCTGCGGCTGCTCTACGTCGCGCTCACCCGTGCCGAGCACCGCTGCGTCGTGCACACCGGGCCGTTCCGTGACTCCGGCTCCTCGTCGCTCGGCCGGCTCCTCCACGCCGCGCGGTACGGCGAGGGGCCCGAGCCGGACCCGCCATCCGATCCTGTGGACCGCACCGACGAGGACCTGCTCGAGGAGCTCCGCTCGCTCGCCAGCGACGAGGTCGGTGTGGGCGAGGTCGACCCCCCGGGTCCGGCGCAGCGGTGGGCGCCATCGGGGCCCGAGCCCCCCGAGCTGGTGGTCCGCACCTTCTCCCGTCGCCTGGACACGGCGTGGCAACGCACCTCCTTCACCCGGCTGACCGCGAGCGAGCTCGCGCCGCCCCAGGGCACCCCCCGCGACGAGGGCCGTGACCACGACCACGGGGCCGACGCCGCGGAGGAGGTCACCGCAGCGCGGGTGGCCGCGGCGGTCCCGGCCGGGCCGACGCCGCTGCCCCTCGCCGACTTCCCGCGCGGCGCCGAGGCGGGGACCTTCCTCCACCGGCTGCTCGAGCACCTCGACTTCCGTGCCGACGACGCCCAGATGGACGGGCTCATCACCGAACACCTGCGACGGTCCTCGCTCGGCTGGCGCGACACGGCCGCGTTGCGACGGGCGTTGCGTGCGGTGCTGACCACCCCCCTCGGACCCGGGTTCGACGAGGTCACGCTGGCCTCCATCGGCCGCGACGACCGGCGCGACGAGCTCGACTTCGACCTGCCCCTTGCCGGCGGGTACGCGACCGGTGACGCCACCGTCGACCTGCACCGCATCGCCGACGTGCTGGACGCGCACGTGACCCGCTCGCCCCTACCGCTCGCCGACGTCGCGGCACGGCTCCGCGAACGGCCCGCCATCGGCGTCCGCGGGTTCCTCACGGGGAGCATCGACCTCGTCGCCCGCGTGGACGGCCGCTACCTGCTCGCCGACTACAAGTCGAACTGGCTCGGCCCCGCCCGTGACGCCGTCGTGGCCGACTACCACCCCGATCGGCTCGCCGAGGCGATGGTGCACGGCGACTACGTGCTGCAGGCGTCGCTGTACCTCGTCGCGCTCCACCGGTTCCTGCGCTTGCGCCTGCCGGACTACGACTACGACCGTCACGTCCGCGGGTTCGCCTACCTGTTCCTGCGAGGGATGCTCGGACCCGAGACGCCACGCGGACCCGACGGCACGCCGCACGGCGTGTTCGCCGGGAGACCTCCCCGGGAGCTCGTCGAGGACCTCGATGCCGTCCTGCGGGGGGAACGGCGATGACACCAGCGATCCCTGATGACCCCGTCGTCACGTCCGACCTGACGCCCGATCTGACGTCGCTGCGGGCGGCCGGGGTGCTCGAGGACGCCGACCTGCACGTCACGGACGCCGTCGCGCGGCTCACCGGCACCGACGACCCGGCGGTGCTGTTGGCGATCGCGCTGACGGTGCGGGCACCCCGGCTCGGCCACGTCTGCCTCGACCTCCCGCGTGTGCACGCCGTCGGGCTCGCGGCAGACACCGGCGAGCGCGTCGAGGTCGAGCTCCCCGAGCCCGTCGCCTGGCAGGCGGCGCTGCGGGCGAGCGCGGCGGTGCGCGCGCCGGGGGAGGATGGGCGACCGCCGACCCCGCTTGTGCTCGATGGCCACCGCCTCTACCTGGATCGCTACTGGCGGTACGAGCAGCGGCTCGTCCGGCGCCTGCACGAACTGGTGGCCGCCGCGCCGACCGATCGTGACCCAGGAGCCGTCGCGGAGGTGCTCGACCAGCTCTTCCCCGACCCGGACGACGCCGTCCAGCGGCAGGCCGCCGAGGTCGCGGCTGCCCGAGGCCTGACGGTGCTCACCGGGGGACCGGGGACCGGCAAGACCACCACGGTCGTGCGGTTGCTCGCGGCCCTGTGGCTCACCGCCGCGCCCGGATCGGCGCCGCAGGTCGTGCTCGCCGCACCCACCGGCAAGGCGGCGGCGAGGATGGCCGAGGCCGTACGGGGTTCGGTCGCGACCCTGCCGATCCCCCCCGAGCTGCGCACCGAACTCGAACAGCTGCCCGCGCTGACCGTGCACCGGCTCCTGGGCTACCAGCCAGGCGCACCCACCCGGTTCCGTCGCGATGCCAACGACCCGTTGCCCCACGACGTCGTCGTCCTCGACGAGGCCTCGATGGCCTCCCTGCCCCTGATGGCCAAGCTCGTCGCTGCGCTGCGACCCGACGCCCGCCTCGTGCTGGTCGGGGACCGGGATCAACTGGCCTCCGTCGACGCCGGCGCGGTGCTGAGCGACATCTGCGGCCCACAACCGGTCTCCGCCGATCCCGGCGAGGCGAGCGTGTCGGACCCGCCCGGAGGGGGACGCGAAGCGACCGGGTCGGCATCCGAGCCGATCGCCCAGACGATCGTGCGCCTCACCCGCTTCCACCGGTTCGGCGCGGACAGTGGGATCGGGGCCGTCGCCCGCGCGATCCAGCGCGTGCCCGAGGGAACCGTCCCTGGCGCCGCCGACGAGGTGCTCGCCCTGCTACGCGGCGAACGGACCGAGCCCGGGGGCCCGGACCGCTACCTCGACGTCCAGCTGATCCCTCCCGCCGACGTGGGACCGATGCCGCCGGAGGTCTCCACCACCGCCGTGGATCGCTACGAGGAGGCGGTGCGCGCGGCGATCGAGGGAGCGCCACCCGAGGAGGTGCTCGTCGCGTTCGAGCGCTCACGCGTGCTCGCGGCGCTCCGCCACGGGCCCGACGGGGTCCGCACCCTGGACCGGGTGATCGCCACCGAGCTCGGTCGCAGGATCCCCGCCTTCGAGCCCGACGCGCACGTCCCCCTCGGTCAGCCGCTGATGGTGACGCGCAACGACCAACGCGTCGGGCTGTTCAACGGTGACGTGGGCGTCGTCGTCCGGGATCCGCAGGTCCCCGACCGCCGCCGGATCGCCTTCCCCGCACCGGCGGGGGAGGTGCGCTTGCTCGCACCGGCACGTGTCCCGGAGGCCGAGAGCGTGTTCGCGATGTCGATCCACAAGGCCCAAGGGTCGCAGTTCGACCGGGTCGTGGTCGTGCTGCCCCGCACCGATGTCCCCCTGCTCACCCGCGAGCTCGTCTACACGGGGATCACCCGGGCGGCGGAGCACGTCACCGTGGTCGCCGACGACGATGTCCTGGTCCGTGCGCTCGGACGCCGCGTGCAGCGGGCGTCGGGCCTGACCGAGCGCCTGTGGCACCCTNCGGCGNTCCTCGGAGGGGATGTGATGAGCGGCGGCGGGCGAGCGAGGGTCATGGCGAGCCCGGCGGTCTCGGAGGGGATGTGATGAGCGGCGGNGGGCGAGCGAGGGTCATGGCGAGCCCGGCGGTCTCGGAGGGGATGTGATGAGCGAGCCCACGGACGGCGAGGTGCTGGCGCAGATCCGTCGCCTGCTGGTGCGTGCCGACGACGTGCGCAAGGCGGCGCCCCAGCGCGCGCGACCCGAGATCGCGTGGGAGGAGGCCGCGGAGCTGCTCGACGAGGCCCGTGCGTGGGTCGAGGACATCGAGGACCACGAGGTGCGACGCACGCAGGCCGCCGCGGTCTCGCGCCGGGCCGCCGACCTGGACCTCGATGCCTTGGCGCCGATGCTCGAGCCCTCGCCCGACGTGGCTCGGGCACCCACCGCCGTCGACGATCCGGCCCGGGTGCCTCCCGGGCAGCACCTCACCGCGGGCTGGCCCGTGCTGCACGTCGGCACCGTCCCGCAGCTCCTCCCCGAGGACGTCCGACTGACCGTCACCGGGCGGGTGCACCGGCGCCAGACCCTGTCGCTCGCCGAGCTCCAGGCGTCGGGGTCCACCACCGTGACCCGCGACCTGCACTGCGTGACCCGTTGGACCCGGCTCGACAACACCTGGACCGGGGTGCGTGTCCGCGAGGTCCTCGACCTCGCGGGCGTCCGGCCCGAGGCCACCCACGCGGTCGTCAGCGGACACCCGGCCTACAGCACCAACCTCGACCTCGAGGTGCTCCGCGAGGACGATGTCCTCTTCGCCTGGGCCCACGACGGAGCACCCCTGGCCGCGGCCCACGGTGGACCGCTGCGGTTGGTCGTGCCCTCACGGTACGGCTGGAAGAGCGTGAAGTGGGTGACCGAGGTGCGGCTCACCGACCGGGACGTGCCCGGCTACTGGGAGGAACGCGGCTACCACGACGTCGCCGATCCGTGGCACGAGCAGCGTTTCCGGGACGGGTCGTGAGGTTTCCGGGACGGGTCGTGACAGAGGTCGGCATGACCGTGCCCCTTCGGACGGTCACGACGCGACCGCAACGGCCACCGGGGGTGCTCACATCGTGACCTTCGTCGGGTCCTCGCTGTCGTCCCACGCCGGCGGGTCGCTGAGCTCGTGCTCGGTGATCCTGACGATCTCGGTGGACTCGAAGCCCGTGCCATCGGTGCCCCGGATGCGCAGACGCAGGCCCCCGGTCGTTGGGACGAACTCCACGGTCTCGACATCCCAGGCGAACGACAGCGGGCCCGTGGTGCCTCGGACCGGCCCGGCGCCCACCCGGGCCACGCGGATCCGCTGGGGATCGGCGGCGGGCCCGACGAGGTAGGTCGATCCGCTCCGTGTCTCGATACGGACCGTCCGCAGCATGCTGTGCCTTCCGATCTGAGGGCAACATGCCAGAGGCAACGCTGTCCGGCTACCGGTCGTTCGTCGGTCCGGAGGTGGCCACACGTGCAGGGACGGCTGCGGCACCGCACGGGCTGGCACGAGCGGCCCCCGGCACGGCAGACTGCGCACATGACCCACCGCTACACCCTCGACGAGGCGCAGGCGCTGCTCCCGGAAGCGCGGCAGCGCATCGCCGAAGCGGCCGACACGCTGGCGCAGCTCCGTCGGCTGACGCAGGGGTTGCCGGGCGGCGACGCGCCGGCTGGGCTCGCCGACGATGTCGCCGATCTCGAGCGTCGCCTGGAGGAGCAGCTCCGCTGGTTCGACGAGCGGGGCATCCAGGTCAAGGGGATCGCGCCTGCCCTGCTCGACCTCCCCGCGCGGGCGATCCGCGATGGCGAGCCGATCGATGTGCTGTTGTGCTGGCGTGACGACGAGGACGCGATCGCCTACTACCACCCCCCGGAGACCGGCTATCGCGGCCGCGAGCCCGTCGCGATGCTCGACGACGTGTGACCGCCACCGGTAGCCGACCCCGGATGCAGCTTCGCTCCAGGACGCCGGCGGCGGACCCGTCGGCGGCGGACCCGTCGGCGTGGCCCCCTGGACGCCGCCCTGTGCTTGTACGCTCGTGCCGGCCAGTGGCGCCACGACGAGGAGGCCGCGATGGGTCGCATCGACCGGTTCATGAGCCGGACCGAGGCCGACCTCGCACGGACGGTGCTCGAGGACGCCGGCATCCCGGCCTACGTGTCCGGTGACGACGCCGGCGGGCTCCATCCCGAGATCCCCTTCGGTGTCGGTGGCACGGCGGTGGTCGTGCCGGATGACCGTCACCGTGAGGCCTGCGACGTGCTCGATCTCGAGCTCGACGCCAGCATGCTCCGCGAGGCCGAGCTGGCCGCGATGGGAGGCGTCGATGACGACGGTGTGGACGCGTCGCCGGGAGGGGCGGGCAGGTCGCCGAGCCGGCAACCGTCGCTGCCCCGGGCAGGGACAGACCGCCGGGTCCTGACGCTCGTGACCGTCACGGTGTTCGTCGTGGTGCTGGTGTTCGTGCTCCCCACGGTCCTCGGCATCCTCTGACACCAGCTCGGGTCGACACCGGTTCGGGCCTACACGAGGTCGGGCCGACACCAGCTCGGGCAGGCGCAGCGCACGGCTGCGCGATGCGTCGGTGGCGGGGTGCCCGGACCCGTCCCGCGGTTCCCTCAGCCGGCGTCGGGGGCGTCGCTGCCACCACGATCGGGCCCGCCTCGAGCCGTGACCAGCCAGCCGATCCCCGCCACGACGTACACGACGCACAGCACGGCGGTGATCGTCGAGGTGATCACCGCGGCTGGGCGTTCGACGTCCTCACCCGCCAGGAGCGCCGGAAGCTCGGCCACGTTCATCGCCGTGCCGAAGGCGCCGAGCAGCGCGAGCACCACCGCGGCGACGAGCATCGGACGCTCGAGCTTGCGTACCCCGGCGGCGAGCCCCAGGATCAGGATCGGCGCACCGAGGAAGGCCGGCAACAGCGCCGTGACGTGCTCCGCGCCGGTGACGAGGTAGGCGACGACCCCGACCACGACGAGGACGGCACCGAGCAGTCGGGTCATCAGCACCACGTTGGACGCTCCAGATCGGTTGGGTTCCCACGACGATACCGAGGTGGACAGCCGCTGCGCGTGCGTACCCCGCCAGCGGTGCCGGCCTCGGTGCCCTCCACCGCCCGCATCGCGGCGACGAGGTGCTGCGCTCGGACGGGAAGATGTGCCCTGGTGCCCGGACCGCGGGCGGGGTCTGATGGTGGCAGCGTGTCACGGAGGAGCACGTGCGCGGGCTCATCGAGCAGCATCTGCACGTCCTGGTCGAGCAGATCGGTGCCCGACCGCCGGGTTCGCCAGCCAACCGCAGGGCGACGACGTACGTGCACGACGTGCTCAGCGGCTGTGGCCTCGACGTGGTCGAGTACCCCTTCGAGACCTGCTGGTGGGAGCCGGGGCGTGGATGGCTCGGATCGGCAGCGGGCAGGATCGAGGTCGACGCCAACCCCTACAGCCCGGCCGGTGACATCCGCGGCCACGCGGTGCACGTCGAGGAGGTCAGCCAGCTCGAGGAGCTCGGGTCGGCACGTGGCGACGTCCTGATCATGTCGGGTGAGCTGACGCGCGAACCGGTGATGCCCGCGGCGTTCCCGTTCGTCGACCTCCCGGAGCACACCCGGATCCGGGCAGCGCTGCGCCGGTTGGGGCCGGCGGCGGTGATCGCGGTCTCCGACCACGGGGAGCCGATCCTCGAGGACCCGGAGCTGTCCTTCCCCTCGACCACGGTGCCGAGCCGGATCCTCACACGCCTTCGCGAGGGCGAACCGGTACGGCTCGTGCTGGGGGGTGCGGTCCAGGCGGGCGAAGGGGCCACCGTCTCGGCCCGGACCGGCGACGGGCACCGTCGGCTCGTGCTCAGCGCCCACCTCGACTCGAAGGCCACCACCCCTGGCGCCTTCGACAACGCCGCGAGCGTCGCGACGATCCTCGCCCTCGCCGAGACCGGGCTGCCGGCCGTCGGGCCACTGGAGATCGTGATGTTCAACGGTGAGGACCACTTCGACGCGTGCGGGGAGGTCGCCTGGCTGGCCGGCACCGAACTCGCGGAGGTGACCGCGAACCTCAACGTCGACGGTGCCGGGCTCGCCGGCCAGGGCACCTCCTTGGCGACGCTCGCCTGCCCCGAGCCTCTGGCCGCCAGGCTCGCAGCGTGGGCCGATCAGCGACCCGGTTGGACGAACGCCGATCCCTGGGTCGAGAGCGATCACGCGCTCTTCGCGATGCACGGCATCCCCGCTGCGGCCGTCACGAGCCAGGACGTCCACCAGCTGCTCGGCGGCCTGGCGCACACGCCTGCGGACACGTTGGACGTCCTCGACCTCGCGGTCCTGGAGGACCTCGCCGCTGCACTGCCGGAGCTGCTGACCCTGCTCGCCGGCGAGCGGCTCGACCGGCGGACGGCCGCCTCCGACACCGTCGTGCCTCCAGCCGGAGCTACGTGATCCGCTGCCGCCTACCCTGGCCAGATGGACGCTGCAAGCACGACACGTGAGGACGGGATGGAGGCCGGAGGAGCCTCGGCCACCCGGGGCCGGCGTGGCCGGCAGGTCGTGCGCTGGCTGGCGGTGCTGATCGGTGGGCTGCTCGTCGCCGGTGTCCTCCTGCTCGTCGTGCTCGCGGTAACGACACCAGCACCCCAGAGCGAGCCGGGGTGGGAAACGCTGGGCGAGCTGCCCGACCCACGTGGCGAGGTCGCCGCCACCGTGGTCGACCGGACCGGCCACGAGCAGCTGGTCGTCGCCGGCGGGCTCGAGGGACTGACCGCAGGCACGAGCCGAGCGGTGCATCAGCTCGATCCGGCCGCGGGCTCCTGGCAGCAGCTGCCGAGCCTGCCGGAGCCACGACACCATGCCGCCGCAGCCGCGCTCGACGGTGACGTCTACGTCGCCGGTGGTGCGCCCTCGGTCGGGGACTGGACGTCGCAGGACTCGCTGTGGGTGCTGCGCGACGGTGCCGACGCCTGGGAGGAGCTCGCGGCCCTGCCCGAGGGTCGCGACAGCCACCGGATCCGCACGCTCGAGGGACGGCTCTACGTCGTCGGCGGCCACGGCGCCAGTAGCGATGTGCTGATCTACGACCCGGCTACCGACGCGTGGTCGCGTGGCGCTGCCCTGCCCACCCCCCGACATCACCTCGCGGTCGTCGTCCTCGACGGCGAGCTGTGGGCGATCGGCGGACGCGACGAGCACGAGACGGTCCTCGACGACGTGCACGTGTTCGATCCCGAGGCCGACGAGTGGCGGGAGGGGCCGGCCCTG
>SL_3KL_010_SEDDRAFT_10000763_pt1 | contig 27845 bp, 23 predicted proteins | sample SodLakKL_010_SED_2_FD_10381 | JGI IMG/M metagenome (IMG submission 10381)
TTAGCCGGATTGTGACTGGCTGTGATGATCACCCCACCCTGGGCCTTGCGTTCGATAACGCCCATTTCGACCGTGGGGGTGGTCGAAAGGCCAGCGTCGATCACGTCGATGCCAAGGGCCCTCAGACCGCCCGAAACGATCTGGCTGATCAGGGGGCCGGAAACCCGGCCGTCGCGCCCGATAACCACCTTGCTCTGCTGCTCCCGGTTGCGGTCTTTCAACCACATGCCATAGGCGGTGGCAAAGGCGAGGATGTCTACCGGCGAAAGCCCTTCGCCGGGGCGCCCACCCAGTGTGCCGCGGATACCCGATATGGACTGTATCAATGTCATTCCCGGTTGTTTTTTTTTTGTTCGCTGTCAGGGATCCAAAGTTAATGGAAAACAGGCGATCATTCACCCTGAAATCATCAGGATTGACTAAATTTGCAAATCATAAAGCAAACCAATAAATCGGTGAGGCAGGCATTTGGGTATTGTTTGGGTTTTCTGGGGCTGATGGCCTTGTTGCCGGCGTGCGCACCCACTCGCAACATCACCGGGGAGGAGTATCTGCTCAGCCGCAACCGCATTGTTGTCGAAGGGGCCGGACCGGGCCCTCATCAGCTTCGTTCGTATATCAGGCAGCAGCCAAACCGCCGCATCCTCGGTTTTTACCGGTTCCACCTGAATGTGTATCAGCTCGCAGGCGAAAATCCGCAGCGGGGGTTTTCCCGGTGGCTGAAAAATACCATCGGCGAGCCCCCGGTCATACTGGAACGCGCCCTGCTGGAACAATCTGAGCGACAACTGTTGCTTTACATGCAAAACAAGGGCTACTTCAATGCCAATGTAGACCACCACATACATACCCGGGGCAAAAGGGCCAGGGTAACCTATACGGTTACCGGCAACACCCCGTACACCATCCGTTGTATCGAATACCTCATTGGCGACGACCATCTGGCCGGCTTTGTGTATGCAGACACCGTCAATTCGCTGTTCGGCCGCGGACAGCGCTACGATGCAGACCTGCTTCAGCAGGAGAGGCAACGCCTTGGCCGGCATTTGCGGGATCAGGGGTTTTTCGCCTTCTCACGCGACCAGATATTTTTCCGGGTCGACAGCACCCTGAGCAGTCGCCAGGTCGACCTGGAAGTCGTTGTCGGCAATCCGGCCGAGGGCCCGTCAGCTGAAGGCGGTCAAAAAGGGCCGGCCCTGCACCGCCGATACAAGATCAGCAACATCTACGTGATCCCTTCCTACTCGAGGCTGTTGCCGGAACCTGTTTTTCCCGACACCACCCATTACCTTGCAGGGAATGGGGAGAACGGTCCCGTCTATACCTTTTTGCACAACGGCCCCTTACGTATCAGGCCGAAGACCCTTGCCAACAACATCCTGCTTGAGCAGGGGAGGTATTTCAGCCTCACCGACCTGGAACAAACCCATAATTACCTGGCGGGGCTGCGGAACTTCCGGTTTGTCAACGTTCAGTTCAGTGAAACACCCGGCATCCCTGCGCCTGAAGATGCACCCATCGCCCACCTGGATGCCCGGGTGGAGCTGACCAGGGCTCCTTCCAATGCCTTTACTATTGAGGCCGAAGGCTTGAATTCGTCGGGGATGCTGGGGGTGGGCGGGAACCTGTTGTTTCAGAACAGGAACCTGTTCAGGGGCGCCGAAATACTGAATATCCGCTTTTTGGGCGCCCTGGAGGTATCGGGCGCAGATCAGGATGTGTTCCAACGCCTTCCGTTCAATACCGTGGAAGTGGGTGCAGAAGTCTCGATCGATTTTCCCAAGCTGCTCTTCCCGGTGCCCATGGAAAGGCTCTCGCGCACGGCCCGGCCAAAAAGCACCTTATTGGCCGGGATCAATTACAGGCAGCGACCCGACTACACGCGCTATATCCTCAACATGAGCTATGGCTTTCAGTGGAGCCAGGACAGCAGGCAACGGCATCAGCTGACCCCTTTGGAGATCAGTTCGATCAAGATCCTGAACGACTCCGTATTACAGTCCAGGATACCGGATGCCAATCCGCTTATCCTGAGCAGGTACAAAGACCACCTGATCGGCGGTATGAAGTATAGCTATTTGTATAGTTCACAGCATCTGGGCAGGCTGCAGGACTTTGTGTATTTCAGGGGCAACTTCGAAACGGCCGGGAACCTGCTTTACCTTGGTGCCGCGATCCTCAATGCCCCGGGCGGTGAAAACCAGGCCCGCACCCTGATGGGGATCCCCTATGCACAGTTTGTCAGAGCCGACGCAGACATCCGTTACTATCGTGTGTTTGACAAAGACAACAGCCTGGTGTTCCGCCTGATGGGAGGAGCAGGGATTCCGTACGGCAACCTGGATGTCATGCCCTTTGTGAAAAGTTTCTATGGCGGGGGTGCCAATGGGGTGAGGGCATGGAGCATTTACAATCTGGGGCCCGGCGGATATCTCGATGCAGAAGCCCTGCGCTTTGATAAATACGGAGATATTAAACTGGAAGCCAATATAGAATACCGTTTCCCGGTTTACCGTTACTGGAAGGGGGCTTTCTTTGCCGATGCGGGCAATGTGTGGTTTCTGCAGGAAAACGAACAATTTCCCCGCGGAGAGTTCTCTCCCCAGCGCTTCTACAAGGAGATCGCCATAGGCCTGGGTGCAGGCATTCGCCTCGACTTCGACTTTTTCCTGGTCAGGCTCGACGCGGCATTTCCTGCCAGGAACCCGGGCAGTCCTTCCGGACAACGATGGATACAGCAATGGCCGGCCTTCAGCCAGTGGAACCTCAACCTGGGGATCGGCTATCCGTTCTGACCGCCTATGGACCAAACCCAGATCTGTGAAGCCATTACAGCAGAATTTCCCTACCGGCCAACAGAAGACCAGTCGGAGCTGATTGGCCGGCTGGCCGGGTTTATTTCGGGAAGTAACCCGACCCCGCTCTTTGTGCTCAAGGGGTATGCGGGTACCGGTAAAACCACCATCGTCAGCAGCCTGGTGAAGCTGCTGCCCCGTTTGCAGATGGACAGTGTTTTGCTGGCCCCCACCGGGAGGGCGGCCAAGGTGCTTGCCTCCTATTCGGGCAAAACGGCCCTGACCATCCACAAAAAGATCTACCGACTGCAAACGGCTGCCGATGGCACCCTGGGTGTTGGTTTGCAGCTCAACAAACACCGGGATACCGTCTTTATTGTGGACGAAGCCTCCATGATACCCGGGAACAGGATTGCCGCCAACGACAGCCTTTTCGGCGGCAGCAACCTGCTCGACGACCTGTTCCGCTTTGTTTACAACCACAAAAACTGCCGGATGATCCTTATCGGCGACACCGCACAGCTGCCTCCGGTGCAGTCGCCTGAAAGCCCTGCCCTGAATACGGGCTTCCTGCAAGACCACTACGGCCTGAAAGCTGCCGGCCACGAACTGACCGAAGTGGTCAGGCAGTCTAAGCACAGCGGCATCCTCTACAACGCCACCCTGCTCAGAAGGCAGCTGCTGACAGGACAAGCCGGGTTCCCGGGCTTCCGGACAAAAGATTTCCCAGACATGATCAGAACAAGGGGGGCCGAGGCCGCTGATGAGGTAGACAATGCCTTTGTCAGCCAGGGGAAGGAAGAGGCCCTGATGATATGCCGCTCAAACAACCGGGCCAGGCTGTACAACCAGCATATCCGCCAGCGGGTACTCTTCATGGAAGAAGAGGTCAATGCCGGCGATTTGCTGATGGTGGTCAGGAACAATTATTTCTGGCTTCCCCAAAACTCCGAAGCAGGCTTTATCGCCAACGGCGACATCATGGAGTTGAAGCGCATACGCAGGCTGGAGAACCTGCATGGTTTTCGTTTTGCCGATGTCACGGCCCGGCTGACAGACTATCCGGACGAAGCGGATGTGGAGGCAAAGATCCTGCTCGACACACTGGATACCAACACCCCTGCCCTGCCGCCGGCCGACCGCAAACGGCTGTACGAAGCAGTTTCGGCCGACTATCAGGACATCCCGAACAAACGAAGCCGGTTGGCCAAAATAAAGAAAGACCCTTACCTGAATGCCTTACAGGTCAAATTTGCCTATGCCATGACCTGCCATAAGGCCCAGGGCGGGCAATGGAAACATGTATTTATCGAAATGGGCTACCTGCCGGGCAATGAACCCGACACCGGATACCTTCGCTGGCTGTATACCGCATTGACCCGGGCTACTTCAAAGGTTTACCTGCTGAACTTCAGCGAGGAGTTTTTTATCGACAACGATTAATGGACACACCCCCATGCAAAAGGAGAAAATAAGGATCTACCAGTTACTGCCGAGGCTGGCAGGGAATACCACTGAGGGCTGTGTCCTCTACGGAACCATCGGACAGAACGGATGCGGAAAGTTCAATGACCTTTCCGTCCACTTCCTGAGAGAGATCAGAAAGTTGGGGATCAGCCATATATGGCTCACAGGAGTAATCGCTCACGGCAGTGTCACCTCCTGGGCCCACCACGGCATCCCCGACAGCAACCCCCGGTTGATTAAAGGCAGGGCCGGTTCTCCTTACGCCATCAGGGATTATTACGACGTGGCCCCCGATCTGGCCGAAAACCCCGGGCAGCGAATGGCCGGATTCGAAGAACTGATCGATCGCTGCCACGAGGCCGGGCTGCATCCGCTGATCGATTTCGTACCAAACCATTTGGCCCGTCAGTACGAGAGTATCAGCTCCCGGGGGGTAAAACATCAGCTGGGCGACAAGGACGACCCCGACAAGGCATTTGACCCGGGAAACAACTTTTATTACCTTCCGGGCAAGGCCCTTGAACTCCCTCCCGGGCTAAACCACCTGCCCTACGTAAAAGAAACCACTACCCCACCCTATCATGAACTGCCTGCCAGGGTCACCGGCAACGATTGTTTCAGCCATGCCCCCGGATTCGACGACTGGTACGAAACGGTGAAACTGAATTATGGAGTGGCGCCTCCGCCGGAAGGCGGGCAGCATTTCGACCCCATTCCCGACACCTGGAACAAAATGCTCGACATCCTGCTGTTCTGGTCAGAAAAAAAAGTGAGCGGTTTTCGTTGTGATATGGCCGGCATGGTTCCTGTCGATTTCTGGCAATGGGCCATCGGAAAGGTGAAGGCAGCCCATCCCCACATGATCTTTATTGCTGAGATCTATGAACCCGCCACCTATGGAGCATACAAGACGGCGGGCTTCGACTTTCTCTACGACAAAGCCGGGCTTTACGACACCACCCGTGCCGTGCTGGCCGGGCTCCAGCCTGCTTCCAGCCTCAGCAGCGTATGGCAGTCGCTCAACGGCCTGGACGCATTCATGCTGAGGTTCATGGAAAACCACGACGAACAACGCATTGCCTCGGCATATTTTGGCCAAGGGCCCGAGGCAGGCATTCCGGCCATGACGGTTGCGGCCACCCTGCACCAGGGCCCGGTGATGATCTACTTCGGACAGGAACTCGGAGAAAAGGCCGAAGGAGCGGCAGGTTTCAGCGGAGACGACGGCCGTACCAGCATCTTCGATTACTGCATTGTACCCACCTTTCAGCGGTGGTTCAACAACGGAGGCTGTAACTTGCAGAGGCTGGACCCAGGGGAGAAAAAGCTCAGGGCGTTTTACCAGAAGCTACTGGAGCTGTGCGCCCACCCGGTAGTGGTCAGTGGCGAATTCTACGATCTGATGTACGCCATCCCCGCTCACCTCCACCAATCGCTCTATGCCTATCTCAGGTGGGACAAGAACAACATCTGGCTGGTGGCTGCCAATTTCAGTTACGAGAAGGAGCTGGAAGCCGACATCGCCATCCCCCCCCATTTTTGGCAGCTCTGCGGGCGCAAACCTCTGCCCGGGCAGGGCATCCGGGTGATGATGAATGAAGGGAGCGGCCATTCAGACAAGCCGGTCAGGACAGGGGAAGGGGGCATCCGGCTGTACGCCGGGCCGCTGTCGGCACAGATTATCCGGATCCTTTGAGCTCCCACAGGGCGGTTGATTAGGATTTTTTGGCGAAAAAAAATAGGCAATTTTTCTATTTATGCTTATTTTTGTTCGTTGTAAAATGTTCACCCAAAACCCAAACAAAAACATGTTCAATTTCTTAAAATCATCCGCAAGTGAGGCTTCCACCCCTTTTATGGTGTTTTTCATTGCCATTGCATTCTTACTGGGTCTTCCCCTGTCAGCAGCGGCACAGGAAGTAAGGGAAGAGGAAGAAGACCCATGGGCCGATGTTGAGTTTGCCTTTGAAGATGAGCAACTGCTTGCGTTCTTTGATGTCAACCAGGAGATCAGTGCACTGCAACGCCAGACCCAGGAGCAAATCGTGGCGACTGTGGAGCAGGCCGGGCTTACCCACGAACGTTTCCAGCAAATCCACCGTGCCGCGCAGATCGGCGGCTTGCAGGGCGGAGCTTTTTCTGCCGAAGAGATCGAGATTTTCAATGCAGTGGCACCCCGTGTAACCGCTATCCAGAGAGATATGCAGGGCAGTATGCAGGAGCTGGTAATGAATTATGACCTGAGTATGGAGCAGTACCGCGACATCCTTACCGAATTCCGCCAGGACACCCAATTGCAGGAATATGTGACCCACCTGGCGCGCGAAAGGGCCATTGAAAAAATACGCGAGGAAAGAAGGCGGGAAGCCGAACAGGAGTTGCAACAGCAGCAGCAGGAGCCCCCGCAGAACGGGCAGTAATCAGACACCCCGGCCTGTTCAGATCACTTCGGACACCACAAAGGTGCTGCCGCCCACAAAGATCAGATCATCGGCCGAGGCATCGTTTTTTGCCGCCTCAAGCGCCATTTGAACCGAATCATAGGCCTTCCCCCGAAGGCCCCGGAAGCTGGCATCCGATGCCAGCTTCCTTGCATTCAGCCCCCTGGGGACAGCCGGCCGGCAAAAATAATAGTCCGCCTCAGGCGGCAACAGACCCAGGATGGAATCCCTTTCCTTGTCTTCTACCATGCCCATCACCATCAGCAAACTTTTATGGGGCACCGACAATAGCTGCTTGCATACTTGCCTGATCGCATCGGCATTGTGCGCGGTATCGCACAAAATAAGGGGGTTTCTTCCCATCACTTCCCACCTGCCCCTAAGGCCGGTATTGGCCCTCACAGCAGACAGCCCCCCGGCGATGGCCCTTGCAGAAACCCTGAACCGGTCGCCATGGGCCAGTGCTTCAAAAGCTGCCAGGGCGGTCAGCAGGTTTTCCTGCTGGTAGTGGCCGGGCAGATCGAGGAAATACTCACAACTGCCGCCCCCCTTTTGCCTTACCCCGGCAACAAGGCCCGGAATGCCGTGCCTGATTGTTTCAGAAACGCTGACAAGCTCAAAAACATCAGTGGCCACCTGCAGGGTTGCACCCTGGCGACGTGCCGTCTGTTCAAAGATCCCGTGTATGTCGGGCTGCCTCCTTCCGACCACTACCCCAACCCCTTCCTTGATGATGCCGGCCTTTTCGGCGGCGATCCCAGCCAGGGTGTTGCCCAGCAATTGGGTGTGGTCAAGCCCGATATTGGTAATGACCGAGAGTTCGGGGGTGATGATGTTGGTTGAATCGAGTCGTCCGCCAAGCCCGGTTTCGACCACCGCAATATCCACGCCCCGATCGGCAAAATAGGCAAAGGTCATGGCCATGGCCATTTCGAAAAACGAAGGGCGCAGGGTGTCGAAAAAAGCCTTGTGTTTGACTGCAAACCGGCTGACATAATTTTTGGGGATCAGCCTTCCGTTGATGCGGATCCTTTCACGGAAATCCTTCAGGTGGGGAGAGGTGGCCAGGCCGGTGGCATACCCTTGCGACTGCAGCACCGAAGCCATCATATGGGCAACCGACCCCTTCCCGTTGGTGCCGGCAATGTGAATGCTGCGAAATGACTTCTCGGGGTGGCCCAGATAACGGCTGATTGCCAGGGTGTTGCTCAGATCGGCCTTGTAGGCAGCCGGCCCGAGACGCTGATACATGGGTAGCTGAGCAAACAGGTAATCGAGCGTTTGCTGATAGGTCATCTAGTTGATCCGGATAAAGTTGTAGGTAATGGTGCCGGTTTGTTCCTCGGGAGCATTGGCCTGAAGGTCGAACCGGGCCCTGCGCGCTGCGTCCTCGGCCAGGCGGTAAAGGTCCTCGTCGGTGGTGGTTGAGCCGCGGGCCCCTGCCGTGGCCCGGATAACCTGTCCCTGCCTGTTTACGGTAATGGAAACCACCACCCGTCCGGTAGCCTGGGTGGTATAGTCGGGCACATGGAGGTAGTTGGCTTCCCTTCCGGTGAGACTCCATTCGATGCCTCCACCCTGTCCGAAGCCATCAAAGGCATCGGCATCGGTCACCCCTTCGCGGCGGCCCTGGTCTCCCGTTTGCCGGGTATCGCCCTGATCCTGCCTGTCGGTACTCCTTTGGTCACGTCCCGGGAATAAGGCACGGGGATCCACCAGGGGCTGAGGTTCCTCTTCTTCCACCTCCCGGGTGGTTTCTTCGGGCAGGGGTACGGGGTCTCGCCGCTGCGATTCGGGCTGCTCCCTTTCGGCAGTTTGTTCGGGGCTCACCTCAGGGATTGCCACCGATTCGGTGGTCTGCTGGGTAACGATCTCCTGGGTTTCCGCCACCGGAGCTGAAGGGGGCGACTGCGGCACCGGGGGGGTAGCGGCCAGAGGCTGGGGCCGTCCCATGCCTTCGTCCACATAACCCAGCGAAACCAGCACTCCGTGCTCCTCGGGCAGGGGAAGGGGAGTGGACAAACCAAACAACAGGAAGCACACCACCAGCACCCCATGAAATGCGATCGTGCCGATCAATGCCCTCTTTCTGTCTTTTTTGTCGGTTTCTTCCATCATCTGTTTATCTGTGCGGCTGGGTGGCCAGGATCACTTTGTGCCTGGCCTGCTGGATGCCGTTGATCTTTTCCACAACATCGATCACGTTCACAATATGCTGCACCGGCACCGACTGGTCGCTCCTGAGCACCACCGATCCTTCCGCAAACCCCTCCAGCATACCGGTGAGCCCCACCCTAAGGGTTTCCAGGTCTACCGGTGTCTCTTCGAGGAAAAGCTGGCGTTCGGCGTTGATATACACCGTAACGGTTTGCTGGGCCATGGTGCGGCTGTCGCTTGAGGGCAACAGCAGCTTGATTGCACTCGGGGCAACCAAGGTGGAGGTAAGCATGAAAAAGATCAGCAACAGGAATACCAGGTCAGACATGGAGGCCATGCTGAACTGCAAATTTCTTGTATTTCTTGCCTTGATAGCCATCTTGAAGGGTTTAGGAAGCCGGTTCGTGTAACAGGTCCATGAACTCGGTGGCCCGGGCCTCGAGCATAAACACCACCTTTTCTATGCGGGCTACCAGGACGTTGTAACAAATATACGCAATAATCCCCACAGTAAGACCGGTAATGGTGGTGATCATGGCTTCGTAGATACCGCCTGCAAGCAGGCTGATATCGATATTTGGCCCGGCCATCGACATATTGTAGAACGCACGTACCATCCCAATGACCGTGCCGAGAAAGCCCATCATGGGTGCGGCTCCCGCAACGGTGGCCAGAACGGCAATGTTCTTCTCCAGTTTTGAGATCTCGAGCTTGCCCACATTTTCAATGGCTGCGTTGATGTCGCCAAGAGGACGGCCGATGCGTACGATGCCCTTGGCGACCATGCGGGCAATGGGGCTTTGGTTGTTGCGGCAAAGGGATTTGGCCGAATCGATACGCCCGTTGTGGATAAAGTCGCGAATGTTGTTCATAAAATTGGTCTCTTCATTCGATGCACGGCTGATGGCAAAATACCTTTCGATAAATATATAAATGGCCACAACCGACAGGATTGCCAGGGGGATCATCACAATGCCCCCTTTAAGGGCAAGATTCCAGACCGAAAGTGTTTCATGGGCCTGTACCGGGACCCGGGCAAGGGTGTCGGCCACTTCTTCCTGAACACCCAACTGAACCTGAAGCAACATGGAACTTAACATTGGCGATGTTTTTACGTAATTTGTTTTTAGTAATAACTTGATGAAGACGCATTTATTTTACGCTACGCAAAAGTACGTGTTTTTTTTCATTGCGAAAGGGGGTGCAGCCGGGCAGAGCAACCGGGAAAACATGGCCGGCCTCGCGTTGCCAGGGTCCCTTGCCGTTTCTTTCCCTGATGCCGGAATTGTGCGGGTCGCATCGGATTTTTTATTATCTTTACGTTTCGTTTTTATCCAAATTCCCCCATCTCAAATCCATATTTGTATGAAAAAAATCAACGTAGCGATCAACGGATTCGGCCGTATAGGCAGGCTTAGCCTCAAGGCAGCCCTTGAAAAGGAGCATATGGAGTTTGTTGCGGTCAACGACCTGAGCGACAGTGCCACACTGGCACATCTTCTGAAATACGATTCGGTTCACGGCAAATTCCCCGGCGAGGTAAGTTCGGAAGGGGATCACCTGCTTGTCAACGGGAAAAAGATCAGGGTATTTGCGGAAAAAGACCCGGCAAACCTTCCCTGGAAAGACCTGGATGTGGATGTGGTCATCGAATCGACAGGAGTTTTTCGCGACAGGAAGAACATCAGCAAACATATTGAGGCCGGCGCCCGAAAGGTGGTGCTCTGCGTTCCCTCCAAATCGCCCGACGATGTCGATGCCACCGTGGTTTTGGGTGTGAATGAGCACGACATCAAACCGGATCAGCAAATATTCTCCAATGCCTCATGCACAACCAATTGCCTGGCCCCCGTGGTCAAGGTGCTGAACGACAATTTCGGCATCGAGCAGGGGCTGATGAACACCATCCATTCCTATACCAACGACCAGGCGATCCTGGATGCGCCCCACAAAGACCTCAGGCGGGCACGTGCCGCTGCCATGTCGATCATCCCCACCACCACCGGCGCTGCCAAAGCCGTGGGGCTGGTCATTCCCGAGATGAAGGGCAGGCTCGACGGATTTGCCATGCGCGTGCCCACCCCCGACGGCTCGGTGGTGGACCTGACCTGCGAACTCTCAAGGGAAGTCACCCGCGACGAGATCAACAAGGCGATGAAACAGGCCGCAGACGGCCCCATGAAGGGCATACTCGAATACCTGGAAGACCCCGTGGTATCCTGCGACATCATCGGGAATACGCACTCTTCGGTGGTGGACACCCTGCTCACCCAGGTGATCAACGGGAAATTCGTAAAGGTGGTTGCCTGGTACGACAACGAGTTTGGATATGCCTGCCGGGTGGTCGATCTGATCGAAAAAGTGAGCTAGGGCGGTTTTCCGCCCGGCGATCAGCCCCGGAAGCGGGCTTCGAAGCGACAGTAGCAACGAAAGAACTTCTTTCTTTTTTCTGATCTCAGCAACAGGTTCAGCTGCAGCGGGAAGGCCTTCCAGCCCAGGTGCTTGTAATCGACAATGACCGGTTTCCACCGGGCCTCCGACTCCCGCTGCACCAAAATATTGGTGCCGATCAGAAAGGTGTCGAAAAACCATATCCTGTGCTCATCGAGCAGATGCACGATGCGTTCCACCTCTTCCCAGAAACCATCATTGGCTACCTTTCCGTAGTCGCACACGGGCCGGGAGTGCGAGCCGTCGTAGTCGAGGGGTCTGGCGGTGACCAGGTATTCCCTTGTTGCGCTCAGCACGGGATTGAAATAGGGCTTTAAACCGGCCGGCAGGCTGGTGTATATCGCCAATTCTTCGGTATTCATTCCGGGCCGCAGAAAGGCCACCTGCAAGCGCTGGAAAAAACCGAGATCCTGCTTCAGGCGCTTTACGCACAACCCGGGCTCTCCCTCAACGGCAAAACAATCCCTGAAGTTACCCGAACCGATCTTTTCGCCCACTTCCATAGAAACCTTTTCTGTCAACATATCCGCACCAAAAATAGCATTTTTGCGTTTAATCAGATAAGCAGGCAGCATTATTTGTCGGCAGGGGCAAGTTTCCCTGCTGCCCGGGGCCGATAAAAACGCAAGGGGGTCAACCAGGAACAATTATTTTTGTTATAACTTTGAGGCAGTGCCCCGGGACGGGGACAAGCAAAACCAAAAAAAAGCCATATGTCGAAACGTTTGTTATTGATCAGCAATTCCACCAACTACGGAGAAGAATACCTGGCGTATACCAAACCTCAGATCAAGAATTTCCTGGGAAAGGACATCAGGGAGGTCATTTTTGTTCCCTATGCCGGGGTGAGTGTCTCATACGACGAATATTCGGCCAGGGTGGCTGGCGTTTTCAACAAACTGGGTTACGAAGTCAAGCCGGTTCACCGTTTTGAGGACCCCGTTGATGCCATTGCAAAGGCAGCAGCCATTGTGGTAGGGGGGGGCAATACCTTTCATCTGGTGCACTTGATGCACCAGACGGGGATTATGGATGCCATCCGCGAAAGAGTCAGCCAGGGAATACCCTTTATTGGCTGGAGCGCGGGAAGCAATGTGGCATGTCCCAGCCTCAAAACAACCAATGACATGCCCATTGTGCAACCCTCCAGCTTTGAAACCCTTGGCCTGATCACCTTTCAGATCAATCCGCATTATACCGATGCCATCATCCCCAATCACAATGGGGAAACCCGTGAACAACGTATCCGTGAGTTTTTGGTGGCCAATCCCGATATGGTGGTGGTCGGGTTAAAGGAAGGGACCATGTTGCGTGTGGAAAACGGGGAAGTCAAATACATCGGGAACAAAACAGTGAAGGTGTTCAGAAAGGATGAACCCACACTGGAGTTCGACCGGAATGCCATTCTTGACTTTTTGAAATAAGATAAATCCCATTGACATGCAAAAAACCTTTATTCCCCTGCTGCTGGCGGCCATGCTGCTAACGGGGGGATGCAGCAGCCCAAAACCCCTTGGTACGGGCAACATCCGACATTTGGAGGCCGGAAGCTCCGGACCTGGAATGTTCTATGCCCTCCCCCATACGGTTTTCGCCATTGATGTGGAAGTGTTGCATACGGCCAGAACGCCCGGTCCTTACGCAGCCTATGCCCGGCGGTACCTTGGTCTGGAAGGGGTGATCGACAGGAGTACCGACACCTATGAGATCAGCCGGGTAAGCATCAGCGGTTTTGCAGAGCCCGATCCCACCCAGGTCTATTACATCGGCCTCCCGGCAGCGGACAACCAGGGCCGATCCATGTATCTTTCGCTTACCGAATCGGGGCTGATCCTGGGGATCAACCGCCCCGATGCCGAAACCGGGACCCGTGGCCAGGGCCATCTGAGCAAGGATTACGGCCGCTTTGGCACCGATGCCACATTCAACCATTTCATGGATAGCAACCTCAGGGAACAGATCGACACCATCGTCGAGCAGATGAGGGTAGACACCCTTACCGTGCAGAGGCAAACCCTGAGAAGGAGCTGGGTGGAAAAGAGCACCGAACTACGCGCCAGCGAGGTGGCCGAATACATCCTGCAGATCAGGGAGAAAAAATTCGACCTGATCAGTGGCTTCCAGGAGATCAATTACTCAAAAGAAGCCCTGGAATATATGTATTCGGAGATGGACAAACTCGAAAGTGATTACCTCGACCTGTTTACCGGGATCACGTCAAAAAGCACCATCCGTTACCGCTTTCTGCATACTCCCGACAAGAATCTGACCGGGCAGAAACAGTCGATCTTCCGTTTCTCTCACACCGAAGGGGTGAATCCGGACAGGGAAGGCGATGGGATGCCCGTCAGCATCCTTTACGACAGGAGCCAGGTCACCGACCTGCTCACCGCGCGCAGCGGAGGGCAAGCGGACGAAGACCGCCGCAGTGCGGCCGGCATCCACTACCGGATTCCGGAGTACGGCAATATCGCATTGTATGTGGGCGACACAAAACGCGCCGAAGCGAGGCTGCTGGTCAACCAGTTCGGTGTTGTCACCTACCTCCCCCCCGGGATTCTCGACATGGAGTTTTATCCGGACACCGGTTCGCTCCGGTCGGTGGGCGAGGAAGAAAGGTAGAAGGTAGAAGGTAGAAGTTAGAAAGTAGAAAGTAGAAAGTAGAAAGTAAACAGCCAAAAGCCAAAATCCAAAATCCAAAAGCCAAAATCCAAAAGCCAAAAGCCAATAGCCAACAGCCACCTTCTAATTTCTTTTTCCGACAGTGCATCTTACCAAAACATAACATTATCAACGCATGAAGTACTTTATAATAACCGGAGCCAGCAGGGGCCTGGGTGAGGGACTGGCGATGGAACTGCTCTGCGAGGGCCATCACCTGTTTTGCATATCCAGGAGCGAGAGCAATAAGCTGAAGCACCTGGCCGCAGCAAGAAATTGCGCCATCGATTTTTTCTCCTTCGATCTTGCCGTGAGCCAGGACATCCCCCATCTTGCCGGACGGATTTTTGAAAAGATCGACGGGGAAAAAGCCACCGGGGTCTTCCTGGTCAATAATGCCGGGATCATCCGGCCTGTGGGCAGGGTGGAAGACTGCCCTTCGGAACAGACCGAACTGCACATCCGGATCAATTTGATGGCTCCTATGCTGCTCACTTCGGCATTTATCAGGCATACTGCGGGCATGAAGATGCAAAAACGCATCCTGAACATCTCCTCCGGAGCGGCAAGAAACCCGTATTACGGCTGGAGCCATTATTGTACGGGCAAGGCAGCCCTTGAAATGTTCGGGCGCTGCGTATCGGAAGAGCAAAAACAGGAGGCTTACCCGGTAGAGACCATGGCAGTGGCCCCGGGCATCATTGATACCGACATGCAGGCCGTTATCCGGGGCAGCAGTGAACGCGAATTCATCCACCGCGACAAATTCGTTGCCCTGAAAGAAAGCGGACAATTGGTGTCTCCGGCCCTGGCAGGCAAAAAGTTGGCCCGTCTGCTGCTTTCCAACAGTTTTTCTGATGGGGAGTCGGTTGATATACGCGACAAGTACTAGTCATGGAAAAAATTGACCTTCACGATTTTGAATTTCAGCTGAACATCAGGAAGCTACGGGAAGAGGATTTTGATCAGCTGGTGGCCATGCAAAAGATCTGCTTCCCGGGAATGGAGATATGGACCCGCGACAACATCAGAAACCAGCTTGAGCGTTTCCCCCAGGGGCAGGTGGTCATTGAGATCGACGGCCGGCTGGTGGCCTCATCGGCCAGCCTGATCATTGACTCAGACGATTTTGACATGAATATGTCGTGGGATGAGATCTGCGACAAGGGGAATATCGGGACCCACGATCCCGAAGGCGATACGCTGTATGGGATGGAGATCATGGTCCATCCCGAATTCAGGGGCATGAAACTGGCCACCAGGCTCTATGAGGCACGCAAGGACCTTACCAGGCAATTCAACCTTCGCCGCATTGTGATAGGGGGAAGGTTGCCCGGGTACAAAAACCATCGCAAACAACTGAGCATCACCGAGTATGTAGACCGGGTAACCAGCCGGGCCATATTCGACCCGGTACTCACCCCCCAGCTGTCCAATGGCTTTTCGCTAAAAAAGATCATCCGGCAATATACAGATGACAGCGAATCGGGAGGCTACGCCACCTACCTGGAATGGACCAACTTCGACTTTCAGGAAGAAAAGGAAAAAAAGTTCCTGGCAGCGGCCCCCGTGCGCATTTGCGTGGTGCAGTACCAGATGCGTCCCATCAAAAGCTTCGATGAATTTGCCATCCAGAGCGAATATTTTGTCGATGTGGCCTCCGGCTACAAGAGCGACTTCATTCTTTTTCCTGAAATATTCACCCTTCAGCTGCTCTCCCTCTTCCCCATGGAAGAACCCGGGATGGCGGCAAGGAAAATCGGGGAATTCACCGAGCAATACCTGGAACTCTTCAGTGAACTGGCCATTAAGTACAACATCAACATTCTGGCAGGTTCCCATTTTACCCCCGAAGGCGACAAACTCTACAACATTGCCTACCTTTTCCAGAGAAACGGAGAAATCGGCAAGCAATACAAACTCCACATCACTCCCAACGAAAAAAAATGGTGGGGGGTCCAACCGGGAAACAGCCTGGAGGTCTTTGACACCGACAAGGGGAAGATCTCCATCATGATCTGCTACGACATTGAATTCCCCGAGCTGGCACGGATGGCCGTTGAACGGGGTGCCAGGCTGATCTTTGTGCCCTTTTGCACCGACGATCGCCAGGGCTACCTGCGGGTGAGGTACTGTGCCCAGGCCCGTTGTGTCGAAAACCAGATATTTGTGGCCATTGCCGGGACCGTAGGCAATTTGCCCCAGGTAGACAATATGGACATTCAATACGCCCAATCGGGCATCTTCACCCCTTCCGACTTTTCCTTTGCTCGTGATGCCATTGCCGGAGAATGCACACCCAATGTAGAAACCGTGATCATCAACGACATTGACCTGGAGTTGCTCAAAAGGCACAGGAACAGGGGTACGGTCACCAACTGGAACGACCGCCGCACCGACCTTTACCGCATTGTTTCGCTCGACCGGCATTCACCCGCCCACCATGACGACGGATGAACCCTGTTTTTCCTGCGTTCCAGGAAAGAATACCCATTGTTAACCCCCTTAAAAAAAACCCTATGGAAAAGATGATTACGTTTGAAAAAAAGGCTTACCGCTGGATGTCTAAGAACGGCATCGTGTTGCTGCGCATCACCATCGGCATCGTGTTCTTCTGGTTCGGTGTGCAAAAATTCTTCCCCGGAGTGAGCACGGCCGAAGAACTGGCCACCAGGACCATCGAAGTATTGACCTTTGGACTGATGGGCAGGACGGTTTCCATGCCCCTGCTGGCCATTTGGGAGGTTGCCATCGGCATAATCTACATTTCAGGTAAGGGGTTGCGCATTGGGACCCCCCTGCTTTTCCTGCAGATGATCGGCACCATGACCCCCCTGGTTTTCTTCCCGGCCGACACCTTCACGGTGGCGCCCCTGATCCCCGAACTGGTTGGTCAGTACATCATCAAGAACATTATTATCATTGCCGGTGCCATGGTGATCGGCGCCCATAATGTGGGATTGATCCACCTGCATACCGAAGAGGGGGCACGGCCTACCACTGGGCAATAAAGGCATCGACAAAATGCCTGAACCAGGGGTCGTGGTCTGTCAGCTTCAGCGCCACGGCCCCGGGTGAGTCTTCTGTTGCGGCACCTCGCAATTGGTTGGCGGCCTGTACCCCGGCCAGTTCCTGCAGGAAGGTGGTCTCGGATGGGCGCAGGCCCTGTTCTTTGAGCATCCGGAGTAACAACACGCTGGCCTCGGGAAAGCCTGCAACGGCATAGTTCATCACGGCTGTCTGCAGCCTGGTGCGCTCCCCCGAGCCGGCCACATGATCCAGCAGATCGGGATATCGCAGGCAGAGTTCCCGGGCCGGCACTACATAATGGTCGTTCCCGCCGGCATCATCCAGCAGCCGGAAAAGGTCGGCCTTTTCACGGTAGCGCGTCAGCAGGCGAAAGAGCATGTCGAGGGCTTCCCTGCGTTGGGGAACAAATGCCGCCCACGACTGCTGGTAGTCGATGGCATATTCCAGATAGGTGCCGGCAAACCCCAGGTCGTCGTTCTGAAGCGCTCTTTCCGCCACCACCAGAAAGGAGAGGTACATCCCCCGGTGAGCGCGCTCCAGAAGCCCTTCCAACTCAGGCGGGCAGTCAGCATGCCCTGCAACCTGCAAACAATATCCTTCGACCTCAGACAACAGATTGAGTGAAGCGGTCAGACGGTTGTCGGCGATCAGCTGACGGGATTCATCAAAGAACAGGTCAAGCACCTCCCCGGTAAGGGGGGCAGCGGCTTGTTTCCAGGCCGGAGACAGGCACATTAGCGAATACATCTTCCCAAGGCGTTCCAGGGCCTCCTCTTTCTCTCCGCTTCGTATGTGTTCCCTTGTCAGAGCCAGCTGAGACGGAATATGAAAGGGGTTGTAGTTGAGGGCCGACAAATAATGTTGCCGGGCTTCGCAGTAGTTGCCGGCCATTTCGAGCAATCGGCCATGGCGGTAAAACAGGGAGTCGATATGTTGTATGCCTTGATTGAACGCCAGCCGCAGCGCCCCGGCCCTTTGTTCCAGGAGCTGAATGGCAGGCAGGTTGCCTTCGGGATCATGACGTTCCGGATCGAGCCATTGGTGAAAGGGGGCATGGCGGAGGCCGGCCAGTAGGGCCTCGGCTTCACACAGCCGGAACTCCTCCATGATCAGGGTTTCGGGATTGGCGGGATCCAGGCCGTCGAGCAGGGAGGATACTACCGCTAACTGGCCGGGAGCCTCATAATAGCTCCGCAGGGCAGCATCCCAGCTTTCCAGCCGCCCCTTTACAGACTGGTCGTAATACACAAACAGGCGGTTCAGGTCAATGACGGAATGCTCGCCCAGCCCGGGGCCGGATAAGACAAGCTCCAACAGGGGCTCACCATTGCCGGGGAAGGTGAGATGGTCAAACCTCAGCTGCTGCTGCAGTTCGCCTTTTGGACCGTATACCGACATCTCCAGGTCGGCCCTGTCGGGCATCAGCACTTCTTTCAGGCTGAAGTCGCGGTAAGATACATCGCCCGAAATGCGGAGGCAACCGGCGGTAATCCGAAGCTGCAGCCCCCCCCGGGGGGCGGGCCCGGAAACCACCTCCAGCTGGCCCTGAAGTGTGTAGGAGGTGAATACCCTGAGTTTGCCACTCCCGCGGGCAACCGTCTGCAGCAATTCGTTTACGGTGGCGGCATGGGGGCCGGGATAAGGGTCGAAGGCAAAGTGCTGTTCAAAGGGGATGGTCAATGGCAAGTCATCCTGGCTGGCAAAAGCCCGGGAAAAGAACAGCAAAGGCAACAAACAAACAATAAGCAGGCGCATAACGGATAATTCAAAAAAACACCCCGACTGTCGGACTTGGCAAAGTTAGTATTTTCCTTATTTCCACAGCCCCTGCCCCGGTCCGGCAAACTGCCCCGGAACCGTAAAGCCTTTTTCCGGGTCAACAAATTGCTGGTTACAAACGCAATAAAATGTATTTTTGCACATACAAGCATTAACAAACAAACATATGCTGATAAGGATTCACCCCGAAAACCCGGCCCAACGCCTGATCAAACTCGTTGCCGACTGCCTGCGGCAGGGCGGTGTGGTCATTTACCCGACCGATACCGTGTACGCCATGGGCTGTGACATTCACCATCCCAAAGCCGTACAAAGGGTCGCCCAGATAAAAGGCATCAAGGCCGAAAAGGCGAATTTTTCGCTGATCTGTCACGATCTGAGCAATCTCTCCGACCTTTGCCGGCCCTTTCCGACTGCGGTGTACAAAGCCATGAAAAAAGCCCTTCCCGGCCCTTATACCTTTATTCTGAACGCCAACAACAACGTACCGAAAATTTTTCAAAGCCGGAAAAAGACCGTTGGCATCCGTATACCCGACAACCGCATCACCAGGGAGATTGTCAGGGAACTGGGCAATCCCATTATTTCCACCTCGGTGTACGACAACGACGAGATCCTCGAATATACCACCGACCCGGAACTCATACACGAAAATTACCAGAACCTGGTCGACATCGTTATTGACGGAGGCAATGGCGACAACCAGGCCTCGACAGTCATCGACTGCACTGGAGAGACCATGGAGCTGATTCGTCAGGGCAAGGGCCCAATTGACCCCATCCTTTAATCCCAAACGGCCCCGGCATGCACCAGACCCTCGAACAGATATTTACCCCCGCTCCACCGGCTTCCCGTCCTTTTTTCCTGATCGCCGGCCCCTGCGTGCTGGAGGACGAAGACATGGGATTTGTGATCGCCGACCGCCTGGCCGCCATCGCCCGGTCGATGTACATCCCTTTTGTTTTCAAGGCCTCCTACAAAAAAGCCAACCGGACCAGGCTCGACAGCTTTTCGGGACTGGGCGACGAAAAAGCCCTCGATCTGCTGGGGGCCATCCGGCAGCAATGCGGAGTGGCCGTGCTTACCGATGTGCATACCGCCCAGGAGGCCAGCCTGGCAGCAAGCCGGGCAGACATCCTTCAGATCCCCGCCTTCCTCTGCCGCCAAACCGAATTGCTGATGGCGGCAGGAAAGACAGGCAGGGCAGTAAACATCAAGAAAGGGCAATTCCTGTCTCCTTCCTCTATGGGCTTCGCCACCGAAAAGGTGATGGCCTCGGGCAACAACAGGGTGATGCTTACCGAAAGGGGGTCTTGCTTTGGTTACGGCGACCTGGTGGTGGATTTTCGCAGCATCCCCATCATGCAACAGTTGAAGGTCCCGGTGGTCCTCGACGCAACCCATTCGCTGCAGCAGCCCGATCAGGGCAAAGGTGTGAGCGGTGGCCTGCCCCATCTGATAGAGACCATTGCAAAAGCGGGGATCGCTGCAGGGGCCGACGGATTGTTCATTGAAACCCATCCCGACCCGGGCAGGGCGAAATCGGACGGCGCCAATATGATAAAACTCGACAAGGTAGAAGCCCTGCTTGAAAAGCTGCTGAAGATCAAATCGGCCCTTGGATAAGGATCTAAGCTGCCTCTTGCAGGGACAAAGGCATGGCTTCCAGCCTGGCCCTGAGATCCCTCACCACCTCCCGGAATGCTTCCAGGTATTCGTCGGGCAGCGGGTCTCCACTGGGAAACTCCAGCCGCAGATGATCCACCTGCTGTCCGTTTTTCCAGAAACGGAAACAAACATGGGGCCCGGTGGCCAGTCCGGTGCTGCCCACATAACCGATCACATCGCCCTGCGATACCGATGCACCCCTGCGAATGCCACTGGCAAAGCGCGACATGTGGAGGTATTGGGTCTCGTAGACCGAATTATGCCTTATGCGCACATAATTGCCGTTGCCCCGGGTATAGGAAGCCTGGGTAACGACCCCGTCGCCCACGGCAAGAATCGGGGTGCCGTGAGGGGCAGCATAATCGGTACCGTAATGAGGGCGGCGGTCGCCGTGAATCGGGTGCAGCCGCGAATGCGAATACCGCGACGAAATGCGCCCAAACTCCAGGGGGGCACGTAAAAACACCTTTCGCAGATTGTTGCCCTGGGCATCAAAATATCCGCTGATGGTGTCGGCCTCGAACAAATACCCTTCAATTTCCCTGCCCCTGTGTACAAAGCGAACTGCCTCCACCCGCGAAACCCCAACACGGCGTTCGCCAACGTAGTCTTCTTCGAACAACACCCTGAAGCTGTCCCCTGCCTGAATGCGGTAAAAATCGACCGACCAGGCCAGGATGCGCGCAAGCTGAACAGCCAGCTGGGGATGGAGGTCGTTGTCAATAAGTGCATTCCACAAAGAAGAGCTGATGACCCCCGAGGCCTCCCGGCGATGTTGCTGAACCTCCCTGGCCGAGCGGCTGATCCTGACAGAGTCGGTGAAATCGATCAGCAGGTATTCCAGATCGGATATCTCATAAACAAAATAATGCAAGGGTGCCTCCCGGATTTCGGGCAGGTAGGCAAAATACCTGTTCCCGCTGCGTATCCTCCTCGGGCTAAACACATCGCCCATCTGCCTGGCGACCCTGTCGATGTCCGATGCCGTGAAGCCGAATCCGCCCAGAATATGCGACAAGGTATGCCGGGGCCCCACCAGCCCCGACTCAATATGGTAGAGGCCGGCCGGGATGCCAAACTCATCGGCAGGGTTTTCTTCCTTCAGGGCTTCTTCTTCCGTTTCGGGGTATACGATCAGGGCTGCCTCCTCCTTTTTCAACAATACGAGACAGGCCAAAAGGGCAACAGAGCCCATCAGAAAAAGAAGCCTTAAAAATGCCGGGCGAAGAATTGGTAGATGCATCGGTTTGAAGGTTTTTCATCAGGGGTTAAGAATAAGCAGGCTGGTAAACACCAGATTGAAAATATGGGATAGTCCCAGCAGGATAAAGAAGCTCACCAGGGTATAACCGATCCGGTGGTGCCCGGGAGTTTCCATGAGGTAGCCGCAACCGGCCCAAAACAGGTAGGCCGTATAGAGCAAGCCCAGCCAGCGCAGGGGCGAAAGCCCCGGGCTGAGGGCCGAAACGGGCAGAAACAGCATATAGGGGGTATAGGCGGCCATCACCAACAACATGGCCATGCCGGCCGAGGGCTTGCTGTTAAAAGGCTTACCCAGCTTGGCAATGAGGTGTGAGCCGAGCCAGATAGACAGCAAATACCCCGAAAGGCTGATCAGGAAAATACCGGCCAGCTGGTCGCCCCTGAGATCCAAGCCCCCGGGCTGATAGAGCAAAGCCCTGGCCATCCGCCCTGCCGAGCCAACGACCAACAGGGGCAGGCCATAGGCAAGCAGGAAAGAGTTCGCCGCGGGGGGCGATCCGGCCATGGCTTCGAAATAAGACCGGGGCCGGAAAAGAATTCCTGAAATGATGCGCAGGTTCTGCTTTTTGTCCATGAAATGAGGTTGGTTTGGCCGGGGTTTGCGGTTTCAAAGATACATGAACTTTTCTTTATGGAGAAGCACATTCATGACAGCTGTTCATCAGCAAAAATGCTTCCGGGCTTCGCAGAAAGCGGGGATGTCCTTCTTTTAAAACACGAAATATTTCCCTGGCAAAGGATCCCATTGGCCTGAACGGCTGATGCAGGCGGCAGGCTTGTCTGCGCAGAGAAAAAAACCAGCCGGACTGCCGTATATTTGCCAGGGGTTGTAACTTTGTGATGCAACCGGGTACTCCGAAAATAATCCCTTATGAGCTGGGAAATATGGAAAAAGGGCTTTGCCAATTACCTTAAGCTGGAAAGGTCGCTCTCCGACCACTCCATTGCCGCCTACCTTGCCGATGTCGACAAGCTGGTTGCCTATTTCGGGCACATACAGCAACCCACAGCCCCCGAGCAGGCAGATGCCGGCATGTTGTCGGGTTTTGCAGCCTGGTTGCATTCGTTGGGTATCGGTGAACTCACCCAGGCAAGGATCATCTCGGGGGTGAGGGCCTTTTACAAATACCTTCTCATAGAAGATGCCATCGACAGCAATCCTGCCGCCGCAATGGAAACACCCCGGGCCCGCCGAAAGCTGCCCGGGGTACTCTCGGTACACGAGATCCAGCGTATGATAGCGATCATCGACCTGAGCAAACCCTACGGACAGCGCAACCGGGCCATCATTGAAACCCTCTATGGCTGCGGCTTGCGGGTGAGCGAACTCCTGCAGCTGAAAATCTCCGACCTCTATGCCGCAGAGGAGTACCTCCGGATTACCGGCAAGGGAAACAAGCAACGCCTGGTACCCATCGGCAGGGAGGCCCTCAGGCATATCGGCCTCTACCTGGAAGGAAGCAGGATGCAGCTTGCCGCTGACAGAGCCTACAGTGATCACCTGTTTTTGAACCGTCACGGCAAGTCGCTGAGCCGCGTCGCAATTTTCAACCTGGTAAAGGAACTGAGCCGGGCTGCGGGCATCGGAAAGCAGGTAAGCCCCCACACCTTCCGCCACAGTTTTGCCACCCACCTGGTAGAAGGGGGCGCCGACCTCAGGGCAGTCCAGGACATGCTGGGGCATGAATCCATCACCACCACGGAGATCTATACCCACCTGAGCCGCGAATACCTCCGCGAAACCTTGCTATCCTTCCACCCCCGTGCGGGCCATGAGGGTGTCAGCTGACCCAGAACATGTCTGCGGCGATGCCGTCGGCAAAAAGCATCCCCTGGCTGTTGAGCACCAGGTGGTCTGCCCGCCTTTCCATCAGGCCACCGGCAATATGCCTGGCCGCCTCTTTTTCCAGGGCCTCACGCCGCGTTTTCCCCCAAAGGGCCTCTACCCTGTCCAGGTCACACCCCCACATGGTACGTAAAGAGGTCATCAGGTACTCGTCAAAGCTTTGTGCGGCAGTCAGCATTTCGGACTGCCGTGGCAAAACACCTTGGCCGATATCCCTAATATAGGCCGTGGTGTTGGCAATGTTCCAGCACCTGAAGCCTGGCTTGTAGCTATGGGCAGAAGGCCCGATGCCCAGATAGGGCCGGCCGGTCCAGTACGCCAGGTTGTGGCGGGAAAAACGACCGGGCAGCCCGAAACTCGAGACCTCGTAGTGTGCATAGCCCCTGCTCTCCATCAGGGGAAGCATCATCCGGTACTGCCTGGCTGTTTGCTCATCCTCCACCGGGGCCGCCCTCCCCTTCCGGATCAGGTAATGAAGGGGGGTCTTTTCTTCGACCGTCAGGGCATAGGCCGAAATATGGGGTATCCCGAGCCCGATCAGCTGCATAAGGTTTTCTTCCCACAAGGCATCGCTCAGGGTGGGGGTGCCGTAGATCAGATCGACGGTGAGGTTGTCAAAACCTGCTGCCATGGCTTCGTGCAGGCTACCGACGGCCTGCTGTGGCGTATGCAGGCGGTTCATGTAACGCAGGTCGGGAAGATGGAAAGACTGCACACCAATGCTTAGCCGGTTTACCGGGGTCTGCCGGAGTGCCTTCAGTTTCTCCCTGCTCAGGTCGTCGGGGTTGGCCTCCAGGCTGATCTCGGTGTTGTGGTCAAATGCATAATGCGCCGACAGGGCCTCAAAGATCCGGATGATGTCCGAAACCGGGAGCAGTGAGGGGGTGCCACCGCCCACATAGATGGTGTTGAGTGGGATCGCCTCCCCGGCCGGGCTTTGCTGATCGAAAAAATCACAGCTCATCCTGATCTCCTTCAGCAGGGATTCGACCAGGACCCCCTGCTGGCGACGCGACACCGAAAAATGAAAGTTGCAGTAGCTGCAGGCCTGGCGGCAAAAGGGGATATGGATGTATATACCAGCCATGGACGGGCTTATTGGGTGTCGGGGCGAGCTAGACGGCAAGCCCCTCCATTGATTCCTTCAGTTCCCTTGCATTGGCCAGGAATTCATCCACGTTCATTTCTTTGAGGTAGAGCAAACCGTGACTGGCCCTGATCCTGGGGTCGGCGTTCAGGTAAAAATAGTTCTTGCCCAGCAGCAACTGGACATCCGTCAGTTGCTTCACCCAGATCTTCTGGGCCAGGGTGCTGAATTTGCCGTTGAGTTCGTAGCTGGGGAATGAGGCATCCACCTGGCTGAGGTAGCAGTTGCTGAAAGATTCGTTCATTTCGGCCATGGCGTTCAGCGACACAGGGAAAATGATGTTGGCCTCGGCCGGACCGAAACGGTACCACACGTTGCGGTATCCCCATATCCTAAGTGCAGACAGGTCTTCTTCCTGCTTCCATTGTCGCAATGCCCCGGCAATGGTTTGAAGGACCTTGTAATGGGTATCGGGGCCACTGCCTTCGGGGTCGAATGTCAGGCTAAGCACGGTGGGCCTGACCTCCCTGAGTAAGTTGAGTACCGGCTCCACGTCCCTGTCAAGCTCGGGTTGTTCCGTAAAAATATCACCCGTGTAAAAACCCAACCGCAAATGCTCCACGTTTTTTACCTGCACCCCATAATGGGCCCAGACCAGCTCTTCCTCGAACTCTCTGATCATCCCCTTGAGCTGTTGGATCTTGGGAGGGTTTTTCTCGCCCTCATAGCTATTGAGGAGTTTTTCGGAAACCTGGCCAATGACCTCCGTTAATTCCTGTTTGTTTTTCACCCCAAAGGTTTCCACCAGGGCCCTGACCATTCGGTGGCATACCCCCCTGCGGCGTTCGTCTTCGTTGCCCGAAGCCACATTGTTCAGGTAGTGGTATACGTCCTTGTCGTTTTTCAGTGCATACCCCACATCGAAAAAATCGGGATAGTCCACCATCTGGATCAACCCCTGCTCAAGGAGCTCGCGGGTATCGGCCAGCAGGCCGGTGACAAAGGAATTGGTCACGGCCGTGAAACCACTGGTCAGCACGGCAAACCTGAACTTATTCGAGGGAGTGCTGATGTGCTTTGTGATAAAGGGGAGGATGCCCAGCATGATGTCGTCGTGATGGGGGCCTGTGTGCAGGAACACCTGATTTTCTTCCTGCTTCAGCCCCCTGTAGATCTTTTCGATGATGCTGGCCGACACCTTCTCCACGGTATTTTCGTCCAATCCGGGGATCATATGGCAAAACGGGTCCTCCCTGAGCTCGTCAATCAGCAGCATATGCCCGAAGCGTTCCAGCTTTCTGCATAAGCCGATGACAGCCCGCTCGCTTTTTTCCATAGTCCATTCGCCGCCGGTAAAATACCGGTTTTCCATGTCGCTGAGGCGGGAGGCCGCTCCCTGAGTAATGTAAAAACGCCCCCGGGGCAACTTGGCCAGGATAGAGGCCGGGAAAAGGTTCGAGATCTCATTTTCGAGGCTATCCCTGACAATCCCGGCCTTGGCCTCACCGGCGGCAAGTATGATGGCCACCGCGTCCTGGTTGTAGGTGATGGTCTCCAGGCCAATGGTAATCACCAGGCGGTTCGCCGATATCTCGATGCCGCCCAGGTCGCCGGCCGCCACTGCCTGGGTCTCAAAATTGGTGGAGGTGAGGCGGGTGGTACTGAATTCGTCCGACCCCCTTACGTTAAAGGCAATATGGCCATCCGGACCTATGCCCCCCAAAAAGAAGCCAATTCCACCCTTGTCGCGTATCCGCTGTTCGTAATCGCTGCACCATTCATCGATCATGAAAATGGACGATTGCTGGATTTCCTCCCGGGGGCTGCGCGCCTCGCGGTAGCGCAATGACAGGTCGATGCGGCCCTCGGGAAAAACCTCCGAGAAATGCTTCCTCCCAAACAGGGGAATCTCGTCGCTGTTGATCAGCATGGCCTTGTCCTTGTCCAGCCCAAAGCCCCTGAGATAATACTCCGATATATAATGGTAAAAGCTGTTGTGCTGACGGTGGCTGATGGGATAGAATTCGTCGATCTGGATAAAATGCAACCCCCTTAGATCGGGCTTGCGGCCGGTATTCAGGCCAAAGCCTTCGCGGATGGCCACCCCCTGGCTGTTGTCCCAGTTCTCGAGCAGGTAATTGGTCCACCTGATGAAAAACTCCGGGGTTTTTCCCGTGGGCAGGCTGATGACCCCCCCGGGATTGGCCGAAACCCATTCCAGGAACCTCAGGGCGGTAAACAAACCGAGTTTCGGGAAATTATCCACCACAATATAGGGGATGGTTGTGCTTGTCTGCAGGATGCCACTCTTCTCTATGAAGGCTTTCTCAACCTGCGAATTGCCTGTGTGCCGGCCCCCGGTCTCCTGAAACATTCTGTTGTGCATATGTGGCTTAAACTGGAATGGCTGATGGCTAATTTGTTTGAAACCGGCCTGGGGGCACCGCCCTGCCTGCCTGGCTTAGTCGTACAGGAAATAGGGTTTGGCCCTGAGCACGAAATCCGGGATTCCGGCCGTCCATAATTCCATGATGTCGCTTACCCGGAAGTTTTTCTGAAAGGCCTTGCGTACCCGGTCGGTACCGCACACCTTGTCGAACATATCCAGCCGGTTGGGGGACAGCTCAAAAATATCGTATTCGGGATGCATGCGAAATACCTCCTGCACCACATAGAACTGTATCAGCGACAGGGGGGCACTCCGAAGGTCGGTAAGGTGGACCTGCACCCCACGCATCCGTTTGCCTTCCATATTGGTGTAAAACGGCCTGAAATGAATGGGGCGGAAGATAACCCCCGGGATGTCGAGTTGGTTGAGCCGGCTGGCCAGCAATTCGGCATCGTCTATCCAGTCGGTCCCGAACAATTGAAAAGGCAGGGTGTAGCCCACTCCGATGTTAACCAGGTAGAGTTCGCCGAGTATTCCCGATACGGGATAGAAATAGGCCGAATGGGCATGGGGAATATGGGGAGAGGACATTACCCACGGAAGTCCGGTGTCTTCAAAAGACATGTCGCGCTTCCAGCCCTTCATTTCGATCACGGTGAGATCGGCCTGTATCCTGCCGCTCAACAGCCCTTCGCCGTTGAGGAAACGGGCCAGCTCGCCCACGGTGAATCCATGAACATAGGTGATGGGGAACTGACTGACAAAGGAAATGAAGCCGGCCTCCACCAAAGGCCCCTCGAACTTGTTCCCG
>SL_3KL_010_SEDDRAFT_10000764_pt1 | contig 27819 bp, 27 predicted proteins | sample SodLakKL_010_SED_2_FD_10381 | JGI IMG/M metagenome (IMG submission 10381)
TTTCGGCAGACTGCGTTATCGAAACTTGCTGTAGGAGTGCTACAGCGGCGTTTCGCTGCCTTGCTGCCGAAAGCCACACTGCGGCTGAATGCGATCTACATTCGTGCCGGGTTAATAGCAGGACTCAGTGTTCGCCGAGCATGTAGTCGATGGCCAGGGTGGCCAGGGCGCGCACGCCGGTCTTCATGCCCGACTCGTCGATGTAGAAGTCAGGCGTGTGATGGGGAGCCATCTCTTCGGGATCGGCGTCCGGCGGCATTCCGCCGACGAAGAAGTACAGGCCCGGCACCTGCTGCTGGAAGAAGGAGAAGTCCTCGGCGCCGGTGATGGCGTCGACCACCTTGGCCTGGTCACCGCCGACGCGCTGAAGGCTCGGCGCCATGCGGGCGGTCAGCTCGGGATCGTTGTAGGTGACCGGGTAGCCGCGCTGGATCTCGACGTCGGCCGTCGCGCCCTGGCTGGCGGCAATGTGCTCCACGGTACGCCGGATGTCTTCATGAATCTTGTCCTGCATCTCGGTATCCAGCGTGCGGATGGTGCCGATCAGTTCGGCCGACTCGGGGATGATGTTGTTGCGTACCCCGGAACGAATACGACCGACGGAAATCACGGCGGCCTCTTTGGTCAGCTCGGTCTGGCGGCTGACGATCATGTTCAGGCCGATGATGACCTGGGCGGCCACGCTGATCGGATCCACCCCGGTCCAGGGGGTGGAGCCGTGGGTCTGCTCACCGTGGATGGTGATGGTGAACTGGTCCGATGCCGCCATGATGCCTCCGGGGCGGTAGCCGATCTGGCCGACCGGCGCCAGCGACCAGATGTGCTGACCGAAGATGACATCGACGTCCGGGTCGGTCAGCACCCCCTCGGCCACCATCATCTCCGCACCACCATCCTCGCCCGGCGGCGTGCCTTCCTCGGCCGGCTGGAAAATGAACTTGATGGTGCCGGGCAACTCGTCGCGCCGGGCGGCAAAGATCTCGGCCACGCCCATGAGCATGGCCATGTGGGTGTCATGCCCGCAGGCGTGCGATACCGGCACTTCCTCGCCCAGGTACTCGCCGGTCACCCCGTCGGGCGAGAACGGCAGGCCGGCGCGCGAGGGCACCGGGAGTGCGTCCATGTCGGCCCTGAGGCCGACGACCGGACCGGGCCGGCCACCCTCGAGTACGCCGACCACGCCGGTATGCGCGATGCCGGTTTCGACCTCCATGTCGAGGTCGCGCAGGAATTGTTCGATGTAGGCGGCCGTTTCGAACTCCCGATTGGACAGTTCGGGATTGGCGTGGAAATGTCGGCGCCACTCGACCACGCGGTCGAACAATTCTTCGCTCTGGTCATCGATCCAGGCATGCCAGGTGTCGGCCTCGGCGCGCAATTCCACTGCCCACGAACCGGCCAGCAATGCCAGCGCGGCAAAACAAACGAGAAGAATTCGATTCACGGCGACCCTCCGAAACAAGTGATTCAGTCGGAGCATTCTTCACCGTACAGAGGGTCAGTGCAAGTGGGTCGTCGGCAGAGCGGCCCATTCACCGATGGCAGGCGAGTCGGTAGCCGGCCCGATGGGCACTGACGCACCCCCCTAATCCTGAGCGTCAATCGCCGCACGCGCTGCTGCATCGACCAGCACCGAGGCATCGTCGACGGCTCGCTGGATGCAGACCTCGGTCGTGGGCGAGCCGCGTGGAAACATCTCATTCAGCAGTGTGCATACCTCGTTGGCAATCTCCTCGATCCGATCCTGCAGTTCGAACAGGTCGGCGGTACGAGTGAGGTCCAGATCGCCGTAGTAGACGTAATCGCTGCGCTCTGCCGTCGCCACTTCATAGCGTCCGGCTCCCCGTGAGGTGCGTGTCACTCGTGGGGCCACCACACGAATCCGATCAACCATCTCTTCGTCCTCTGCCTGCCCGGCATGCACGGATACCGGGACATCCGATAGCAAAGCCACGACGAAGGCTGTTGCCACCGCAGCTACAAGCAATCTTCCAGACATGGCGCTTCACTCCTGGAGGAATCAAGTTAGTTCGACATGTACCAGACTCACACAAGTCGACATCCCAGCCGTTGACTGGCGTCAACCTTGGCGCAGAAACACGACCAAGGAAGTCGGGATAATCAGTCGCGCCGACCGTGCGATAATCGCCCACCGCTTTCCACGGACCGGTCAGCATGTCCCAAGCCGCCGAACTGCGATTCGTGCAACTGGGTGCGCTCGCGTTGCGCATTCACCGCCTCGATCCGCCGGCCATCTGTGCCGAGCTGGCGCAGCGTCGCGAGCAGGCGCCTGGCCTGCTCGGGGAGGCCGCCATCCTGCTCGACCTGGCCGATCTCGACTCCCCCCCGGCCGGTGATCTCCGGTCGCTGGTCGATGACCTGGAAGCACAGGGTTTTCCCGTCGCCGGAATGGTGGCCGGGCCAACGGCCCATGAACTGGCCGGCAAGACCGGCTTGCACGTGATCGGCCGGTCGGCCGACACCCGTGAAGGGGACAGCCGGAAGAAACGCCAGTCCAGTGAAAGCGAAACCGTCGCCACGCTGCGCATCGAGCGGCCGGTGCGCTCCGGCCAGCAGATCTACGCGCGTGGTGGCGACCTGGTGGTGCTGGGCAACGTCGGCGCCGGCGCCGAGGTCATTGCCGATGGCTCGGTGCATGTCTACGGATCGCTGCGCGGCCGTGCGCTGGCCGGTGCGCGGGGCGATCGCTCTGCGCGCATCTACAGCCTGGATTTCCAGGCGGAACTGGTCTCGGTAGCCGGCACCTACAAGGTATTCGAGCGCCTCCCGAACGAGTTTTCGGGGCAACCGGTTCAGGCCCGGCTGGATGGCGAACAGATTCAACTGGCGCCGCTCACGCACGACTGAACACACCGGCCAACGTGGCCGTTGAACCCACTCCCGGCTGGGTTAGAATGCCGGGTCGGCCGCCGGCCAGCAGCCCCTTTTCAATGCAGGAGGAACCGCACTTGTCAGAGATCATCGTCGTTACTTCGGGGAAAGGGGGTGTGGGCAAGACCACCACCAGCGCCAGCATCGCCACGGGCCTGGCCCGGCACGGCAAGCGCGTGGCCGTGATCGATTTCGATGTCGGACTGCGCAACCTCGACCTGGTCATGGGTTGCGAGCGGCGCGTGGTCTACGATTTCGTCAACGTCATCCAGGGCGACTGCTCTCTCAGGCAGGCGCTGATCAAGGACAAGCGTCACGACACGCTGTTCATCCTCGCCGCCTCGCAGACCCGCGACAAGGATGCACTGACCGAAAGCGGAGTCGAGCAGGTGCTCGACGATCTGCGCAAGGATTTCGACTACATCGTCTGTGACTCACCGGCCGGCATCGAACGCGGTGCCCACCTGGCGATGTACTTCGCCGACCGCGCCATTGTGGTGGTCAACCCGGAGGTCAGCTCGGTCCGCGACTCCGACCGCGTGCTCGGCATCATGTCCAGCAAGTCGCGCCGCGCCGAGCGCGGTGAGGACCCGGTCGGCGAACATCTGCTCGTCACCCGTTACTCCCCCGATCGCGTCGCCGGCGGCGACATGATGAGCGTGGACGATATCGAGGAAATCCTCGGACTGCCCGTGCTCGGGGTCATCCCCGAATCGGAGATCGTTCTGCAGTCATCCAATTCGGGTGTGCCGGTCATTCTCGACGACAATGCCGCGGCCGGCCAGGCCTACGACGATGCCGTCGCCCGCCTGCTCGGTGAGGAGCGCCCGATGCGCTTCGTCGATGCCGACCGCAAGGGGATCCTCAAGCGACTGTTCGGGAGCTGATCATGGGACTGCTGGATTTTCTGCGCAAGCGCAAACCCGACTCGGCCAGCGTGGCCAAGGAACGCCTGCTCATCCTGGTGGCCCAGGAACGGGCCCAGCGCGGCGGGCCCGACTACCTGCCACTGCTCAAGCGCGAGCTGCTCGAAGTGATCCGCAAGTACGTGAAGGTCGACAACGAGGCCGTGCAGGTCCGCCTGGACAAGGAAGGCGAACAGGACGTGCTCGAACTCAATGTCATCCTGCCCGACGCCGATGACGAGGACTGAGCGGCTGCTGATGGTCACTCTTACCGTCCTGCTGGGCGTGGCGACGCCGGCTGTGGCCGAAGAACGCTCGACGCCGGCTCTCAACAGCGAGCGTATCGAGCAGCGTTTCGGCAGCTACGGCATCGAATTGCTCGATCAGACCGATGCCGTGCGCACCGCCAGCCTCTACAGCCTCGAAGACGGCGAGACGGTGACTCGCACCTTCGCCGTCACCCGCTACACCGACTCGAGCGATGGCCGGCTGGCCGGAGTGCACGAACGCATCCTGGCTGGCGGATCCATCGGCGCGACCCTGGCTGAAGCCGGCTGGACGGTGCACCGCCGCCATCTCTGGATCGGCGAGGTGCCGGCCACCACCGGTATCGGCTCACTGATGCACATCGATGCCGCGGCGCGCCTGGCGGTTCACGTTTTCCACCTGGAAGTCAGCCGCGGGAACGAACACCTGCCCTATGCCACCATCGCCGAAATTCATCATCCCGACTACCTGGACCACGCCGGCATCGAGGAATTGTTCGGACGGATCGAGGGGACATCCGGTGACATGGTCGCATCCATGCTCGAACTGGCTCTCGGCAAGACGCTGCAAATAAAGGGGAAGCCGCCGGGCGGCGACTGACAGGAAGGCTACCGCCTGCCTGTCGGCACACTGGCCAGGTGCCGCTCGGGATTGCCGGTGGTGCGCCAGTGCATCATTTTCTCGGCCGCCTCGAACAACTCGGCGGGATCTTCCTCGGCGTTGACGTCCGGAAACTGCACCACGAACCGCAGATCCATGCGCACCGACATGTTCGCCAGGCGCATGCTCGAACCACCGATGCGATGGCGGATGCGGCGCGTGAGCACCCGGGCACCCTTGCGATCGGTTCCCATCAGGATAACGCTCAACAGGTCGGGAGCAGTGCGATGCACGCTGTCTTCATGGCGCAGCACGTGTACCAGGCTGCGATGGAGATTGCGCATGACGGCATCGGCCCAGGCCGGACCGTAACGGTTGCGGGTGTGCCAGTAGCTCTGCAGTTGCACGTGCATCAGCGCCAGGTCGAGCTGCTGGCGCTGATGGAAACTCAGCGTCTGCTTGAGGCGGAACAGGAACGAGGCCGGTTCATCGCCCTGTTCACGTGATAGCTCGCTCGCCAGCACCGGTGCACTGCTCGCCGCCTTCGGAAGTGGTTCGGACCCCGGCGCATCCGACCGTCCGAGATCGAGGGCATGACGCAGGTCGTCCGGGCTGAACGGCTTGGGAATGAAGTCGGTTGCACCCTCGCTGATGGCCAACTCACGCGCCGCCGACTCCTCCTGGCTGGTCACGACCAGGATGGGCAGTCGATTGATATCCTGGCGCGACGACGAACGAATGCGACGGATCAGCTCGTGGCCGTCCATGACCGGCATCATCAGATCGGTGAACACCAGGCTGATGCGATCGTCGCGGTTGAGGTATTCCCAGGCCTGGCGACCATCCTCGGCCAGCACCACGTCGCACTGGTCATCGAGAAAGCGGCTGCCGGCATAGCGCATCAGGCGCGAGTCGTCGACAAAGAGGACGCGCGCGGGATCGCTGCTTCGTTGAATTGCGCTAACCATCAGTTTGCCAACCCCTCGATACGACCAACACCGGCTGCCGACATCCCGGGCCGGTCATGCGTCCAACGTTCGATTGTGCGTCATGCGGGCTGCCGGTTCAAGTTGGCGGATCGGCTCGCCTCAGCGGGTGATTTGCACGGCCGCAAGGCAGCCAGGAGCGCAAACGTCATTGTGAACGTGAGATACTGCCGCCAGGATCCCGGCGAAAGATAAAGAAATTGACCGAGCTGAAAGCCCATCGCGAGGAAATCGCCAATGCCCTGAGCCACGGCCTGGGCGTGGTTCTGGCGATCGGCGGCGGCGCCGTGCTGATCACACTAACGGTCATTTATGCCGGCGCGCGCGAAATCGTCAGCGCCTCGGTCTTCGTCGCTTCCCTGGTGCTGCTCTACAGCGCCTCGACGTTCTATCACGCAGCCCGTCGTCCGCACCTCAAATCACGCCTGAAGGTACTCGACCATTGCGCCATTTTCCTGCTGATCGCGGGCACCTACACGCCCTTTACCGTGGTCGCGCTGCGTGGTGGCTGGGGATGGTCGCTGTTCGGGGTGATCTGGGCGATGGCGGTGATGGGCATCCTCTTCAAGCTGTTCTTCACCGGGCGCTTCCGGATCCTGTCGACAGCAACCTACGTCGGCATGGGCTGGCTGGTCCTGGTCGCCTTCATTCCGCTGGTGCAGGCACTGACGCCGGCGGCACTGGGCTGGTTGATTGCCGGCGGCGTACTCTACACGGCCGGCACGATCTTCTACCACAACGAGCGCATCCCCTACAGTCACGCCGTCTGGCACCTGTTCGTGCTCGGCGGCAGCATCTGTCATTTCGCCGCCGTCACCGCCCAGATCGTGCCGATGGCGGCGACCTGAAGCGGCTCAATCCTGCGGCGAGTCGCGCAGCAACCAGAGGAACAGGCCGAGAAAGATCGGCGGCAGACTGCACAGCATGATCAGCAATCCGGCGCCGGTCGACCACGGTCCGAAGGTGAACACGCCACCGATGAGTACCAGTGCCAGTCCAATCAACAGAAGTGTTTTCATGAGCGCGATTTTACCCTCTCCCGGTGCAGGCGGGACCGGTATCGATGCGCTGGCAGGGAACCTCCGCGACACCTGGCGGCCCAACAGGCGCTGACTCACTCGGAACCCGACCATGCACGTTCTCGACCAGGGCATCTCCATCGGCCCGCTGGGCTTCAATCTCGGCACGCTGTTGTTCTTTCTCGCGGTCGCCGTGGCCCTGGCCTGCGGTGCCTGGCTGGGACGCCGCCGCGAACTGCCGGTCAACGATGTCCTGTTCAACCTGCTGCTGGTGGGTCTGGTCGCCGCCCGTGTCGTGTTCGTGCTGCGCTATTTCGATACCTTCGATGGACCGCTGGCCATGATCGATATCCGCGACCGCGGCTTCGACCTGCTGGGCGGTCTGGCAGGTGCCGTCGTGATGCTGGGCTGGATGGCCTGGCAAGACCGCGGGCGTCTGGCGCCGGTGCTGATGGCCGGCGGCGCGGGCCTGCTCTCCTGGCTCCTGGCCGTGGCCATCGCGGTCATGACCGCGACAGAGGCCGAACGGCTGCCGGATACCAATGCAATGAACCTGGCCGGCGAGTCGGTCCACCTGGCCGACCTGGGGCCGTCTCGGGGCCGCGCGCTGGTGGTCAACGTCTGGGCCACCTGGTGCCCGCCGTGCCGGCGCGAGATGCCGGTCTTCGAACGCGCCCAGCGCGAACACGATCATGCAGCCATCGTACTGCTCAACCAGGGCGAGGACGCCGACACGGTGCGAGCGTTTCTCCAGACCCAGGGACTGGCACTCGACCATGTCCTGCTCGACCGCGACAATCGCTTCTCACCCCTGGCGGGCGTGCGCGTGCTGCCCACGACGCTGTTCTACGACGCCTCCGGCCAACTCAGGCGCCAGCATGTGGGCGAACTGTCCGCGGCGACGCTCAACCGCCATCTCGATTCGTTGCGGCACTGACCATGCCATCCGGTCCGGCCGCTCGTTCAGCCGGACTTCAGGCACGCTGGTGTACAACGTGTGCTATCAAAACGCCAATAGCGCCGGTCGCCGGCACGGAGGCAGCACCATGAAAATCGTTCAAGACATTGCGGTCGCCCTGGCCCTGATCGCCGGCATCGGCCTGTCCGTCCCGTCGCAGTCGGCACAGCCGGCCCCGTTCACCCAGGCCGAGCTCGACCAGATGCTCGCCCCGGTGGCGCTCTACCCGGACACGGTGCTGTCGCACGTACTGATCGCGGCCACCTACCCGCTGGAAGTGGTGCAGGCAGCGCGCTGGTCGCGCCACAACCCGTCCCTGCGTGGTGAAGAGGCGGTGGCTTCCGTCGAGAGAATGGACTGGGATCCCAGCGTCAAGGCGTTGGTCGCCTTCCCGGAACTGCTTGCCCGCATGGATGAAGACCTCGACTGGACACAGCGTCTGGGCGACGCTTTCCTCATGCAGGAAGAAGAAGTCGTCGACACGGTCCAGTACCTGCGCTCGGAAGCTTACGCCCAGGGCCACCTGCGCTCCAACGAACATGTCCGGGTGGTGCGCGAGACGCAATACATCTATATCGAGCCGGCCCGCACCCGCGTGGTCTACGTACCCTACTACGACCCGCGCGTGGTCTACACCCGCTGGCGCTGGTCCAGCCATCCGCCGGTCTACTGGCGTCACCCGCCGGCCTATCGCAGCAGCGTGGTGTTCTACTGGGGGCCGGCCTACCGCGTGGCACCGACCTTCTACTTCAGTTCCTTCCACTGGTCGCGCCGCCANGTGGTGAGCGTGCATCACCACCATCATCACCACCACCGCCATGTCCACACCCACCGGCACTTCNGCTCCGGTCGGGAAATCGCGCGGCACAGCAGCGCGCGCCACTGGCAGCACAACCCGGTGCACCGGCGCGGCGTGAGCTATCGCCCCGGCGTCGATGAGCGCCGTTTCGTGCAATCGCAGCGCGACAGCGCCAGATCCGCTGCCGTGCGCTCGGCCTCGGCCCGTGCCACGGGCCCGCAACGGGCACGCACCATCGGTCAGCAGCGTCAATGGGCCGACCGGCAGCGTGCGGCCGCTCCCTTGCGCGAACGGGCACAGGCTAACGCTCAGTCCCGGACTCGCACTTCCGGCACCAGCCCGTTGCAACGCGGCGAAACCAGCCGCACCCAACGCCAGGCGGGTTCGGTCAACCGCGCCGTCACGCAGCGGTCGGGTAACGCGCGCGAGGCATTGAGACAAGGAAACGCGATAACGCGGTCGGACAGCCGTGCACAGCGACAAGCTCAAACGGAGCGGACAGCCAGCACGCGCAGTGCTCGGTCGGCGCGCAACGAGGCTTCTACACCGCGAACCGGGGCCGTCCGTCCGGCCCGGCAGAGCCAGCGTCAGGCAAGCCCTGCTCGAGCGGCGGGCACTCGACAGTCCGGCAGCGGACGCAGCGAATCAAGGGCAACATCTGCTCCCTCTCGTGAAACGGCCCGCCCGCAGGGCAGAACCCCGCGAGCATCCAGCCAGTCCCGACCTGCCCGCACGACATCCCGGACCAGCGGCTCCCGCTCGACAGCGGCACCCTCGCGCGGTGAGTCATCCGGGTCGTCGGTACCGTCGCGCTCGAGCGCACCCGCTTCGCGCAGCAGTTCCAGCCGCAGCACGGCGCCGAGGTCCTCGTCATCGAGGAATCGGGACTCTACGCGCGCATCAACATCCTCGCGGTCATCGAGCCCCCAGCGCCGGTCGAACCGGCAGGAACGACGCATCGACTGAGGTATCTATTCCCCCGAAACGTCGGGGGATAAGCGTTACTTGAGAGTGGCGTTGAGACTGATGTCGGCCGCTGCCAGGACCTTGGACACCGGACACCCGGATTTGGCCGCCTCGGCGTGCTTGAGAAATTCAGCCTCGTCGATGCCCGGCACGTTGGCCTCGCAGGTCAGCTCGATGCGATTGATCGACGGACCGTCATCGCCCATCTCCAGATTGACCGCGGCGGTGGTGGAGACCGATGTCGGTTCGTGTCCGGCTCCGGCGAGAATGTTCGACAACGCCATCGAGAAGCAGCCGGCGTGCGCCGCGGCGATCAGCTCCTCCGGGTTGGTGCCGCTGCCTTCCTCGAAGCGCGAGCCGAAGGAATACTGGCCCTCCCAGGCACCGCCACCCAACTTCATGGTGCCGTTGCCGGACTTGAGGTCACCCTTCCACTGGGCACTGGACTTGCGTACGGGCATGGCTGTCTCCCTGGTTGATGGATTGATTGAATGTGGTCCGATTCTAACGCCGCTGACGTCACGCTGAATCAATGACGCGCATCTCGCACGGCAGCCGCTCGGCCTGGAAAAGTCCGGGCCGCCCGGAACCGGCTACCGGCAACGTCGCCGGATCACAAACCCTGACAACTCTCACCGACCGGCAGGGTCAGGCGCGTGGCCTCGAATTCGCCGCTGCCGAATTGTGGAGAGTCGTAGAAGAAACGCCCGGTCATGCAGTCGTCGAAGGTGACGGTCAGTTCACCCCAGGTCTCGAACGCGCCGGCCGGCGGTGACAGGAAATCGGCCTGTTCGTTGGGGGCGGGTACGTGACTGAGTTCCATGGTCACCGCGTCGTCACCCCACTCGAAGTCGGTTACCCCGGCCAGCCACAGCGGCTGTCCATCACTGAAGTCGTACCAGTACACCACCATCAGCGGTCCCTGCTCGGTGGAGGCGTCGTGAGTCACCTCGATATTGAATCCGACCCCCGGACGTTGCGGATCGAACCAGGAGGCGGTGTGCAGCGGCATCACGGGAAATCCGTCAACGCGCACTGCCCGACGGATCAGCGGCGGACGTACCGGAGCCTCCCGCAGGCCGAGCTTCGTGATCGCCCTGAGGCTGTTGATACGTTCGACCGTCCCCATGCCCAGCATCACCTCGCCGAACACGGCATAGCCCGGCTCCGAACTGCTTCCGTCGAGAAAATCGTTATCGGCAATGTTGATGAAAAACTGCGACGTTGCCGAATCGGGATCATTGGTGCGTGCCATGGCAATGGTGCCAGGCCGATTGGAAAGGCCGTTGGTCGACTCGTTGGCGATGCTTTCGAACGACGGTTCCCTGAACCTGAACTCCGCGTCGAAACCACCGGCCTGGATGACGAAATCCTCAGACACCCGATGAAAGATCAGGCCGTCGTAAAACCCGGCATCGACGTAGTCGAGAAAATTCTGCACCGTAACCGGCGCCCGACCCTCATCCAGTTCGACGATGATCGGTCCCAGCTCGGTATCGAGCCAGACACGGGGAGCATCGGCAGCCGCCACCGATGTAAAAAATAGAACAAGACAAAGCGCCGGGATCCTGGACATGAACGTTCTTTCCGTGGGAAAGCGCTCAATGTACTGTCGAGCGCACCCAATGTCGAGTGCGGCCATGGGTTGGGATACCCTCACTATGTAAGAATATGCTAATGTGTGGGCGAGAATCACCGCACCGGAGCCAGGCATTCATGACCCTGCCGTTTCACACTGAACACCCGGCTCTGGCCAACGAATTGCACAGCCGGCCGCACACTGTTCTGAATGCACCCTGCACCCTCGCTCACCTGGCCATCGTCGGCAGCGGCGACACCGGCTTGCGTGAACTGATGGCCGAGCTTGACGAACGCGGCGACACGGGGGTGGATGAACGCCATCATTCAACCCGCTTCGATACACTGGAGTTGCGCTGGGAGCGCCACACCGAATTCGAGTCACTGGCAATCAGTGCACCGTGCAGCGGGCGGACACCGCCAGGCTCCCCCGTCGATGCGCTGCCGCGGGGCTGGCTGGATCGTATCGAAGGCGAGGTCGTCTCGGCCGCACTGGTGTTCGTCGAGGGGCGCGACGGCGGCTGCAGCGAGGCCGAGTTGCCCGACCTGCTTGGTGGCCGGCATGTCGTCGGCAGCCGCGTGCTCGGCGGCGTGGCCGATGTGCACACCGCCTTCACCCATACCGGCGACGGCTACGTGCGCTACCACGTGCGCGATCTGGGCATGAGCGCCGACCAGACCGGTCGCCTGGTTCAGCGCCTGATCGAGATCGAAACCTACCGCATGATGGCCCTGCTTGGCCTGCCGATGGCCAAGATGCTGGCACCCGGCCTCGGGCGCCTGGAGCATCGCCTGGCCGAAATGGTCACGCAACTGGGCGCCACCAGCGACCTGGCCGAGGAACAGGCCCTGCTCGACGAACTGTTCGACCTGGCACAGACATCCGAGCAGCAGGTGGCCGACAGCGCCTACCGCTTCGCCGCCACCGATGCTTATGGCCGGATCGTCAGCGATCGCCTGCGCGGCCTGCGCGAACAGCGAGTCGGGCAGTTGCAGGCCATGGGCGAATTTCTCGAGCGGCGCTTCGAGCCGGCCCTGCGCACCTGCCAGGCCACGGCACAACGCCAGGAGAGCCTCAGCCAGCGCATCTCGCGCACCGCCAATCTCGTGCGCACCCGTGTCGACGTCGGACTACAGAAACAGAACCGCAGCCTGCTGGCGACCATGGCGAGACGCTCGCGCATGCAACTCAGGCTGCAACAGACCGTCGAGGGCCTGTCGGTGATGGCCATCAGCTACTACTCGCTGGGCATCCTGACCTACCTGCTGGGTGGATTCATCGAGACCGACCGGCTCAGGCTGGTGATCTCGGTCACCGCACCGGCCTTCCTCATCGCCATCTGGTTCCTGCTCAGGCGCTGGCGACGTCACATCGCCAGCCAGGACGACGAGACTTGACCCGGATCAGTTCGAATGCCCCCTTTTTCGATATCCTGCTTGAAGGCACCTGAGTCGATCCGAGGAGTTTGCCGCCTCGAAGCGACGCTCGGATTTCTTGTCCGAGCGCGAGGACTTCGAGCCACTCGAAGTCGCCGCCGGATAGCAGGGCAATCCGGCCGGCGACGCCGGCGATGCCTCACTCGCCTGCGTATTCCTCGACCAGCTCGAGCAGGGTGTCGAGGATTTCGCGTCCCCGTTCACCCGCCTGGTCGACGTAGATGTCGCGCACGCCCAGGCTGAGCTCGCGGAACACCTCGCGCTCCTCGTCGGTGAGCTCGACGAACTCGGTACCACCGGCGTCGAGAATGGCCTGCAGGCGTTCCTCGTTGTAGCGGATCTGCTCGCGATCGATCCACTCGACCATCTCGTCGCGGATCTGCTCGATCATTTCGCGCTGTTCATCGGGCAGGTCGTCCCACCACTGACGGCTGGCCGCCACGGTGGCCACGAACTGGGCGTGCCGACCGGAGGTCAGGACATCCTGCTCCTCGTAGAAGCTCATTTCCTCGATGGCGAAAATCGGGTTGACTTGGCCGTCGATCTGGCCAAGCTGCAGCCCGCTGTAGACCTCCGCATAGGGCATCGGCGTCGGGTTGGCGCCGTAGGCCCGGTAGGACTCGACCAGGATCGGCGAAGTCATGGTCCGGATACGAAAGTCTTCAAAATCCTCCGGTGTACGCAACGCGTTGTCGCCGCTCCAGACCATCCAGCCTTCCTGCACGATGGCCAGCAACTGCAGGTCCTCGTTGCGGTAGGGCTCCTGGAAGAGCTCGTGCAGCCGCGGATCCGACAGTACCTGGCGATTGGTCTCGCTGTCATCGGAGAGCACGAAGTGCAGGGTGAACACCCCCACCTCGGGGATGGCATCGGCCAGGTGGCCAGGCGAGGCGAAGGCCAGCTCGAGCGCGCCCGACTGCATCATCTCGGTAATCTGCGACGAGGTACCGATGGCGCCGTAGGGGTAGATCTCGAGCTCGATCATCCCGTCGGAACGCTCGGACAGACGGCGGGCGAACTCTTGTGCGTAGGCATCCTGCACACTGCCCTCGATTTCCTCCAGGGCGAAACGCCAGGTCACCGGCTCGGGTTCAGGGGGTGGCGCAGGCTCGTCCACCGCAGCGGTTTCGTCATCCGGATCGGCACAACCGACCAGAACCAGCATCACGACCAGAAGGAATCCGGTCGACAAGCGCATGATGTGTTTCATCGCACTTTCTCCACAAGCAGTTGGGATTGAATCGACCTTTGACCTTAACACAGGCGACGATGGGAACCTGCCCGCCTGCGGCCAATCCCTGGTTGACCGCGCCTGCCAGAACCGCCTGTCAGCGGCTCCAGCACTGGACCTGCCCGGCGGGTTGTGGAGTTGGCAGTGGCCGGCTATGGTTAGGGCTGACTTTGCGGCACGGCCCCGATGATTTCAGTACTGCCCTTATCAGGCGATCGCTGGCGCGGCGCGGTCAGGAAGGGTTTCGCCTGGCTGGACGATGGCCTGGCCTGGTTCGAGCGCAGCGCGCTGGTGACCTGCATCCTGGCCATGGCCGCCATCTCGGTTGCCAACGTCATCTCGCGCAATACGCTGGGCGCCAGCATCCAGTTCGCGCATGACGTCAGCCAGATCCTGCTGGTCATCGTCACCTTCATGGGCATCGGCATCGGGGCACGCGAGGCGCGTCACATCCGCGTCTCGGCCATACATGACCTGCTGCCGAAGACTGCGCGCAAGGTGTTGCTGATCTTTGTCAGCTTCACCACCAGCCTGCTGCTGTTTGCCCTGGCCGGCTACGGCTGGGACTACGCGAAATCGACCCAGCGCAGCTGCCGGGTGCTGCCCGAACACATCGACGTCCTCGGGCTGAACCTCCCGGTCGGTGCCATGCCGGTTCCCATCGCGCTGGCGATCGTACTGGCCAGCCTGATTCTCGGCGGTCACGGTGTGCGACTGGTCCATCACCACGGAACCGCACTGCTGCAGCGCCTCGGAACCATTCTGCGCCCCCTGGCGCTTGCCATCGCACTGGTGGCGGGGTTTCTCCTCGCCGCGTGGCTGTTCAGCGCATTTCTGGAACTGGTGGCCAACCGCGAAGGTCGCTGTCGCATCACGTCCTCCACCGGCTTTCCCGTCTACCTGGTCCACATGCTGGTGCCGCTGGGCTTTCTGCTTGGCGGCATCCAGTTCGCGCTGGCCGGCATTCGCAACCTGATCAGTCGCGACAACTATCTCTCCTGGTATCGGCCGGATGAGTACGAGAGCGCCGAAGACTCAGCCAGCCGTGCCGCTGAACAGAGCGGTCTGAGTCGACCGCTGGAAAAGGGAGGCCGCAACGATGGTTGAACTGTTCGAGTGGATCGGCCTGTCGGCCATGAATACCGCCGACGTGGCGCTGGTTGCCGGTGCCATCATGATCGTGCTGTTGCTGATGGGCTATCCGATGATGGTGCCGTTGATCGTCGGCGCACTGGTGCTGATGTTCGCCAGTTTCTCCACCGTCAACCCGGCCACCCTGGTGCAGCAGATGATCGGTGGGGTGGAACAGACCGTGCTGGTGGCCGTGCCGATGTTCATCCTGGCCGCCGACATCATGATCAAGGGGCATACCGCCGACCGGCTACTCGACCTGGTCAGCAAGTTCTTCGGCCATATCCGTGGCGGTCTGCCGGTGACTGCAGCGGTCTCCTGCACACTGTTCGGCGCGGTATCGGGCTCGACCCAGGCCACGGTGGTGGCGATGGGCAAGCCGCTGAGACCGAAACTGCTTGAGGCGGGTTATTCCGATCGCTTTTCCATGGCGCTGATCATCAACGCCAGCGATATTGCGCTGCTGATTCCGCCATCGATCGGCATGATCATCTACGGCGTGGTCTCCGGCACCTCGGTGGGCGATCTGTTCATCGCCGGTATCGGGCCGGGACTGATGATCCTGGTGCTGTTCGCGCTTTATTGCTATGCCATATCGGTCTGGAAGGGCATTCCGGTACGGGACAAGGCCGACTGGCCGACACGGCTCAAGGCCGTACGCAAGGCGCTGCTGGCCTTCGGCTTCCCGATCATCATCATCGGCGGCATCTACACCGGCACCTTCAGCCCGACCGAGGCCGCTTCCATGTCGGTGGCCTATGCGCTGCTGCTGGAGATGGTCATCTACCGACAGGTCAGGCTGGCCGACCTGCCCAAAGTCGCCCTGTCGACCGGCATGATCACCGCCGTGGTCTTCATACTGGTGGCCGCCGGCATGGCATTCTCCTGGATCATCTCGTTTGCCCAGATCCCGAACCTGCTGCTCGGCGACATTCTGGCCACGGCGGCCGAAAACCCCTACCAGGTACTGGTGCTGATCGCGGTCGCCTACTTCATCGGCTGCATGTTCGTCGACCCCATCGTCGTCATCCTGGTACTGACTCCGATTTTCGCCCCGGCCATTTCAGCGGCCGGTCTCGACCCGGTCCATGTCGGCACCATCATCGTGCTGCAGGCAGCGATCGGCTCGGCCACGCCACCGTTTGGCTGCGACATTTTCACCGCCGTGGCGATTTTCCGACGACCTTACCTCGAGATCATTCGCGGCACGCCGCCGTTCATCATCATCCTGTTGTGTTCGACCGCGCTGTTGATCCTGTTTCCGCAGATCGCGCTGTTCCTGCCGGAGTTGATGCGTTAGGGACGTCCTCGGGCGAAGAGATGCTCAGATCCTTCCGCGACGAACGGTATGTCGGTTGCGATGGTGAATGACCAGCAGGGTGGCGATGAGAAGTGAGACCAGAAACACGATCAGGGGCTGAACCTCGCCAAAGCGTGGCTCGATACGCTGGTTGATCGACATGATGCTGTCGCTCATTTCCTCGGCGGCCCGATAGACTGGACGCGCCTGCTCTCCCAGGTCGATTCGCCCGGCAATCCCGTCGATCTCCAGCCAGCACTGGTCGGCGGCCTGCGCTCCATTCCTGTCAAATGCCGGCAACTCGATGCGGAAGTTCACACCATCGGGGTTATGCCGTTCCAGCCGGGTTCGAAGGTCCTGACAGGTAAGTGGCTCGGCCACCATCACCAGGAAACGTTCAGTCATGTGCGGCGGCCACACCCGTTCCACCAGCATGTTCAATGCAATGGTCAACAGCATGACCAGCAACACCACGCGCAGCAGCAGGCCGAACAGCCCGTAGGGTGCTTCGCTTTTTTCCGAACCGGTTCTGGATCGCATACCCACTCCTTGTCAATTGCCCCGCCTTTTTGCAAAGGGTAGCCAATCACCCGGAGGAAGGAAAGGCGCGACGGCTGAGCGTCTAGTCGAACCCCGGTGGCTGCCTGTGGCCAGTCCTTCGCTCGTACAGGTGGGCGATCTCGATCAGGATCGGCTCGCTCCAGGCTCGACCGAACACGGAAAGCCCAACGGGCAGACCATCGATTTGTCCCATGGGAACGGTGATGACGGGATATCCGGCCCGGGCCGATGGTGAACTGCTCGACAGCTTGAAGTTGTCGCCCAGTGTCAGGTCGGTCATCCACGCCGGGGAACCCGACGGCGAGACGATGGCGTCGAGTTCATACTCATCCATGACACGATCGATCCCCTCCTCTCTGGCCTGCGTCAACATGCGCGACAAGGCGTTGCGATAATCCTCCGAATCCAGACCCTCGCGCTGCGCGGCCATGAACATCAGGCTGCGATCGAAACGAGCCGTTTCGGCTGGGTCACTACGCATCGCCTCGATCAAGGCGTCGTAATCGGCATGCCGGGCATGCTCACCCAGTCTATGCAGGTAGGCATCCATTCCGGCACGAAACTCGTGCAGCATCACCTCCAGGGACTCGGCGTTGATGTTCTCTCTTGTGATCTGCTCAATCTCGACGATCTCCGCCCCCGCCTCGCGCAGTACCTCGATGGCCTGGTGCGTTACGGCATCCACGCGGTAATGGTTGCCCAGTGGCTCGGTGTAGAAGCCGATACGTCGCCCCTTGAGGTCATCGGCATCGAGATACCGGGTGTAGTCCTCGCTGCGATGATCGTCCACCGGTGCAGTGGCCGGATCCTCGGTATCGACCGCGGCAAGCGCGCCCAGCACCAGCGCGGCGTCCGCCACTGTCCGGGTCATGGGGCCGGCACTGTCCTTGGTCTGTGAAATGGGAATGATCCCGGTCCGACTCCACAAGCCGACCGTGGGCTTGAGTCCGACGATACCGTTGGCCTGGGCCGGGCAGACGATGGAGCCGTTGGTTTCGGTACCGATGGTAAAGGCCGCCAGGCTGGCCGCCGTGGCCACCGCCGAGCCGGAACTCGAACCACAGGGATTACGGGCCGGGTCGTAGGCATTGCGCACCTGCCCGCCCAGGCGACTCCAGCCGCTGGAGGAGAACGAACTGTGGAAATTGGCCCATTCACTGAGGTTGCTCTTGCCCAGGATCACCGCGCCCGCCTCGCGCAAGCGCGCGACGATGAAGGCGTCTTCAGGCGGCACCGAGCCCTCCAGCAGTTTCGAGCCGGCGGTGGTCGGCAGATCGCTGGTATCGATATTGTCCTTGAGCAGCACCGGAATGCCGTGCAACGGTCCGCGCACACGACCCTCGGCCAGTTCCCGATCCAGCGAGCGGGCCACATCCAGCGCTTCCGGATTGACCGTCAATACCGAGTTGAGGGACGGACCGTTGCTGTCGATAGCGTCGATGCGTTCCAGGTAGGCGCGCGCGACCTCGGTAATGGTGAAGTCGCCGCGATCGAAACCGGCGCGTAGCTCGGCGATGGACTTTTCGGAAACATCCGGCAGTTCATCGGCCGCCAACGTCCCGAACGCAAGCAGCAGAATGGAGAAGACAGTTAGGTGGCGCATCGCAGTGATCCCGGAGTGGAAAGTTGGACTGGTGTTCCCGAGTGTACCCGACCCGTGCACCTGATCAGCAGGGCTTGGTGGGCCACGCTTCACGACAATCTGCGACAATTGCATTGAAGGTGAGGGGCCGACGTCCCCGGCGGTGAACCGGCCTCGAGTGTGGCGGACCATTAGCGGTCACGGTGCGTTTGACCGCCAACCAGTCAATACGGGAGCAACAAATCGGATGAATGTCGATATCGCGATCATCGGGGCCGGCCCGGCCGGCCTGTGCCTTGCGCGTGCGCTGGGCGCCATGAGTCTGGATATTGCCGTGGTCGATCCCGCCGAGGATGCCGACCTCGTCGAGCCGGCGCCGGACGGGCGCGAAATCGCGCTCACCCACGCTTCGCGCGCCACGCTCAAGCGTCTGGACGTGTGGTCGCGCATCGACGCCGACGAAATCAGTGATCTCAGGGACGCCTGGGTGTTCGACGGCGAATCGACCGAACCGATGCGCATCACTCATGACGACGGCGATGCCGATCAGCTCGGGTGGCTGGTCTCCAACCACCTGATCCGTGCCGCCGCCTGGCAGGCCGCGCGCCAGACCGGCGGCATCGAATGGCTGACCGGTCGGCGCGTCGAATCCACCGTACCCGGCGACAATCGGCGTCGGCTCATTCTGTCGGACGGAACACATCTCGATGCCCGCCTGGTGGTGGCGGCCGACGGACGCTTTTCCGGCAGCCGGCGCGCGGCCGGTATCGGCGCACGCATGCGCGATTTTGGCAAGTCCATGCTGGTCGCCCGCATGGCGCTGGAACAGGATCACCAGCACGTGGCCTGGGAGTGGTTCGGCGACGACCGCACCCTGGCCCTGCTGCCGCTCAACGGTCCGTATGCCTCGGCCGTCATCACCCTGCCGCATGAGCGCATCGGCCAGCTCAAGGCCATGGACGAAAACGAATTCAACCGTGAGGTCACCGCCCTGTACCGGGAACGACTGGGGAACATGACGTTGATCGGCGATCGCCATGTCTACCCGCTGGTCGGCGTGTGGCCCGACCGCCTGAGCGCCGAGCGCTTTGCCTGCATTGGCGATGCCGCCGTGGGCATGCACCCGGTCACCGCCCACGGCTTCAACCTGGGTCTGACCGGCGTGGACCTGCTTGTCGAGGAAATCGGCAAGGCACGCCTGCGCGACGGCGACATTGCCAGCCCGCGCCGGCTGGCCGCCTACGCTGCGCGCCATCGCGCCCACAGCCTGCCGCTCTACACCGCCACCGCTACCGTCGTAGGCCTCTACACCAGCAACCTGCCGCCGGCGCGACTGCTCCGGCGCGCCATCCTGCGCACCGCCAACCACTTGCCACCACTGCGCCGCGCCATCGCCCGACAATTGACCGGCACCGGTGGGCTGATCGAACGCATCGTGCAGCGCTGATCGGTTCGGACTGCCCACAAAGAGACGGAGGGCCCAGGGAAAACCTGGACTGTTGCAAGCGGGATTAAGGTGGCAGGGTGCCGAGCGGCCTTGCCCGCGGCCGGGTTCGAGGCGAATCGACCTCGTCTCCACTCAAAGCTCGTCGGCGTTCTGGTGCCAAAGAAATTTCGCCGTACTGTTGGGTAAGCCTTACCGATCAGCAGAGCTTTCAGGCTCGTATGCTACGGAGAGGCCTTGCAGCGTTCTGTCACCTCGAACCCGGCCCCGGGCAAGACCACTCGCCACTCGACGGCGGAGAGTAGGCTGATGACTAGTGGGCCATGCGGCTAATTAGGTAACGCTCAGCCCGAAAGCACTTTCAATCTACTCCCACCTTTCCAAGCGGGTGGTGTCTGAGCGCGCACGGCCTGAAGCGGGTGCGGCCGCCGGCAATATGCTCTCCCCAAGCCATCAGTACCCCGATTGCCCGATTGAAAGCATTCAACCCTCAAGTGGCAGAAAGCAAAAATTACTGATCCCAAGGCCAAAGCAGGGCGAAGTGCCGCCAACGCCGATCACCCGCGTAAGGCCGTGCGCGCTCTGACACCATCCGCTCCGCACCCTCAACTTCCGGGGCCACACTCCATGCAGCGGTCGCTCATCTCCGGCCCGAGCTTGAGCTTGTGATTGAGATCCCTGAGTGCCGTGCGCAGCCCCTCCTCGATCACCGGATGATAGAACGGCATGTCGAGCATGTCGGACACCTTGATGCGCTGCTGCGCCGACCAGGCCAACAGGTGCGCGATGTGCTCGGCGGCCGGCCCGAACATCTCCGCGCCCATGAAGAGCCCGGAACCGTGCTCGCCGTAGACCCGCAGCAGGCCACGATTCGCTCCCATCACCCGGCTGCGGCCCTGGTCGGAAAAGTCGACCGATCCGACCTCGTAGCAGCCACGGCACTGCTCATCGACCTGCTGAATGGTCAGCCCGACCGTGGCGATCTGCGGGTCGGAGAAAACCACCGCCAACGGCGTGCGTCGATGGCCGACACGCACCTCTGGGTAACGCCCGGCATTGGTACCGGCAATACCCCCTTCGTCGGCCGCCTCGTGCAGCAGCGGCAAATGGTTATTGGCATCGCCGGCGATGAAGATGTGCGAGTCACCGCACTGCATGGTCCAGGGATCGTACAGCGGCATACCGTGATCATCCAGTTCCAGGCTGGTTTGCTCCAGGTCCAGCCCGTCAACATTGGGCCGGCGGCCGGTGGCGGCGAGCAGGTAGTCGAAGGACTCGGTGCGCTTCTTCCCTTCCTCGACGAACGTGATATTCACGCCACCGTCGACCTCGCTGACCGACTCCACCTCGGCGTCGGGATCAAGCGGGAACTCCTCGTTGAAGGTCTCGAGCGCGATCCGGCGAATTTCGTCGTCCTGGATCGGACCGACCGCGCCGCCGACACCGAACATGCGGACTCTCACCCCCAGCCGCGCCAGGGCCTGTCCCAGTTCCAGACCGATCACGCCGGGGCCGAACACGGCCACGGATTCGGGCAGATCGGACCACTCGAACACATCGTCGCTGGTCACCAGGCGATTGCCGGCGGCTTCGAGAAAACCGGGAATATTGGTACGCGATCCGGTAGCGATGACGATACGCCCGGCATGCACCCGGTGGTCATCACCCACGCGCAGCGTGTGGGCATCCTCGAAACGCGCCATGCCTTCAAGGCGGTCGGACTCCGGAATGCGCTCAACCGACTTGAGCACCCCGCCGACGAAACGGTCGCGCTCGCGCCGCACACGCTCGAGCACGGCCGGGCCGTCGATGCCGACATCATGCAGGCGAATGCCGAACTGTCCGGCATGACGGGCATGATGGGCGGCATCGGCCGCGGCGATCAGCAGCTTGCTGGGCATGCAGCCGACCCGGGCACAGGTGGTGCCGAACTGCTGGCCCTCGATCAGGACCACGCGCTTGGCATGCTTGCTGGCCTGGCGATAAGCGACCATGCCGGCCGTGCCGCCGCCAATCACCGCAACGTCTGCCTGGTGTTCACTGATCATGTTGTGCTCCTTGGAAACTGGGGTTTTGAGCAGACCTCGTTGTAACATGGAGTCAGTTGACATCCCATACGCACTTGCCCGCACATGGCGCGCCTGAAACTCGACCTGCATCCCATCTTCAACCGCGGCCGCCAGATCGATGACGCCCTGGACGAGGCGTTCGACCAGGCCGAAAGCAGAAAGATCAAGACGCTGGAAATCATCCCGGGCAAGGGCTCCGGGCAACTGAAGAAACGGGTGCTGAAATACCTCGAACAGGGCCGGATCAAGTCACGCTATCACCGTGTGGAAAAGGATGCGAAGAACTTCGGCCGCGTGTTCGTGCACTTTCGTCACTGAGCGGGCATGGAGCAAGCCGGATCAAACCTGCTGACGTCGGAACAGATACTCCTGCATGCCGCCGCCGAGCAGCATGGTGCGCTCGTGGGCGAAGCCGGGCATGCACTGCTCGAGGTCGCGTGCACTGTAGCGCGGTGCCGGCACCTGCTCGTCGCCGTCGATCACCGCTTCGAGCTCTCCCGACCCGGCTGGAGTCAGGGAGAGCGGCGTGGCCGGCATGGATCGCGCCGAGTACTCGATCAGGGCATGCACACGCGCACCGGGCCGACAGCGTGGCGCCAACTCGGCCATGATCGTGCCGATTTGCTCGGTCGACAGGTAGTTGAGCAGATTCCAGCACAGCACCAGGTCGACCGCCTCGTCGCCGGCCGGTGGCAAGGCCGCCTTGACCCGGGCCGAGAAATCCTCGGCCTCGAGCTGGTCAAGACCGCCTCGCCCGCCGATCTCCAGGGCCATGACATCAAGCCGGCAACGATAACCACTGAACAGCGACACGGTACCCGAGCGCACGACGCCCAGGTCGAGCACCACGTGCCGTCGTTCGTCGTCGAGCGCATCGATCGCCGTCTCGAACAGCGGCACGCGTAGCTCGAGACGCTCCGGGTCGGGCATCCGTTCCGCGCTGGCAGCGGTCATCACTCGGCTGGTCTACCGGCCGTTCACGATTTCGGCGCAGCGTTGTCGGAGGGCGCCGGTTTCCCCCCTCCCGGCTGACCGTTCGGCTTTGCCGCCGGCTTGTCGGGCGTACCGCCGCCCTGTCGGGGCAAGGACTTGCCACCGGCGAACACCTTGTCCAACGCCTCGCTGTCGGGGTCCATGTCGATGCTGCCGTTGAAGCGTGCACCATCTTCGAGGCTCACGCGCGGCGACACGATGGTGCCCTTGATGCGCGCACTCTGACGAATCACGACCCGCTCGGAGGCCACCAGGTTGCCGTCCATACTGCCGTCAACGTAAATGGTGTGGGCGTGGATATCGGCTTGTACATCCCCCTGTTCACCGATGGTCACGCTGTGTTTCTTCAACTCCACCGCCCCCTTGACCCGGCCTTCGATCACCAGGTCTTCGTCGCCACGCAGTGTGCCGTCGATCTCGATGGATGGGCCAATGACGGCCGTCTTGGAAGAGGCTGAGCGCCCACTCGGGGCAGTCTGGCGTGGCGTTTCAGGCTTGCGGTTCTCCGGCGCCGGAGACCGCTCGTCGGTCTGTTCTCGCTTGTTGAACATGTGTTGATTCCGAAGGGTGTTGGGGGAAGCCCAAGCTACCCCTGCACGCCGGACCGGTCAAGTGTCACGGCCGTGACCCTCATCACACCCGAAAACAACATCGCAGACATGTCAGATCGCACGCCAGCCTCAGAAGGCAGTGCCGAAGCTGGCGGCTCGGGAGACGCCAGCCTCGATTGTCATCACTCCAGGTCCAGGAAGCTTCTGAGCTGTTCCGACCGGGTCGGATGGCGCAGTTTCCTGAGCGCCTTGGCCTCTATTTGACGGATGCGCTCGCGGGTGACGTCGAATTGCTTGCCGACCTCCTCGAGGGTGTGGTCGGTGTTCATGTCGATGCCGAAGCGCATGCGCAGCACCTTGGCCTCGCGCGGAGTCAGACCGGAAAGCACCTTCTGCACGGTATCGGTCAGCCCGGTGGTGGTGGCCGTGTCGATCGGCGAGAGGATATTGGCATCCTCGATGAAGTCGCCAAGGTGCGAATCCTCGTCGTCACCGATCGGCGTTTCCATCGAGATCGGCTCCTTGGCGATCTTGAGCACCTTGCGCACCTTGTCCTCGGGCATTTCCATCTTGACCGACAACTCTTCCGGCGTCGGCTCGCGACCCATTTCCTGCAGCATCTGTCGGCTGATGCGATTGAGCTTGTTGATGGTCTCGATCATGTGCACCGGAATGCGGATGGTGCGCGCCTGGTCGGCGATCGAACGGGTGATCGCCTGGCGAATCCACCAGGTGGCGTAAGTCGAGAACTTGTAGCCGCGGCGATATTCGAACTTGTCCACCGCCTTCATCAGGCCGATGTTGCCCTCCTGGATGAGGTCGAGGAACTGAAGACCGCGGTTGGTGTACTTCTTGGCAATCGAGATGACCAGCCTGAGGTTGGCCTCGACCATTTCCTTCTTGGCACGACGGGCCTTGGCCTCACCGATGGACATCTCGCGGTTGAGCTCGAGCAGCTGGCCGACCGGGATACGCTGATCGCGCTCGAACTTCGCCAGTTTGCCCTGCAGCTCGGCAATCTCGTCCTTGTATTCGCGCAGTGTCTTGGCCCAGTCGGTGCGACGACGCAGCAATCCGGCCAGCCACTCGGGGTCGGAGGCGTTATCGCGGAAACTGGTGATGAATTCCTTGCGCGGCATGCCGGATCGCTCGACGCAAACGGCCATGATGGCGCGCTCGATGTCGCGAATGCGGGCCACGTGCAGGCGCATGCGCAGGATCAGCAGGTCGAACAGACGCGGCGGCAGCTTCAGCCGAAGGAACTGCTCGGAGATGCTGTCCTTGATCTCGTTGGCCTTCTTGCCGGTCGCGCCGTAGCGATCGTAGAGCTTGATGAAGTGTTCGTGCAGCTTCTCGAGCTCGTCGAAAAACTGGGTGACCTGCTCCGGGTCCGGCAGCGTGTTGACGGTCGGCGCCGGCTTGTCTTCGTCTTCCTCTTCGGCGTCCTCGTCGATGTACTCGGCCTCTTCGGCCACCGCCGCTTCCATGGTGTCTTCCGAGATCAGGTCCATCTCGGCAAGCAGCTCGGGGTTGATGAAGCCGCTGACCAGCTCGTTCAGGCGCAGGTTGCCTTCCTTCCAGGACTGGACCTCCTCGAGCAGGATGCCGACCGTGCCCGGGAATCGCGACAGCGCCATGTTGACCTGGTTGAGACCGTCCTCGATACGCTTGGCGATATCGATTTCGTCGTCTCGCGTCAGTAGCGACACCGAACCCATCTCGCGCATGTACATGCGCACCGGATCGGTAGTGCGACCCAGCTCGCTTTCCACCGCGGCCAGCGCCGCCTCGGCATCCTGCTGGGCGGCCTCGTCGTCGGCGTCCGTGCTGGCCGAGTCGTTGAGAATCAGCGCATCGGCATCCTCGGGTGCTTCCTCGAACACCTTGATGCCCATGTCGTTGATCATGTTGACGATGTCCTCGATCTGTTCGGGATCGACGATATCGCCGGGCAGGTGGTCATTGACCTGGGCATAGGTCAGCCACTGCCCCTGCTCACGGCCTTTCTGAATCAGCTGCTTGAGCTGAGACGGTCGCGGTGAATTGTCCATGTCGCTTGCTTCGGCTTTGCTCATAAATCTTCGTCCACGCGCTGGCCTAGCAGCCTGCGCAATTCTCTGGTCCTGATGTCATCCAGTCCCCCTTCTCTCAGCTGCGCCTGCTGGAGTTCGCGGACTCGGGTCTGTATCTGTTGACGACGTATTCTGGCCAGTGTTTGCGCCAGCGCCGCCGACATTGCTTCCGGCTCGCCAATGACTTCACGCCCGGCAAGGCGGGCCAGCCATGGACCCTCCGGACGCTCTCGCCAGCTCTCGAGCAGCTTAGCCGTTGAAAAATGGGGCTTGGCACGGCAAAAGTCAATCAGTTCGCGCAAGAAATCGACACCTCGCAGGCTGGCCGGCCCATTCAGCGCGTCCTCGGACACGTCCAGAGCCAGGTCGGGACGCTGCACGATCAGGGCCACGGCGTATTGCACCGGAGTCAGCGGACGATCCTCGCCTGCACGCCCCGAACGCACCTCCGCAGCTTTCGACGCCGGTTGCACCGCAGAGTTTCCCCCATGCCCGGCCCGCTTCTCCAGCTCCCGCCGCATCATGTCGGTAAACGCACCCGCCGGCATCTTCTCCAGGTACGGCTGAGCCAGCGCAACCAGCCGGGCACGCCCGTCGATGGTCGTCATGTCGACCTCCGCGGCGAGATGATCGAAAAAGAATGCCGACAACGGTCGCGCCTGGTCGACCAGTGCGGCGAACGCCTCCTGGCCGCGCTCACGCACCAGCGAGTCGGGATCCTCGCCCTCGGGCAGAAACAGGAAGCGCACTTCACGATTGTCGCGCATGACCGGCAACGCCGCTTCCAGACCGCGCCAGGCGGCCTGGCGACCGGCGCGATCACCGTCGAAGCAGAACACCACCACCGGCGAGGCGCGAAACATCAACTCCATGTGGTCGGCGGTCACCGAGGTACCCAGGGTGGCCACGGCATTGTCGAACCCGTACTGAAACAGGGCCGCGCAGTCCATGTAACCCTCGACCACCAGCAGTCGCCTGGGCAGACCACCACGTCGCACCTGGTACAGCCGGTAAAGCTCACGCCCCTTGTGAAAGACCGGCGTTTCCGGCGAGTTCATGTACTTCGGGCCGCGCTCGCCCAGCGCGCGACCGCCGAATGCGATCACCCGGCCACGACGGTCGTGGATCGGGAACATGATCCGGTCACGAAATTTGTCGGTGGCACGCTGGCTCTTGCGGGTGATCAACCCGGCCTCCTCGAGCTCATCGAGTCGAAAGCCCCGGGCGGTCAGCTCGTCGGTCAGTGCCTGCCAGGCATCGGGCGCATAGCCAATGCCGAATTCGTCCACCGTCGCCTTGTCGAAACCGCGGCCCTTCAGATAGCTGCGCGCCGGCTCGCTGGCGCCAAGCTGTCGGCGAAACCAGCCCTGGGCAGCGGTCAGCGCCTCATAGAGGCGATCATAGCGACGGGTGGGCGCATGCCCGCCCTCGCGCGGCACTTCCAGGCCCGCACGCGATGCCAGCTCCTCGACGGCGGCCGGAAACTCCAGCCCGTCGTACTCCATCACGAAACCGATAACGGTGCCATGCGCTCCGCAGCCGAAGCAGTGATAGAACTGCTTGTCGGAACTGACGGTGAAGGAAGGGGTACGTTCGTCGTGAAAGGGACACAGCGCCTTGAACTCGCCGCGCCCGGCCGGTTTGAGATCAACCCGGGAACCGACAACCTCGACGATATCGCTGCGCTCGATAAGGGTTTCGATGAAACTTTCGGGGATTCGGCCAGCCACGGCCCCAGTCTAGCCGGATCAGCCCTGGCCGGCCAGCCTGCCGCGGACCTTGCCGGAGACCTGCCCCATGTCGGCCCGACCCTGCACCCGATCCTTGATCAGGCCCATGACCTTGCCCATGTCGGCCATGGAACTGGCACCAGCCTCGGCGATGGCCTCGTCGATGACCTGTTGCAACTCAGCGTCCGACAATGGCTCGGGCAGATAGTCCTGGAGGATGACGATCTCGGCCTCCTCGACCTCGGCCAGCTCCGGCCGGTCGCCGGCACGATACTGTTCGGCCGATTCGCGGCGCTGCTTGATCATTTTTTCGACCACGGCCAGCACCTGGGCCTCGTCGAGCTCGATCCGCTCATCGACCTCGCGCTGCTTGATTGCGGCGGTGATCATGCGCAGGATTTTCAGGCGCGACTTGTCGCCGGCGCGCATGGCCTGCTTGACGTCATCGGTGATGCGTTGCTTGAGCGACATGATTCCCCAACTACCGTGATCGACCGGACCGCGCTTTGGCGGCGGCCCGCCAGGCACCTGGAATCAGGAACCTAGTACAATGAACGCCTGCTCAGTAGAGACGGCGGCGGTTGACACGTTCGCGCGAGAGCTTGCGCAGGTGACGCTTGACCGCAGCGGCCTTCTTGCGCTTGCGTTCCTGGGTCGGCTTCTCGAAGAACTCGCGACGGCGGGCTTCGGCGACCACGCCGGCTTTTTCACACGAGCGCTTGAAGCGACGCAGGGCGTACTCGAACGG
>SL_3KL_010_SEDDRAFT_10000765_pt1 | contig 27803 bp, 27 predicted proteins | sample SodLakKL_010_SED_2_FD_10381 | JGI IMG/M metagenome (IMG submission 10381)
ATCCTTCCGTTCGGAGTGGCAGGCCTCATCCCGGGTATCGGGATCCTTCTTGCTGCATGCTGGTCGATCATCATCATCTCAATCGCACTCAGGAGCATCTTCGATTTTTCAGCCCCGGCATCCCTCTTCCCGCCAGCCCTCTCCTATTCGGTATTGCTCACCCTGATTGTTCTTCTGCCGGGAGGTCTCCTCTGATGAGATCGTTTCTTCTCATTCTTCTCATCCTCCCATTCATCTGCGCAGTCGGATCAGCGGCCTTTCCCACCATCACCAGTGACACTACAACAGGGGTGGCACCGGCGACCATCACCTTTACAGGATCGGTGATCGGTAATGAAGAGAGCCCTGCCGACTGGTCATGGAAGTTCACCCGGTCCGGCGACCCATCAAGCAGGGAGCCTCTCGTGGCAAGCGGCAACCCGGTCACCATCACCTTTGACCGTGCCGGCACCTGGCATGCAACCCTTCAGGTGAGTGTGGATGGAAGGCATCCCGTGAGCAACCCGTATAATGTTATGATCCATGAGAGAGATGCCGTACCCGAACCGGCATTCACCGCAAGCACAAGAACCGGGACAGCACCGCTCACCGTCACCTTCACCGACAGATCAACGAACACCCCGACGAGCTGGTTCTGGGGATTTGGTGACGGGGCGACAGGATCCGGACAGACGGTGACCCATACCTATACAGAACCCGGAACGTATGCCATCTCCCAGAGGATACGCAATGATGCCGGGAGCTTCTCAAAGACCTGGCAGAACTACATAACCGTCACGACACCCCCGGTTGCCGGTTTCACCATCAATAGAACCGGGGGTGAGCCACCGTTTCCCGTCGCCTTCACCGACAGATCAACCGGCGGGATCATCAGCCGGGAGTGGGACTTTGGCGACGGAACAGTATCTGATCAGGTCAATCCTGTGCATACCTATACCCGGCAGGGGGTCTACACAGTCTCCCTCACCGTTGTGAACAAGAATGGAACCGCAACGCTGAGCAGAAATAACCTTATTATCGTCAAGAGACAGGCGATAACCGACTTCACTGCGAATGTGACCACCGGAGGGGTACCGCTCACGGTACAGTTTACGGATCTCACAAACGGCAGCCCAAACCAGTGGAGATGGGACTTTGGAGACGGTTCGACCTCATTTTTGCAGCATCCGGAGCATACGTACCGGTATCCCGGCACATTTGCGGTCTCTCTCGCAAGCTCCGGCAGACAGGGGAGTGGAACACTGCGGAGGACCGGGTATATAACTGTTCATCCACCTCCGCAAACGGCGTTTGATGCCGATATCACCTTTGGCTCCGCACCTCTCTCCGTTCAGTTCTCTGATCGTTCGACAGGGGGGCCAGCGGAGTGGATCTGGGACTTCGGGGATGGAACGACCAGCACCATACGCCATCCATCCCACACCTACAGAGAGGAAGGGATCTACCCTGTGTCACTCTCGATCAGAAATGAATACGGAACTGATCAGAGATCCAGACCAGAATATATTACCGTGATCCATCCGGCCCCTGAACCTGCCATAATGGCAACAGAAGTATCTGAGCCGGTCATGGATGAGAACCGGACAGATGTACCGAAGAATATATCCCTGGAAATCCCAATCAAACATCCCGGTGCGGCAATCACCGAGTACATCAGACTGATAAAGGATATATTGAGCAGATAGCCGGAGAGAAAGCCACCCTCTCCGAAAAGCAGGATATCCGATCAGGGATTCTTCGAATGGCTTCTATTAAGACCGGAAAGTTCACAGGATGCCCCGCATTCAACACCATTAACCACCCGGTATGCATCTGCAAGGACGGCGGCATTGGCGAGGAGGCCTGCAATGAGAACCGTCTCAAGGATCTCTTCACGGGTTGCACCCTTCGCCTGCGCTGCCCGCATATGATAATCGACGCAGTGGCTGCATTTCAGGGCGGCCCCGACAGCCATGCTGATCAGCTCGACCACCTTGGGCTCAAGCCTGGATAACTGGGTGACCGAATCCTTATAAAGAAGATGCGAGATGAGAACTTCCGGCCTCTCTGCCATCCTCTGAAAGATTAACGGAACAGCGCCGTACTCGCTCTCAATCTCCTCAAGCCAGCTGCGGGCAGTGGAGTCCGTTCCATTCTCCTGTATTCTCTTTATAATCGTCTCGAAGTTCATTCCGGATTACACCACGATATGAGTCTCTGAAAAGGGTTTGATCCGAACCAATATGTAATCACGCATTCGTGATGGAATGATATCTGCGATATCACCTACGGTAACGCCTTCTTCCACCGGGAGTCGCCTGATGGTATCCGCATACCGGGTAAATGGAAGCTTCACACGAACCCCGGCGAGCTGCACGGTTATCGGGGTCGGGGAGAAGACCTCATCAATCTCAGGAACGCCCTCCTGGATAACATCCTGAAGCCGTGCGGGAGAGACGGAGAGTGGATCCTGCGCCAGTTCGTCACGTGAGAGATCAAGGACACGGGCAACCTCCTCCACAACGGCATCAAGCCTCCCGATATCAGCCTCGGTCCTCGTCCTGTGCATGAATCTCCCCAGATTACCGACATAGCCTGCCGCAGGCGGATCGGTGATCCGCTTCAGGGCATCAACCGGTGGTGCTCCGGTCAGGATGACCGGGACATGAACCCCGCGCCGGAGGCCGTTGAACTTCTCTTTAATGCAGGTCTCGAAGTTGCCAAGGACATAGACGGCGACATCATGCTCATTGATGACATCCCGCTCCTCATCATTCAGCTGTGAGATACGTTTTCCAAATCCCCGCGCTAGACCGACCATATTGGTCTTCGCACCGACGGTTCTGAGATACTCTGCGATATCACAGGCTGAATGGGGAAGGTGATGAATCTCAAGGCTTGGAATAACGACGGCTATCTCTGTTCCGACAAGGGGGGAGGCCGTCACCTCTCCTGCGAGCGGGCGGACAAACGATCTGAACCGTTCGATATCATCCTTTGGGATCAGAACCTGAAGGACAACCTCCTGGGCGATATCATGTTTCTGGATGATATAGCCTCCGAGATCCTCGATATAATCCATCACCTCGTCATGCCGGTAGACACCGCCCCGGAATGTAACCGGTACAAGAATCATTCTGATTCCTCCCCAATCAATGCAAACTGTTCAGAGACGATACCCTCGACGACATGTTCAGAGAGGGTGTTTTCACTTGCAACATAGAAGAACCGGCGTTTGCCATACGACTCCCTTCTGACCTTGAAGCCCTCGGGGGCGATAACCGTCAGTGCATAGATGAGATCACGGAAGATGGTATCTGCCCGGTTTGTCACCTCCATGCCCTCAAAATCAGCCGGAATCTCAGTATCGCTAATGATAATGGTGAACCGGTCAGGCTGGTCAACATGATCGTAGCCAAAGAGGGTATTGAGTTTTACAAGGAGCCTGGCCAGATGGGTCTCATCCCTGACAGACAATATTGCAGAATCTCCCTGCCTCTGCACAGAACCGATATCAGAGACACGAATGGATCCTCCGGCATCCCGGATCGTCCCGACAGCGACGAATATCGGGATTCTCGGATCAATGAAGATCCTGAGTTTTGAGACGACCGAGGTGAGATTGTGATCCTGGAGGACGGTTGAGGTTATCTGTTTATAGATATCCCGTCCTGCTTCCTCAAAACATTCCACCTCGTAGCGATCCATCGTCGTCACACGCGATCACTCCTTCTCCATATCGATGAATCCTGAGGCGAGGAGGGCAGAGCCGGTCGCTCCGATATACTGTGAATGGTGTGGCACAAGGATCTCCGTCTGGAGGAGATCCCCCATTGCCTTGACAAGCCCTTCTATCAGGGATGTACCACCGACCATAATAACCGGCTCCCGGATATCAACCTCCTGCAGCTGCTGCTCAAAGACCTGTTCAGCTACAGAATAACAGGCGGCAGCGGCGACATCTTCAGGGGTGCTTCCGGATGCAAGGGCATTCACAAGGCTCTGGGTTCCAAAGACGATACAGTAGCTGTTCATCGGGACGCCATGGCCTATTCCCTTCATTGCGAGGGGACCAAGTTCGGTAATATCGATTCCAAGACGCTTTGCTGTCATCTCAAGGAAACGCCCGCTGGCTCCTGCACAGATACCGCCCATCGTGAACGTCCCAGGGATTCCGTCAATCACCGAGATCGCCTTGTTATCCATCCCGCCGATATCAATCACCGTTGAGGGGCCACGCTGCCGATCAGCGAGGTAGACAGCCCCTTTGGAGTTGACGGTCAGCTCCTCCTGGATGAGATCAGCCTTGAGGTGCTTTCCGATGAGGAACCTGCCATAGCCGGTCGTTCCAATCGCCTCGATATCCTTCAAGGCAAGCCCGGCCTCCTTCAGGGCGGCTTCCACGGCTTCATCTGCGGAACGGAGAACCTCGGTGGTCGGTACCCAGCCTGTTCCGATGATCTCGTTCTCCTTCATTACGATACACTTCGTCGTTGAAGAGCCGGAATCGACACCCAGTGTGATCCCGGACTGTTCTTCCCGTGCAAGAAGCGCACGCCGGCGTGCGATCGTTGTCAGCGCCTCCATCCGTGTCAGAAGGGTCCCTGATGTCGTCCGTTCCGTAAACGAGTAGGAGACGACGGGAAGTTCTGAGTTCTCATGGATATACCGGCGAAGCTCGTTCCTGACGATCGCCGCCTCGGCACACCGGAAGCAGCTCCCGATGAAGACGGCATCCGCATCGACTTTCCCGGAGACGAGGGCATCAGCCCGGGCAATCGCCAGTTTCAGATCCGGGCTCTTGACATTGAGGCCGAAGGTTGCCTCGGTCTTCTTCAGATCAGCAAGCGAGATATCCGGATAGAAGAGCTGGGCGTCAACCGATGCCGCAGCCTCTGCGATCTCGTTCTGGACACCGGAGTACTCGGCCCCGCAGGTGAGCTGTGCAATTCTGACCGGCCGGCTCATTCTTCATCGCCCCCGAGCTCCTTGAGGAATGATTTAATGGATGCAACGAAAGCCACACCCTCATCCTGCGTCTTTGGATAGACGAGATCAAGGACAGGTATCCCTTTCTGTTTCAGCCGGAAGATGAGAAGTTCGTTTGTTCTGGCACACCCCATACACCCAAAGGCAAACTCAGCATCGTTGACGATGATCGCCGCCTCGGCAGCGTCCAGGAGCGGACCATAGACGGACATCCTCCCGCGAACCCCGGACGGCACCTCGACTGCGGCCCACCGGAGCCCTTTCTTCGGATCTTCCGGTGTTATCTGGAGGGGAGGCGAGTCAAATCCGGGTGTCTGAATATGATCCCGGATCGAGAGTGCTGATCCGAGTGGTTCATGCCCGAACCTGGCAACGAGATCAGACAGCATCAGGCTTGTTGCAGGATAAATGAAGACTTTTGCCATATTCAGGCCTCCTCTGTCTCTATAATCGTCGAGAGGTCATCTATATCGAGGGGGGTTGCCCGCCTGATCGGTACGGCTGCTTTCAGCAGATCATTATCATTCATAGTATCAATCTCTCGTAATCCGTGTGATATGAACCGTGCAAGGCCGATCTCATACTCATGCCCGAGGTATCCAGGCCTGGCACCACCAAGATTTGCCCGGCACCGCCGTTGATCCCCGGGGGGAAANCCCCGATCCTTGATGAAGATATGATAGGGATCAAGCTTCCTCAGTGCATCGATAATCCGTGACACCTCATCCGGGGATCCGGTCACCTGAATACCAAAGCAGGTCTCCTTGATCATCACACCCATTGCAACCTCATATGCGGCGATAGCCAGGTCCTGCGGTGTAGTATGTGGCGAATCGACAAAGACGTACTTCGTCACGCTCCCGACATACTCTGGTGTATACTCATTCATCGCTTCACCTCCCTGATATAGATGATATCCCCTTCCTTGAAGTCCTTCAGTTTCCCGACATCAATGACGCTTCCAATGATATTGGTTCCCTCAAGAGGCTCACCTGTTGGTCCGAACTCATCGTCCTCCGAGGTCCGGACACCGACGAGCCCGGCACCACGCCGTGAGGCGTTCGTCATCGCCAGTGAGTTTGCCGGGATGGTATCGACCGGGGTATTCTCCGGGATGATATTAATCCGCTCGGGTATCTCGGGTTCAAAGAGCCAGACATCCTCGTATGTGAAGAAGAACGGAAGCATGCCAACCGAATAGAGTTTCAGGCCGGTGAACCTCCGGAAGATATCAACGGTCTTTGGTGCCTTCTCGTCATCGAGAAAAATATCGATGACATCGTCCTCCCTCATCGTCGTCAGCCGGACATGGCCTGCTGCAAGAATCTCTAATGTTGTTGCCGGCTCCTGATCGGTGATGATCCGATCAGATGCATCCATATCATCCATAACCTCAAATGAGATCTTCCGTTCTTCCAGCAGGGCCCGGGCATCACCAATATGCATCCCTCGAAGATCAAGGCGATCAGGCTCGGTGATGACGGCGCATGTTTCGCCATCACCGATCAGGCGGATCAGTTCAATCCCATGGGTCACCTGGCCGACCAGGGTATGGTGAGCGCTCGTTGCAACATCCTCCCGGTAGATAAACATCGCACCAGAGTTTCGCCCTTTTGTCCTGACAGTGACAGCCCCTTCATGCCGTGGACGGGTCTGCTCCTGGGGGACTTCAAGCCTGCCAAGATGGGCATCCATGCAGTGGGTTGATGTGGTACGATCTGCATGGTAGATACCATCTTTAAAGGAAAAGAGGAGATGCTCCGCCGAACGCGCTATCCTGGGATCAACCGACTCGTCGGTATACCCGTCTGCCCGTATCCGGATATAGGAGACGATCTCCATCCCATCCTCCAGCAGCATGGAGAGATCGGTCGTTGTGACCGAGTGGGTTGAGTCGGCCCAGCTGATCATCCGTTCTACCGCTGTTATTCTGTCGCCAGTCGTGAGCCGGTCTATCACCGCACGCCCTGCAACCACCCGGCCGATGATCCCGCCGTCAGATGAGGCTCCGTGATCAGCCTGATGATCCTTGCGCGAGAGGATCAGGTAGGAGCGTTTTGGATCATACCCACCACAACCGATGATGAGATCCCCCCGTGCATATCGTGACGGGGAGCGGGATGGGGAAAACGATGCCGGAAACGGGCCAAAAGCAGCCGCATACCGATCAGCCCAGTGTATGGTTGAGCCCGTCGCATCGTCATCCGGATCCGGTAATGTCACGCCCGCATCCGGAATCTCGACCACGAATTCTCCTGCCGACGTAACGACCCGAAAATGGCGGGTCACCTCCTGGGAGACGGTGCCTGGCCGTATCACCGCAACAGAGAGTGCAGGATCATGATCCGGAAGAATATCACTGAGGCGATCTCCTTCATTGGCAGTGAGCTGACTGCCATCCAGGGTAATGCGTAGCATACTACTCTCCCTGTATGGCGCGACTCATAATATTCTTCTCCTCCTCTGTGAGGAGATTCATAATCTCAGTCGTCGTCCCGATCCGGACGATCTTTCCACCCCGCATCAGGGCACAGCGATCACAGATATCCTGGACAAACTCCATATCATGGGAGACGACGATGAAGGTCTCCTCCATCTCCTCCCTTGAATGGAGGATCGAGTGCTTGACATCCACTTTTGTGATCGGATCCATTGTTCCTGTCGGCTCATCAAGGACGATGATCCTCGGCTCACGGATCAGCACCTGTGCCAGAGCAACCCGGTGCCGCTCACCCTCTGAGAGGGTATTTGGAAGACGGTTTAAGACAGCCTTCCCTTTCTCCTCAGAGAAGCCCGCCATCTTCAGGGTGATCATCGCCTTCCTCATTGCGAGCTGTTTTGGAAATTCAAGGCCGATTGAATCGGTGAGATTATCAAGAACGGTTCTATGCGGGAAGAGATCATACTCCTGGTGAAGAAGGCCGATATACATCTTTGCCCGGCCGCGGTACTGGTATCCGGGCCTGCCCATATCGACCCAGTCATCCCCGATCTTGATCTCAAGTTTCCCGCTTGTTGGCTCAAGTATACCAGAGATGATCCGTGAGAGGGTGGTCTTCCCCGCACCACTTGTTCCGATGATCCCAAAGATCTCCTTCTCCTGTATCTCGAAACTGACACCATCAACCGCGCGGATAACCCCACGGTCAACAGAGATATACCGTTTCTTGAGATTATCTGATTTGATCAGGGTAGTACCAAGCTCGGGCTTTGCAAAGACCTCGTTATCCTGGTGTTCTTCCATGAACTTCGCGATGACCTCTTTTGGGGTCCCGACTGCCACTATCTCACCATCAGAGAGGAGGATGGCACGATTTGAGACATCTTCGATTGCACTGGCAAAGTGGGAGGTGATGATCATCCCCATCGAAACCGAGGATGCAGCCTCTTTGAGCATCTCGTGGACAACACGTGCCATCTTTGGATCGAGGGTCGCCGTCGGCTCATCAGCAAAGAGAAGGAACGGCTCTTTTGCCAGCTGACGAGCAAGAACGACGCGCTGCTTCTCACCACCTGAGAGGTCACGGGCGATATGCATCATCCGGTGGGATAAACGGACCTCATCAAGGAGATCTGCGGCACGGGAGACGGCTTTCCCGGATGGATAGCCGACATCATCAAGGGCACGAAGAACATTTTCGATGACACGATCGTTTCCATACAGCGCAAACGTCCGCTGGAACATGATTGCGGTTCGTTTCATCAGATAGCGCCGTGCCGACTCATCATCATTCCATAAATCGATATCTGCCGGCTGAAGCACGCCACCGGAGCAGCGGGTGCATGGTGAGCCTGCGGCACTCTGGAGCTCTACCCTGCCACAGGCGTCACAGACCGATACATGATAGATGATCGTTCCACTTGTCGGGGGCTGATCAATCCCACGAATCAGATGGATCAGAACAGTCTTTCCGGCACCACTCCTTCCGATAATGCCGACGGTCTCACCTTCTTCGATTGTCAGATTGATGTTATTGAGTACCCGTGTGCCATTAAACTCCATGCAAAGGTTTTCGACAGTGATGAAAGGTTTCATAAATTGCCTCTTGAGATAGTATGTAGAGGAAGGAGCATATTAGTCTTTATATGGGAACAGAGCTGCCAGGTTCGACGCGTGCTATCCCTTCGACGATACCGATCACCTCACATACCTCAGTGATGACGTAGTCTGCAGTATTGAAGAGGGCTTCGATCCGCTCGCCGGGCTGCTGCTCAGAGAGTATGGCGATATCCGACTCCCGCATTGCACGGAGGTCATTGATCCCATCCCCGACCATCAGCACTGTACTATACTCTTTCTTCAGATCCTGTACGATCTGTGCCTTCATCGTCGGGGTGGCGACCCCATAGATCCGGTCACGGGGAATGCCAAGATAATCACCCATCCTCTCAAGTTTTGAGCCCCGATCCCCGGAGGCGATGAAGGTGGCAACCCCCATCTGGTGCAGGCGCGTTATCGTCTCCTTTGCACCCGGGAACGGGCTCCCACCGGCTGTCAGGGTGAATTCGATGGATCTCGTCCTGATGTTGAGGATCGCACCGGAGTTGATGGCCATAATCGTCTTCTGCTTGCTGCACCTGACCCATACATCCCGGATCGTCTCCTGAAGATCACCAACAACAGCATGCTCCTCATGATAGAGTATAGCGGCTACATCATCCTGTGTGATAACCTTACGTCCACAGGAGACCCCAAAGTCGATACAATGATCTCGAAGAAACGCTGAGAGAAGCTGATCTTTATCCCCTTTCATCACATCCTCGGAATGGACATTGATGAGGATGAGTATCCGGTCGGCATCATCGAAGGTGAGCGTCGTACTCTCGACATCCCCAAGGAGTGTGCCTTCAAATACATCCTTTGCGGCCCGGTATGTCCGCAGGAGGGTTCCGGCACTATCAAAGACTACTGCAATCGTCATCGGATCAAGACCACCATTTATCTATACTATCGACGAGGGTTCTTATATGCCTCTTACTACGACAGCCGAAGCTATCAGGTCGATGGAGATCCGGGGTGCCGGACGTATAGCGCGTGCAGCAGCTGCCGCGCTCCGTGACCATGCAGGGACGATCACCACAGACGATCTCAGGGATTTCAGGGACGAGATGTATCAGGCAGCGTATCTCCTCCGATCCACCCGCCCGACTGCCGTATCGCTCCCAAATGCCATCCATATTGTTATGAGGGATCTCAGAACGGCAGGAGATGCAACCGATGCGCGCAGCGGGATTATCAGAAATGCCGGGGCGTTCATCAGATCCTCAGAGGAGGCGGTCAGGACGATCGGCATGATCGGAGCCAACCAGATCAGGGACGGCGACACCATTCTGACCCACTGCAACTCCGAAGCTGCTCTCGCCTGTATCATCGAGGCGAAGAGACAGGGGAAAGAGATAGAGGTCTTTGCAACCGAGGTGCGCCCCTGGAACCAGGGGAGGCTGACCATCGAGGCTCTTAACCATCATGAGATACCGACACATTTCATCGTCGATTCGGCAGTCCGGTTCTTCATCAATGATGTCGATCTCGCCATTGCAGGTGCTGATGCCATCTCTGCAGATGGATCGGTGATCAATAAGATTGGAACCTCACAGATCGCCCTTGCGGCCCATGAAGCCCGGACGAAGATGATCATCGCAGCTGAGACCTACAAATTCGCACCCCGGTCAAGTATCGGCCTTGAGATCCCGGTAGAGGAGAGGCCGGGATCAGAGGTGCTTCCTGATGAGATCGCGCAGAAATATCCCTTTGTCAGGGTGCGTAATCCGGTCTTTGACAGGACACCCGGGACCTATATCGATCTCATCGTCACCGAGGAGGGGGTCATTCCACCCGAATATGCACCGGTAATCATCAGGGAGCACCTTGGATGGCAGGTATCGGATTTTGAGGAGGAGTTCCGGCAAATGTAAGAAGAAGGGATATCCTTTTTTCTATCCATCATGCAAGATGAATGAGGAGATTGATCATGGGTATTGAATTTGTCAAATTACAGGGGAATGGCAATGATTTCATCCTCATCGACGAGATGAATGGAGAGGTCATTCCGGAAGAGATGAAGCCGAAGTTTGCGATGTTATTCTGTGACCGCAGGTTCGGGATAGGCGGGGATGGTGTCCTCTTCATCTCAAAGTCAGAGACTGCGGATATCAGGATGCGCCTCCTTCAGCCTGACGAGTCGGAGGCAGAGATGTGCGGAAACGGAATCCGTTGCCTCGTCAGGTACGCTTCTGACCGGGAATATGTCGGAGAGGAGTGTACGGTTGAGACGATGGCAGGCATCATGCCGGTGAAACTCGGATATACCGATGAGGGGGACTTCTTTGCAACAATTACGATGCCGATTCCGGCATTTGCCAGAAGTGAGATTCCAGCGACCGGAGAATCAGATGCCGACTATTCTGAGGAGATTGCCACCTATCAGGTCTATGCGGTCAATACCGGAGTCCCTCATGCAGTCGTCTTCGTCAGTGAGATAGGTGCCATCGATCCCGGGCAGATCGGTCCCGTCATCAGGAATCACCAGACCTTCCCAAAAGGTGCAAATGTCAACTTTGTCGAGAAGGTCGCCGACAGCACCCTCCGGATCCGGACATTCGAGCGCGGTGTCGAGAGTGAGACGATGTCCTGCGGAACGGGTGCAACGGCATCAGCGGCAGTCGCCCGAAAACTCGGCTATGTCGGCAACGACGTTCTGGTCGAGACGAAGGGCGGCCCGCTCCGAATTTCGTTTGGCGAGACAGTGACGATGACCGGACCCGCAGAGTCGGTCTTCATCGGTATGATCCAGCTTTGAGAACCGCCATATAAAAGTTAAAACGATGAGAGCCGGAATATTCCGGTCTCTTCTCCCTTTTCAGAAGATATATTCAGCAGATCCGAATGCCGTCTCCGGTGATGATAAAATCAAAATATTCCCCTTCCGGCCGTGAACGGTGTTTCACGACGATTGCACGCCTCTTCTCCTCCCTCCGTTCGATCCTGATGATCGCCTTTGAGATATGGGAGAGTGAGGTGCCTCCAAGGCCCGAGAACCGGTTTGTGGTGACATCCATATACACCTGATTGGTGATGAGCGCCGGGATCTCATGCTTGCGGGTGAGCGAGAGGAGATCGATCATCTGTCTCCCAAGTACCTTGAGCGCGTCACCACGCCGTTCCATCTCTGAGCGGTAAAGGGCTGTGGCAGAGTCGAGAACAATCAGCCCGATCTTCTTCTTTTGAAAGATCTTCTCTGCATCAAGGATCATCACACCCTGTTCGGCAAAGTCGATTGGTTCATAGAGGAAGAGCCGGGTTGCGAGATCCGCCGCAGGATCATCACCTCCTGCTACCTGGGTGAAGCGATCCGGAGAGAAGCCTTCGGTATCGAAGAAGATGACCCCCTCCCCCTCCCTGAGGGTTGCAACCGCAGCCATCAGGGCGAGGGTGCTCTTCCCGCTCCCCGGCTCCCCATAGATCTGGGTGATCATCCTCCGCTCAAGGCCGCCGCCGAGGATGCGGTCAAGATCGGGGCTTCCGGTTCGTACCCGGTTTATCTCCACCTCTCCAACTCCTTCCGTGCGGCATCCTCAGCCTGCCACTTCACCTCACGAACCGGGCGGCCCTGTCTCACAGCAGCCGCCAGAACTGCATCAAACTCCGCCTTGACGGTGAGGGTCTCCCCCTTCCATGAACCGACCTTGACCCCGATCTCATCCCCCTCAGGGAGCCTGACGGTGATAAACCGTCGATCTGCGATGAACCGGTGGACCGAGGGGATGCACCGGACACCGAGTGTTCCAAGCTCCTCTGCCAGGATCAGGGCGAGTCGTTCGGAGTCCTCCTGGCGGCAGATAACCCTGATGAGATGACCGGGACGCCCTTTCTTCATGATGAGGGGGCTGGCAGAGGCGTCCCTGGCACCTTCCCGGTGAAGGCGGGCGATAGTTGCTGCGATAACCTCGCCATCCGCATCATCGACATTCGTCTCAAGGATATCGACCCAGACCCCAAAACCCCCGCTCTCGAGGATCATCACCCTCAGAATGTTCGGGCGATCCGGGGGATCCCGGGTACCGGCACCATAGCCGATGGATGCAATCGTTCCATCAGCCGGAGCCTCCCCAGCAAAAGAGGAGAAAAACTCGGCAAGGAGTGCAGCACCTGTCGGGGTGGTCAGCTCCCCGGTCTCCTCCATGGAAGGACGGACGGTCAGTCCCGAATCCTGAAGGATGTATGCCGTTGCCGGAGCTGGAACCGGCATCCTGCCGTGCGCGGAGTTGATCGTTCCCATACCGAGCGGAACGGGAAGGACCGGGATGGTATCAGGGGAGAGGGAGAGGAGCGCGGTACATGCACCCACCACATCAGCTATTGCATCATCTGCTCCGACCTCATGGAAATGGGGATGATCACCATGAACACGCACCTCGGCTGCATGAATCCTCTGGAAGACCCGTTCGGCCATATTTTTCGCCTCATCAGGCGCATCAGCCATGGAGAGACGATCAAGCACCTCTTCCAGAGTCCGGGTACAGTCTTCGGCGCAGGTCTGAATATACGTCGCGGTGATCCCCCTCCGCTTCACCTTTGTGATCACCGGCTCACCAACGACCGATGCCATCGCTCGTCTAACGAGTTCTTCGTCTGCTCCTGCATCAAGGAGGGCTCCGATGATCATATCCCCGGCAGCACCATTCGCCGGATCAAAGAGGATTGTCCGCATCGTTAAACACTACTTATATGTCCGGATACCGATGACAATAAAGTAATGCCTGAAGTTTTTCTGAAAGTCGATTCTGCCTATCCCGAAGACCTTGGTGGAGGGAAGGCACGGCTCGATCCTGAGACGATGCTGGCCCTCCGTGTCTCGCCGGGAGACCTTGTGACCATCGAAGGAAAGAAACAGACGATCGCAAAGGTCTGGAGAGCGATGGCAAAGGACTGGGATCAGCAGAAGATCCGGATCGATAAGTTCACCCGTGAGAACGCATCCGTCGCCATCGGGGATCGGGTTAAAATCAAAAAGATCGAGGCGGTCATCGAGGCGAAGGAGATAGTGATTGCGCCGCCTGAAAACATCCCCCCGAATCTCCCGATCAGCATGGAGCATGCTGCACAGGGGCTCATCAACTTTCCAGTCTCCATCGGCGATGTCGTTCCCATCAGGGCGATGATGGTACCACAGCTTGTTGAGTTCAAAGTCATCAGTATCGAGCCCGAGGATGCGATGATCATCTCCAGAAATACCCAGATAATGATATCTGACAAGCCGGCTGCCGGATTTGAAGGGCTCAAGCGGATCAGCTATGAGGATATCGGAGGGCTGAAGGATGAGCTCCAGCGGCTCAGGGAGACGATAGAACTCCCGATCCGTCACCCCGAGCTCTTCAAGACCCTGGGTATCGAGCCGCCAAAGGGTGTCCTCCTCTACGGACCTCCGGGAACCGGTAAGACCCTCATCGCACGTGCAGTTGCCAACGAGTCAGGTGCACATTTCATCTCAATCGCCGGGCCGGAGGTGATCTCAAAGTACTACGGAGAGTCTGAACAGCGCCTCCGGGAGGTCTTTGAGGAGGCAAACGAGAATGCGCCATCGATCATCTTCATCGATGAGCTCGACTCGATCGCACCGAAGCGGGAAGATGTAACCGGAGAGGTCGAGCGTCGTGTCGTGGCACAGCTTCTGACGATGATGGACGGGCTTGAGGAGCGGGGGCAGGTCGTCGTCATCGGGGCGACGAACCGCCTCGATGCCATCGATCCCGCACTCCGGCGACCGGGCCGGTTCGATCGCGAGATCGAGATCGGGGTCCCCCCGACGGCCGACCGGGAGGAGATCCTGAACATTCATACCCGCGGAATGCCGCTTGACGAGACGGTCAGAATCGATCTGATTGCCACCCAGACACATGGATTTGTTGGTGCGGATCTTGCAGCCCTCGCCCGCGAGGCGGCGATTCGCTCACTCCGCCGTCATCTGCCGATGATCGATCTTGAACAGGAATCAATCCCCCAGGAGATCCTCGACGAGTTGAAAGTGACCGGAAATGACTTCCGGGAGGCACAGCGTGAGGTATCGCCGTCTGCCATGCGTGAGGTGATGCTTGAAGGTACCAATATCCGCTGGTCCGATATCGGTGGCCTTGCCTCAGCACGGCAGGAGATCCGCGAGGCAGTCGAACTCCCGCTGACCGAAAGGGAGAGATTTGAGGAACTCGGGATACAGCCACCAAAAGGTGTCCTCCTCTATGGACCCCCCGGAACAGGCAAGACCCTTATCGCAAAAGCGGTCGCGACCGAGTCAGGTGCAAACTTTATTCCAGTGAAGGGTCCGCAGCTCCTCTCAAAATGGGTTGGTGAGAGTGAGCGGGCGGTCAGGGAGATCTTCAAGAAAGGAAGGCAGGTTGCACCATCAATCATCTTCTTCGATGAGATGGATGCCCTGACACCGGCCAGGGGAGCCTCAGGGGAGGCATCCCACACCATCGAGAGCGTCCTCAACCAGATCCTCACCGAGATCGACGGGATCGAGGAGATGCGGGACGTCGTTGTGATGGGCGCGACGAACAGGCCGGATATCGTCGATCCCGCCCTTCTTCGCCCAGGGAGATTTGACCGGCTCGTCTATATCGGGGAGCCTGACAGAAAGGACCGTGAGATGATCATCAGGATCCATCTCAGGAGTATGCCGGTCGAGGGAGATCTCATCGAGGAATGGGTTGATCTCCTCGAGAACCTCGAGTATAGTTGTATCATTTCGGTCTTTGATTCGATCGGAACCGGATCAGAGGTGACAACTGATGCGATCCGGTCCGCGGCAGCGGATCTTCCACGAAAAGAGGAGAGACAACTGAAGCGATCGGAGATCAGGAAGCTCATCTTCGAATGTATCCCAAGATGTGATCAGCAGTATTCAGATCCTGCCCGTACTGATCTCATCACAAAGATTGCAGACCAGACGGAAGGATACGTCGGATCTGACCTCGAAGGGCTCTGCAGGGAGGCAGGGATGCTTGCGATGCGTGAGGGAGTATCCAGGGTTGCTATCAGGCATTTCGAAGCGGCATTTGAGAAGATTCACCCCACAATGAATGAACGGCTGGTGGAATACTACAAGCGAATCCAGCAACACTTCAAGGGTGGTCTTCCAAAACAGTCACAACCGATTGAGTACCAGTAACTACTTAACAGAAGGGGAGGAAACCCATCTCCCCATGGTACCTGAGACAGAGAAGGAGCACTGGTCTTCAGGATTAGGATTTATCCTTGCTTCAATCGGTGCTGCGGTCGGTATCGGAAATATCTGGCGATTCTCGACGCATGTGGGTGAAAACGGAGGAGGGGCGTTTCTTCTCCCGTTCCTCCTTGCCGTCTTTGTTATCGCCCTCCCCCTGATGATCCTAGAGATCAAGGCCGGCCGTGCTCTCGCCGCAGATGTCGTCACTGCTTTTGAGAAGGTCCATCATCATTTCGATAAGGTGGGCTGGCTCTTTATTGCAGTCGGTTTTGTCATCCTCAGCTATTATCTTGTTATCACCGGGTGGACGCTCGCTTTCGTCTTCTTCTCCCTGCTCTCCACTGATGGCTGTTTTGAGACATTTACCGGGAGCTATGCTCCGGTCGCCTTCTTCATCATCTCCGCACTCCTGACAGGCGGTGTGGTCGCTCTTGGTGTTAAGGAGGGGATCGAGCGGATTGCCCGCTGGTTCATCCCACTCAGCTTCTTCATCCTGATCGGCCTTGCGATCTACGTCATCACCCTTTCAGGGTACCGGGAGGGGATCGAATTCTTCCTCACCCCTGACTTCTCTGTCCTCTCTGATCCCATGCTCTGGGGATCCGCCTTCGGCCAGGCATTCTTCTCCCTTTCTGTCGGCACAGGTATCCTCCTCACCTATGGATCCTATCTGCGGCGAACCGTTCCTATCGCCCGTTCTGCCGTCTATATCACCCTTGCTGACCTCACGGTTGCTATCCTTGCCGGATTGATCATCTTTCCGATCGTCTTCACCCATGGATTATCTCCTGCAATGGGGGCTGAACTGACCTTCGTCATCCTCCCACAGGCATTTGAGATGATCCCCTATGGCGCGTATGTGGGGTTTGCCTTCTTCCTTCTCCTCTTTGTATCCGCACTGACGGCAACCGTCTCGATGATCGAGATGCCGATTGCATCGCTTATTGCGCGGAGAGGGATCTCAAGGAGGAGAGCAAGCCTTCTGCTGACCGGAGGGGTACTCCTGATCGGCCTCCCCTCAGCACTCAGCTATTCCGCGATGAACCTCTCGGTACAGGGCATTCCGATTCTTGATCTCCTTGATGAGACCGCCGGGACATTCGGCCTCCCGTTGACGGCACTCGCAACAGCAATCGCGTTTGCATGGCTCCTTGATCCCCACCTCCTTCGGGAGAAGGGCGGGATGAAGGGGCCGATCCCCCATTTCATCCTTTGGGTATGCAGGTACGTCATCCCGGTGGTGCTGGTTGTCACACTCTTCATCCTGACAATGGATCTGCTGACCGGGTGATCGATACCCTGATAGAGAATGATCGCATATGCTCATCATAAATGCAGAACGATGATGAGATAGCCACCTCCATGCTTGAGACGGCTGCGATAGTGACCCGTGTCGCCGGGCGGATCAGAGAAGAGAGGGCAGAGGAGCTGATATCCCTGATCCTCTCAGGGAAGCGGATCTATGTCACCGGTGCCGGGCGATCGGGACTTGTCGCAAAAGCCTTTGCGATGCGGCTGATGCACCTTGGTTTCACCTGTTATGTCATCGGTGAGACGATCACACCTGCATTTGAGTCCGGGGATGTGCTGATCGCCTTCTCCGGATCCGGAGAGACGAAATCTGTGGTGAATACCTGTGAGAAGGTCCGGGAGCTGGGGGGAATCATCTGTCTCATTACGGCAAACATAGGATCCAAAACCTGGAAGGACGCGGAGATCGCAATCGATCTCGGGGAGTCGTCCGGGGATCATCGGATATCCCCCCAGGAGTATGAGATCCGCCAGATCACCGGGCAGTACCGCTCTGCATCCGTTCCGATCGGGCGGGGAGCTGTCTTTGAGATGGTCGCACTCATCTTCTCTGATGCCATCATATCAGCCCTGATGAAGGCACGCCACCTTGATCCCGAAGAGGTCAGGCGGCGGTTCTCAAATATGCAATGATATCCCCTTTTTATTGATATCCCTGGCAGCAGCGATGGCGGTTGAGAATGCAGCCTGGAGATTGTATCCCCCGGTATCGCCATCGATATCGAGGACCTCCCCGATGAAATAGAGGTTCTTCACGAGCTTTGACTCCATCGTCTTTGGTGAGACCTCATCAAGAGCGACACCCCCCCGGGTCACCATCGCCTCTTCGAATCCACCGACCCTCCGTACCTGAAACGGCCATGCCGTGAGGAGGGAGACGATTGCGAGGCGTTCCTCCCGCCTGAGATGGGCGATGGTGCAGTCATCCGCAACCCCCGCCGTAACGATGAGCTGCTGGATGAACCGCACCGGGATCGGATACTGTGCAAGGATCGTCCTGACGAGTCGCTTTCCCCCGGTTGCCTGCCCTTCGGTGAGGATTCTGTTGATATCCCCCTGGCTCTTCTCAGGAAGGAAGGCAACCCGTACTGTGTCACCCTTCCTGATGAACCGTGACGCATGAAGGATCACCGGGCCGGAGAGGCCTTCGTGGGTAAGGAGGAGATCACCGGAGACCTTTCTGATGATCTTCCCCTCACGCTGGATCGAGACGGTGAGATCATCAAAAGAGATCCCTGCAAGATCAGAGAGCGGGTACTCCTCAGGATAGACCGGTGAGAGGGCCGGGCCGATCTCTTCGATCCGGTGGCCGAGTGATTCGCCGAAACGGTAGCCGTCCCCGGTCGATCCGGTGGAGGGGTAGGATGCCCCCCCGGTTGCGATGATGAGGATATCAGTCTCCACATCCCCGCTTTCGGCTTCAAGGATGAACCGATCTCCGGTTCGGGATACCGCAGTGACCGGGGTTCCGGTGCGTATCTCAACACCCCGCTCCCGGCAGGCAGTGGTCAGGATGGAGAGGATATCTGAAGCCTTCCCTGATGCAGGGAAGATCTTGTTGTTATCATCGGTGATGACCGGGCAGCCATGCTCTTCAAAGAAGGAGATGAGATCCCGGTTGGTATATCCCCGGAGACATGCTTTGAGAAAAGCTCCGTTATCACCGTAATGGGGGAAGAAGTCGGCGATACCACCATCATGGGTAATATTGCACCGTCCCGACCCGGTGATGAGGAGTTTGCGCCCCGCATGAGCCTTCTTCTCACAGACGATGATCCGCAGGCCCTCCGCTGCGATATGAATGGCTGAGAAGAGTCCGGCCGGCCCGCCCCCGATGATACCGATGACCGTCTCTGCCATCAGCACTCCGGACAGGGCTCTCTCTTTGCCATACGTATCGCCTCCCTCAGTTCCGCAGCTGCTGATCTGACATCCTCGAATCCGAGGACCGCCGAGATGACAGCAACACCATCTGCCCCGGCAGCGATGACCGGGGCGACATTTCCTCTGCTGATCCCGCCGATGGCAACCAGCGGAAGGGAGGAGGCCGATCTGATCGATCTGAGTGTTGCGATGCCATGGCCGTTCCCGGCATCATCCTTTGAGGTGGTGGGAAAGATCGGGCTGAGAGCGATATAATCGGCACCGGCCGCCTCGGCCAGTTCTGCTTCGTCCGGATTTCCAACCGAGCACCCGATAATGAAGTCTGGTGGTGTAATCCGGCGTGCCTCTCCAACCGCAAGATCCTGCTGGCCGAGATGAACACCATCCGCCATCGAGGCAAGGGCAATATCCACCCGATCATTGACGATGAACAGGGCGCCTGCCTCAAGGGTGAGCGCCCTGATCTCCGAAGCCACCTGATAGAGCCGGCGGGAGGGCATCGTCTTGTCGCGGAGCTGGATCACATCCGCACCGCCTTCAAGAGCCATCCGTGCAAGCTCGGTATGGGATCTCCCAAGGCCTACCGCCTCATCGGTGACGATATAGAGATCAAATGCCACGCCGGATCTCCACCTGCATCCCTTCTCTGAGATCCTCAGGTGAGAGGGAATAGAGGGCATCAAAGAGCCCTGTCCGGAATGAATATGGTCCTGCGGCTCCGGGGGCAGCTATCTCCCCGGCTCTGCCGAATGCCACAAGTGCCGCAACGGCAGCCTTCGACGGAGATGAAGCAACAGCAGCAAAGGCCCCGACGAGAGATGCTGCCATGCATCCTGTTCCCGAGAGGCGATCCATCATGGGATGGCCGTTTCTGATGAGATAGACCTCGCCATCACCGGTGACGACATCGACCTCTCCGGTCATGGCGACGATGGTCCCTGTCACCTCTGCGCACCGGCGGGCAACATCGACGGGATCACCGGAGCAGCCATATGAATCGACACCCCGGACAGTGCCACCGCTCCCGGCAAGGACACCGATCTCGCCTTCATTCCCCTTCAGAATTGTCACGTTGCACTCCCTCAGGATACGAAGTGCACTTTCGGTCCTGAGCGTCGTCGCCCCGACACCGACCGGATCAAGGATGACCGGAATTCCACGCTCATTTGCGGCCTTCCCTGCGATGATCATCGCGTCAACCTGGCCAGGCCAGAGGGTTCCAATGTTCAGAACAAGTGAAGACGCAATTCCTGCCATCTCCCCAGCTTCTTCTGCGGCGCCCGCCATTACCGGCGCAGCACCGGCAGCGAGGGTGATGTTTGCACAGTCATTGATGGTGACGGTGTTGGTGATATGATGGACGAGAGGCCGTTCCTTACGGACCTCAGATAAGAGCTCTCCACAGTGCTGTTTCACATGTACGTATTGGTTATGAAGAGAGAAAAGTGGTATGGAAGGGGAAGCGCATACAGAGTATCCTCTCTTCAAAATAATCCGATTGGTTTATATACACCCATGATAGTTTTCCTATTATTCCGGAGAGCTCCTATGCACCAGATTTCTGCCCTTCACCGTACCATCCTGATCTTTTTTGTCTTCTGTATACTCTTCATCGGAGGAGCCGGAGCAACAGGCCCGGCAGTCATCATCACTGATCATTCCGTTACCCCTGCGGTCCTGATGCCCGGGGAGCAGGGGCTCATCAGGGTAACCCTGATGAATACTGCAACAACCGCACAGAAGACGGATGCAACGATACTCACTGCCGTTCAGACAGTAACATCATCGGAGAGTGCAGATGTGCCGCTGATCGTCGAGAGCGTCTTCCTGGACGGGCGTGGCGATATTTCCGTTCTGGATGGTAATGCAGCCTTCACAGGTGTCATCGGGCCGGGCCAGTCCATTGATCTCACCTTCCTGATCAAAGCCCCGGAGAAGGAGGGGGTCTTCTTTCCACGCCTGAGGGTACGGGTGAAAGGCGGCGAGAGTACTATCTACCCGATACCGGTAAATGTCAATATGCCGATCTCCCATATCAGAATCCCGGATATCCAGATATCACAGCGGGATCTCCCGTTTGTCCAGCCCGGTGAAACAATCAATACAGAACTCACGGTTGAAAATATCGGAAAGAGCCCTGCACATGATATCCTCATCTCCCTAGGAGATGGTGAGGCGATGATCGCCCCTGTCGGGGCCAGGGCATCATCATCCCCGATACTCCCATCGGGAAGCGATCTGATGATGCCACTCTCATTCCGTGTCAGCAGGGAGATAGAACCCGGGCTCTACTCACTCCCGATAACTATCCGTTATCACAGAGTTGATGGAACGCTGGTGCAGGAGACGGCATCATACTCTGTTGATGTGCGGGGATCAGCCGCACTTGCCATCTCCTCGGTGAGGACAGAACCTGTTACACTCACAGCTGGGGAGCAGTTCAATCTCGTCATCAGGCTTGAAAACACCGGAACGGGAAGAGCTACCAGCGTCTATGCAGATATTGATATTCCGATGAGAGGGAGCCGTGAAGCCTTCATCGGAACGATCCGCCCGGGAAATGATGCTCCGGCGGTCTTCCGACTGACCGCCGGTGAGAGCGGGGATATCCCTTATACACTCACCGTCCGGTACTCTGATGATTATGGGGATCATGAGAGCAGGGAAGATCTTATCCAGGTTGTACAGAGCAAAGGATTTGTTCTTCCCATCGCTGCTGCCATTCTCATACTGATCATCATCGGAGCATCAGGCTATTATCTGCTCAAAAAGAAGAGAACGGAGTGACCGGGCGTGTTTTCATGGGTACGGGTCTCACTCTTCCTTGCCTGGCGTGCAATTCGGCGGGGAGGGAAGACCGGGATGCTCTTAAATATCCTCATCATCGCGATGGTCTTCACCAACATGATCATCTTCTCCGGATTTATCGGAGGGGTTGTTGTTCTTTTCCATGACCAGACGGTCGATTATGTCACGTCAGACATTGTGATACGCCCCGATCATGATGAACGGACACTCCATCATGTGGATGAACTCATGGAGCGGATCAACAGGGTGCCGGGTGTTGCCCGTGCATCAGCCCGGTATTCGATCGGCGGAACCCTGACGCATAAAGGATCGATGGTGAGTGTCCCGGTAACGGCGATCAATCCCCGGGATGAAGTGGAGGTCACAAAGATTCACGAACATATGATACAAGGAAGTGACTTCCTCTCCCCCGGCGACGATGGTATCCTGCTTGGGATGTTTGTTGCTGGCCATGAGGATCCCGGCATGGACTTCTTTGATTCACTCGGGGGTGTCCGGGCAGGCGACTCTGTTGAGGTGATGTACGCAAACGGTGTCGGCAGGACATACAGTGTGAAGGGAGTGTTTGCGACAAAATCCTATCAGGCAGATTACATGGCTTTCATCTCATGGGAGGAGATGAACGAGGTTCTGGGGTTTGAGAATACAGAAGCGACAGAGGTGCTTGTCAGGGCATCAGGGGGTGAGGATCTCGGCCAGGTGAAGATGCGTCTTATGGAATATGGAGTCCAGGAGCGGGTTGAGACCTGGGAAGAGGCGATGCTCCTTGAGATAGATGATATGGTGGAGACCTTCCTGATCATTGACCGTATTGCAATCGTCGTCAGTATGATCATTGCGATTGTCGTTATAGGAATCGTCTTTACGATCAAGACCATCAACAACCGCCGACAGATCGGCATTCAGAAGGCGATCGGGATCACAAACCGAATCATCATCGGCGGATATCTGATGCAGGCACTCTTCATCTGGTTGTTTGGCACCATCCTCGGGATGGTGATAGTGAATCTCCTGATGGTCTACTTCTCGGCACATCCGCTTGAGTTTCCTGATGGGGATGTCTCTCCGATCTTTGAGATGTCGGTGATGCTTATGAATGCGGGGTGGCTGGCACTTGCATCCGGGCTTGCCGGATTAATACCGGCATGGCGGATCACCCGGGAGAATACCCTTGAGGCGATGCGGGGATGATTGAATGATCGAAGTGACTGATCTCACAAAGACCTACCGGATGGGGGACGTGCTCGTTCATGCATTAAACGGGGTGAGCATCAAGATCGGTGAAGGGGAGTTTGTCGGTATCGCCGGTGCGTCAGGGAGCGGGAAGTCGACACTCTTTCATATGATCGGCCTTCTCGATACACCGACAGGCGGTTCCATCTCCATCTCCGGACAGAATGTCCTCAGACTCTCTGATTATGAGAAGACTCTGTTCCGGCTGGAATGGCTCGGTTTTGTCTTTCAGGAGTATGCTCTCTCCCTGGAGCTGACCGCATATGAAAATGTCATCCTCCCGCTGATGGCGCGAGGTATCCCCGAAGACGAGATGGAGAGCAGGGCCCTGACCATGCTTGAGCATGTGGGGCTGGGTCCACGGGCCGATCATCTTCCAAAAGAGCTCTCCGGCGGCGAACAGCAGCGGGTCGCCATTGCCCGCGGGCTTGTCAATGATCCTGCCATCCTGCTGGCCGATGAACCGTGTGCAAACCTTGACTCAAAGAACTCAAAAGCTGTCCTTGACCTCATCAGGGAGATCAACCAGGAGAATAATCAGACGGTGCTGATGATATCGCATGAAGACTGGCATCAGCAGTATTTTGATCGTCTGATCCGGCTCTCAGATGGGAAGATTGTGGAAGGGTGAGGGGGTACATCACGTTTGTTTTACTTCAAAGTAGACCACCCGGTCATATGTATCAGGTGGTAGCAGGCCCTCAACTGCTTCTTCAGCAACATCCCTGGTTTTCCCTGCTTATAAGCGTGAATGTATCAAAGAGGTTACAGCATGAGTAGGTATGCCTTTTTCTGATTGTTTATCATTATAGTTCGCAATACTCCGTGCCTCTTCCCGAATGCCCGCCTCAGGGCAGGTTCTACGGGATACGGGATGAAAAAGATGGATGGGGGCCTGCATTCACTCTTTTCTGATCAGAAAAGCCGCAACTGCCAGGATCCCCCCGATGACCGGTATCAGCGCCATTGAGGATCGCTCAGCAGGGACCGGCTCCCCGGGTATAGATGCTGCCTCAGGATCGACCGTCTGTTTATTATGCCTGATGACCCCGGGGAGAGAGTCCACATCGGGGAGTGAACGCGGGAAGTTGGTAAAAATAACCCTCTCAGCCATGATCCCATGGTCATGGAGCGCCTCTTCGATGCCTTTTGCCATCTCGCCTGACTGCATGTTCTCAATGACATAACGGACATTGCGGTACTGCTCCGGGTCGGCATTGATAGCATCGATCACCTTCACCGGGGTGTGCCGGCCCTGCATATAAAATTCCGGTCCGAATATCGAGACGACATTGAGCCCAAGCCAGGACTCTGCCGCCTCACGCTGCCAGACCATCACAATGACATCCTGGCCCCCGATTCTCTCCTTCTCTCCGCCACTCAGATCCTCTGCCTCAATCGACCTGAGATATGCACGATAGTTCACCTCAAAGTCCTCCCCATGTGCCGGATTAAGGCTGATCAGGATCTCTTTAATCTCCTCGGCAAATGTCGATGCCTGCTCAGGGGTGTTCCAGATCTGCTGATCAGTTGTTATCCAGTCCGGCGTTCTTCCGAAGTTTGCATCAAGGAACCTATCAACAGCCTGTTTTGCGATATTGTCCATGGTCGGGGAGTTGTGGTGGAAGAAGTATTCTGCCTCCACAATGGCATCTTTCTGCATCTGGATTCGTGTATCGATGATATCACCCTGAAGATGCGGGCAGACGGTCGGATCGGCAATTGTGGTGACGCTGACATGATCCCCCCCGATTGCGGAGATGGGGTCAGCATAGACGGTCGTTGTTGCCACGATATTCATTGCTCCGGCAGCCGGCACTCCGGCAATGAATAAAACGAAAAGGATGAAAAGTAGTTGTTTCATTGTACTCATTTCTATCAATGAGTTATGGTATAGTACACATATTAATAAATTATCATTTACCCTGAGGAACTCCTTTTGGCACCCTCCGTTTCGGAGAGATGATCACGGCGATGACGAAGAGGGCACTGAATGATACAGCGATCAGCGGGGCTACCGGGAGGGAGTAAGAAAGCCCGATCCAGGCTCCTGTAACACTTACCGTTCCGGCGACTGCTGGCGCAAGGATGAAGAGCCCCCGGACGGAGTTACAGAACTGGTAGGCTATCGCTGCCGGTGTGACGAGCCAGACATAGAGGAGGAGCCCGCCGATGATATGGATTGAGAGTGCAACCGTGATGGCGATCATAAAGAGAATTGCATAGAGGATCGGCCGGACCCTGATACCTGAAGCCTCCGCAATCTTTCTGTTGAATATCACGGCTGTTATCTCCTTGAAGAAAACAATGACAAAGAGGACCGCCAGAATGGAGATGACGGCAAGGGCATAGATATCAGATCGATACAGTGAGATGACATTCCCAAAGAGGAGTGCACTGGTATTGACACCTGTCGTATGATACTGCATGTAGGCAATGAAGAAGATTGCAACAGCCATCGTCATCCCAAAGAGTATGCCAAGGATTGTATCGGTCGGCATCCTTGCCTTATCAGAGAGCGGGCCAAGAAGGAGTGCCAGTGTCAGGCTTGCCAGAATGGCGGCAATGGTCCCGTCAACTCCGAAGAAGAGCCCGGCAGCGGCACCAGCGAATGCCGCATGCGCCATCGTAAACCCGATTGACGAGATGTTCATCTGGGTGATGATCACCCCGAGGATACTGCAGGCAATTGAGGCGAAGAGCATCGCTTCGACGGCACGGCAGATGATATTGTTTGCGATGAAGAGATCAAGCATTTGATCGACCTGAGAGACCACGCACCCGCCCTTCAACCTCCGATGCCGAACAGGTGTTGTTAAAGGTGATTGTGCCATCATTCATCACAATCACGCGGATCGATCCATTCTCCGGCAGTGCATCGAATGCATGAGAGACCATTACAATGGTACATCCACGCCTGGTGAGATCAGCAAGGATCCCACATATAAAGTCCCGTGTGGCGAGATCCAGGTTGGAGAACGGCTCATCCAGGAGGAGGATATCCGGTTGCTTGGCAAGGCTCTGGGCAATGAGCACCTTCTGCTGCTGCCCCCCTGAGAGCTTTCCAATCGGCCGGTCGGCGAGATCCCGTATTCCAAGCAGATCCATCGCCTCTTCAGCGATCCGCCGGTCCTCTTCACCCGGCCTCCTTCCATATCCGAGGAGGCCAAACCGCCCCATCATCACCACATCGGAGACGATGAACGGCGCAAGAGGATCGAAACTGAAGTTCTGAATGACGTAGCCAACCCGCCTGCGAACGCTATTGCCATCCTTTGCAACATCGATTCCGCCTGTGACAACCCGCCCACTGACAATCGGGAGCAGGCCGTTAATCGTCTCAAGCAGTGTCGTCTTCCCCGCCCCGTTCGGTCCGCCGATAATGACAAACTCGCCCGGATTGATCGAGCAGCTGATCCCCCGAATCACCGGGAGTGCCGACCCCTCGTATGCCGTCTGAACATCGGAGAGTTGGATCATCCCCTTTGTCATCTGACACTCCCGCCTTCACTCGTCCCGATGCTGAAGAGATCAGCGTCATCATAGCCAAACATCGCCTCGGCGAGGCCCTCGACCCTCGCTTCGTAATCCTTCCCGTCTCCAATCGTTCCCTCGGGTATGGTGAATGGGTGCGGAATAATTCTGAGAATCTCCCCATCCCGTTCAAACTCGACAGCAACTGTGTCAGACACGATGATCTCGATGTTCCGCTTCCCCAGTGTACACCCACTGCCAAGTTGGATACCGTCTGCGAGACAGGACTGGGGTGGCGTTCCTGAGCAGTAGATGCGTGCCCTGAGATCGAATGGATTATTGCAGAAATTATCCCGGACGTACGTTCCAATCCTGTATCCAATGACGATGAAAGGCCCTAGATGGCCATGAAATGCTGCGAGATCCTCTAATGAAAAGTCCTGTTTCAGGTGCATATACCTGCAATGATCATGGTTCTGCATGATGATCTGTATGCATTGATGTTATAAAATAGTGGTTTGATGCTACGATGATGAGTGGAATCACGGAGGTCGATGAGATACAGATACGAGACACACCTTAACAGAAGATCCCTGGTCCTGTCAGGTTCGTGTCAGATGAGTATCCGTTGATCCTGCAGTCCATACTTCTGAGACACAAACTCAGTCGAAGGAAATTTTATGGTGTCGTGAAAGATAGTATAACAAAATACGGGAGATGAAAAATGCAAATACAGCTTACAGCCATTATTGAAAAGGAAGGCGATGGCTATGTATCATTCTGCCCCGAATACGACATTTCAAGCCAGGGTGATACAGTTGAAGAAGCCCGTAATAACCTTCATGAGGCCTTAGAGCTCTTTTTTGAAACCGCATCTCCTCAGGAGATTCAGTCACGATT
>SL_3KL_010_SEDDRAFT_10000766_pt1 | contig 27789 bp, 22 predicted proteins | sample SodLakKL_010_SED_2_FD_10381 | JGI IMG/M metagenome (IMG submission 10381)
CATCGAAGGGATTGGGCATAGTCTGCTGAATGCAGAAACCTCAAAACTGTTATCCGGATCAGAGAACTATCGAATTTGGGTCATGCAATGCACAAAACAGGGAAAAAATCTCAAAATCAAGTCTGCCGCTTTTTCTTCTCGGCTGCGGGGAACAGGATGTTGTTCAGGATCAACCGGTAGCCGGGGCTGTTTGTGTGGAGGCTTAGGTCGGTGGGCGGATCGCCGACACGGTGGGTATAATCTTCAGGATCGTGACCTCCATAAAATGTGAAGGTTCCATGGCCGTGATTTCCGTGCAGGTATTTAACCTGGTCTCTGCCGGGAGATTCGCCCAAAATCACCACACTGCTTTTAATCTTGTCTTTTTTGAACGCGGTGGCCTGTCCGTAAAACCCTTTGATGCTGTTTACGTGGTTTTGAGTGAGCATGGTGGGCACCGGATCCCATTTGGCCGAAAACTCAAAAAGTGTGAAATAGTCGAGGCTTTCGCTGATCCGGTTCAGGTCTACTTCAATATCGATGTTGGCGTGCTCGTATATGTAGGGATCGGTCACGACCTCAAAATTTTCGAATGCAAAAGTGTTGCTGAAATCAAGCCTTTCATTTACGTTGGGGTCCACAGGGTCGCCATCCAGCGGGGTGGGTACAATGTCGAGGCCTTCGGCTGCCAGTGCAATGTCGAACGTATCGGTTGCAGAGCACATGGCAAACATAAAGCCGCCGGCTGCCACAAAATCCCGTATTTCATGCACAACGGCCAGTTTGAGCTGGCTCACCTTTTCAAAACCGTGTTCTGCGGCTAAGGCCTCCAGCTTGCGAACCCGGGCAATATACCACGGGGCATCTCTGTACATCGACCAAAACTTGCCGTACTGGCCTGTGAAGTCTTCGTGGTGAAGGTGCAGCCAGTCGTAATCGCTCAGCACGCCGGCGAGAACTTCCGTATCATAGATCGTATCATAAGGAATTTCGGCATAGTCGAGCGCCAGTGTAACGGCATCATCCCAGGGCAGGGCCTGCGGCGGTGAATAGACGGCAATGGATGGGGCCGTTTCGAGATTAATGGCTGCCATATTTACGTTTGGCTGCTCCACTTCCTGTACAATTTCTGCCGCTTCCGATTCGGAAATCACTTCAACCCTGACGTTACGCACCCTGCTTTTTCTCACAATCTCATTTTCGTTTGTAGTGAGAAAGCTCCCGCCCCGGTAATTCAGCAGCCACATTCCGGTCTCTCCGTCGGCTACGTGGTTAAAAATTATTCCGTAAGCTTTCAGGTGATCGGTTTGGCTGCCGTCCATCGGGATTAATACCCGTTCCTGGGCGATCGATGTGGAAGCCAGTCCAAAAATGAGAAACGTAAAAAGTGTGATAATTCGGTACATCATAATCAGATGGATGTGATTTCCAGGGTTTGTAATTTTTCGCGGACAAATGAAGCGTAAAATCCGTCAGGGAATTCCATGATCAGCTCTTCGAAAAGATCGTTGAGGTCATCGCGGCTGTAATATACCATTGCGGATTCGTCCAGAAAATCATAATTGTAAGGCATTTCTGTAAAAGACCCGTCATATAAAATGATTTGCTCTGCGATGTTGGCCCTATCCCAAAGCAGTCTCTCTTTCAGCGGGCTGTGGGGATTGTTGTTCAGGATATTTTCGATGAGCTGCAGCATCAGCGGATTGTATTCCATCGGGAGGGCGGCGGCAAGCTCAACAATCATGTCATCAGCGAATGGATTGTGTGCATTGGAGAATACGGGTTCCAGGTTTTCAAGTGCGTCATCGTACTTACCCGAGTATATCGAATAGAGGCTTTCGCTAATGGTATTCAAAAGTGCTCCTGTCGTATCTGCCCGTTTACCGTTTTTGATCCACATTCTGAGCTTGATGGCATCATTGGCGTAGTAGGAGGTATGTCGCCGTTCAAGGCTCCGGAGCTGTATTTCGGCAAATTCATAATCACCGGCAAAAAAATCGGACAGGCTGATGTAATAGCGTGCCCGCTCAGAAAGGTTGGAACTGTCCGTAGCCCGGTCAGCCCGGGTAAGTGCTTGCCGTGCTGTTGAAAATTCACGCTTGAACAGGGCAATCCGGCCTTCGGCGTAGTACCGGTAGGCTTCGTCAAGACGGTGGGCGGAGGATGTCATCTCATCATACCAGTATTGAGCTTTTTCCAGGTCTTTGTAGAAATCGACAGACAATCCGATGATTCTGGAATAGACGCGGTCAATGTGATCGTAATTTGGGGCGGTTTTTATTAACTCTTCGTTCAACTCGTAGGCTTTAGAATAGAGCTCTCGGTAGCGTGCATCGTTTTCAAGATTGTTTTGTTTAAGATAGCGAACCCAATCAGAATAAGTTGAAGCGAGCTCTTCCATAGAGCGATAACGCACAGACGTATTGTCTCTGCTGTTGATATAATACTCATAGGCTTCTGCTGCCAGCTCAAACTCTCGCGCCGAAACAAGCTGGTTGGCCAGTGAAAAGAGTGAATAGATGGTGTAACTGGTTTGGTTTTCGTATCGCCTGGCAAAAACAAAAGCCCGCTGATATTCATTGGTTTCCATCAGAAGCCAGGTTAATAGTTGATAGAGCGGTGAATATGCTTCGTGATTGTGATCGAGGTCCATCAGGCGGTCTTCCAGTTCAAAGGCGGCAATCTGGTAGAGGTTGTCGTCCCTCATTCTCAAAAAACGCTGCTGCACCAGGCTCATCTGGTCAGGAGAGTTGATAATCAGCCGGTAATATTCATTCACGGATTCTTCAAACCTGCCGGCCTGCATGTAAATACTGGCCAGCTCATTCAGAAAAAGTGTCTCATTGCTAAATTGCTCCTGCGCTTTTCTGTAAAGATCTATGGCGGCATCATACTCCTGCCTTCCGGCCATGGAAGAGCCGATGGTGTAGTACGACTGGATATTCCCGGCTTCCCGTTCAGCTTCGTTCTGCCATACTTCCAAGGCAGAATCCCTGTCGCCGCGCAGGTGTAAAATTTCTGCCAGTTTCATGGATGCCTGAATTCTGAAACGCTGCTCTGCCACCTGTTCGCGGGCAATTTCTTCCGCTTCGTCAAATTTCTTGAGGTTTATGAGGCAGTCGGTGAGCTGGTCAAAGTAAACATAAGAGCGCGGATTATTTTGGTACAGCTCTTCGAGAATAGGGAGAGCCTCGTCGAATTTTTGCTGCTGCATCAAAATGTTGGCCCGCTGGTAATCGGCGGCCTGAGCCCAGATGGCACCGGTGGTAATCAATAAAAAAAGCAGAGACAGTGCGAAGGATGTAAAATATCTCATATGTTAAAAAAACAGGTGTTGATGTACGCGGGGCATTTTGTTTTTCAGATGCTGATAAAAACTGTTTAACGGAAATCCGACCACGTTATAGTAATCACCTTCTATCTTTTTTACAAAAAGCGACCCCAGATCATCCTGAATGCCGTAACCGCCGGCTTTGTCAAAAGGGCTGCCACTATCTATGTAGTGGTCGATTTCACGTTCTGTTAACGCAGAAAATGTAACATTTGTTCTTTCAAAAAAAGTAAAATTCTCCACAATCTCTGGCACAGAGTTGGTTTTACTCACATGCACCCCGGTAAACACCTCGTGTGTGTTATCACTCAGCCTGCCAAGCATATCTCTTGCCTGCTGCCTGTTTTCCGGCTTTCCCAGAATATCGCCTTTTAGGCTTACAACCGTATCAGCGGCGATGATGAGTGAGTTTTTGTGCCGGGATGATACATCTCTGCCTTTTTTTTCTGAGAGTACCAGCACCATTTTTTCGGGTGGCTGGTGTGATCCTGAATTTTCATCAATATCAGAAGGTGCGATGGTGAAGTACAGTTTTACCTGTTTTAAGAGAGCGGCTCGCCTGGGACTTGCCGAAGCCAGGATAATTTTCATGAAGCGTGTAAAATTCCTCAGTTATGTTTTTTTCTGTTTTCAGATATTTGAATAACTTAAGCATTCCGATCATTCACATAAAATGAAGTTGCGAATATAACAATTAAGTTTAAACAAATATGGCTGTTAAGAAGAAATATCGAAAGAAGAAAGAGCAGAAACCAATGCTGTTTTCCTCGCTGAATTACAAATTACTGGGATTAGGGGTACTGTTGGTAATAATCGGGTTTACAGCCATGCGCATCGAAAATGAAGTGTACGGTGTTGTTTCGCTTTATATCTCGCCTGTGGTGATTCTCGCCGGGTATATTGTGGTAGCTTATGCCATTCTGAAAAAAGATCATAAAACAGAGGAACCAACCGTAAAGTCATCATCATAAATTTTGTACCGGCTAATTAACTACCTGTTTGGCTTTGCTGTAATCTACCTCTTTATCCTTGAAGCAGGCATATACGACCATGCCCGCATTCTTACCGCGCTGGTGCTATCCTGTATTGTGGCTTTTATTGCTTTTTTTGGAAACTGGATTACACTCGACTCCATCAAGGGAGTGGTAATATTCGGAACCATTGTATTAGGGTTTGCCGGCTGGACAGCCGCTGCGGCTATCATTTTCTTTTTTGTAACCAGCAGCCTGCTTACCCGGAGAAGCCGTCAGATAGGTATTATCGGCGAAGATAAACAGACGGTTGATCACCATCTTCAAAAGCGCAGAGACGGTTACCAGGTTTGGGCCAATGGATTCTGGATAGCCATTTTCAGCATCGGGTATTTCCTGTTTTCAGTTGATGGTTTTTTGGTTGCGGCTTATGCCGCAATTGCCACGGCTACCGCCGATACCTGGGCTACCGAAATCGGAACTTACAAACCGGGGAAAACCAGGCTCATCACCAGTTTCAAAGAAGTGGAGCCTGGAAGAGACGGTGCCATCAGCATAAAAGGTACATTGGCAACCGTGGCAGGCGCACTGGCAATCGCCTTATTTATTCTTGCCGGAGATTTTATGTTCAAATCACAAATTTTTGTAGTGGTATTCACCTTTGGTATTCTCGGATCACTGGCAGATTCTGTTCTCGGTGCTGTTCTGTCGCAAAAAGAAAATCGGCTCACCGTTCCGGCTGATTTCAGCGGCTCGTACAGCTCATACCTGAATAGCGTAATCAACTGGATCGCAATTGGTTTCAGCGGACTGCTCGCATTTTTTACAACTCAACTCCTGTTNTAAATGAAGAAATGGTATAGAAAGTTACACTGGCAAATTATCATCGGATTAATTCTCGGCCTNTTTTGGGGACTATTTGCAAGTATGGCCGGCCTAACCGATTTTACCACCGGTTATATCCGCCCGGTTGGAACAATTTTTATTGACCTGTTAAAACTGATAGCCGTACCGCTCGTGCTGGCATCGCTCGTTGTTGGTGTGGCAAGTTTGAACGATATGACCCGGCTCTCCAAAATGGGTGGCAAAACCATTGCCATTTACATGGTTACAACCACTTTTGCCATCACTATCGGTTTAACTGTCGTAAATGTCATGCAGCCCGGTGGTACACTTCCCGTAGAAACCAGGACTGCACTGATGGAAAGCTATGGCGAAACTGTTGATGGGAGAGAAGACACCGTTGAAGCTCTACAGGAGCGCAGCCCGCTGGAGTTTTTTGTAGATATCGTACCTGAGAATTTTATCGAAGCTGCCAGCGATAATGCCAACATGCTTCAGATTGTTTTCATTGCCATTTTGCTTGGCATCGGGCTGGTAAAAATACCTGCGCAAAAAGGGGAGCCGCTGATTCATCTATTTGAATCTCTGAATGATGTGATAATCAAAATTGTGGATCTGATTATGAAAACGGCACCCTACGGCGTTTTTGCCCTGATGGCGGCCGTAATTGTGGATTTAACTGGAGACGACCTCGGGCAGGCACTTATTCTGCTACGTGCGCTTGGCTGGTACTGCCTTGCTGTTCTGATCGGGCTGTTGCTGCACGTACTAATAGTTTATTCGTCTCTCTTCAAAATATTCAGCAAGATGAAGCTGCGGGATTTCTTCAAAGCCATTCGTCCCGCTATTCTGCTCGGTTTCAGTACCAGTTCAAGCCTGGCTACCTTGCCGGTTACCATGGAAAAAGTGGAGAAAAACCTCGGAGTGAATGAGGAAGTATCGAGTTTTGTGCTTCCTGTCGGCGCCACCATCAATATGGACGGTACAAGCCTCTACCAGGCTATTGCTGCGGTTTTTATTGCACAGGCGCTGGGAATGGATCTGACTATTGCGCAACAGCTCACTATTGTGCTGACGGCAACGGCTGCGTCCATCGGCGCGGCAGGTGTGCCTGGTGCCGGAATCATTATGCTTGTTATCGTTTTGCAGGCAGTACAAGTGCCGATTGAAGGTATTGCACTGATTTTAGGAGTAGACCGGATTCTGGATATGGCCCGAACGGCTGTGAATGTTACCGGTGATGCTGCTGTGTCCGTGGCAGTTGCCCACACCGAGGGCCTGCTGGGAGATCTCCATTTTGATGATGAAGATTAACTCTTATCAAATGCAAGCAATAACTTTGAGAAATCTGTGTTAGGAATGAAATCACTTTAGAAATAATTTCAATTAATATCACAAAGTGCAACTCTTCAGATTTTTACCTCATAATAATGTCTATAATCATCGTTTTTTTGTTCCTGATTGGAACGCCCGCCGCCGGTACTGATGCGCCTGATGATAAAGCAGTCTACGAACGCGAACTTGAGACTGCCATCGATTATTTTTACCAGACAAACTGGGTTGAAGCCCGGCAAATATTCAACCGGTTAAAAAAAGAAGAACCCGGAGATCCGCGGCCCTATTTTTTTGAATCGATGATGCCTTTTCTGGAATATTTTTTTGTGGACGCATCAGAAAGCCTGGCCGAAGAATTTTTCACGCTTTCCGAAAAAGCGGTTGATCTAAGCAGCAAACGCCTCGAAAGCTCGCCTGATGATACTACAATGGTACTGATGCTGAGTGGCCTGCACGGATACAGGGGGCTGGTGGCGGCAGGAGAAAACCGGCACAGAATTGCCTTAGGCAGCGGCCTTACAGGTTTCAACTATACACGAAAATTGTTGTCTATGAATACCGACAGGCCGGATGCCAGGATTGGCCGCGGTATGTTTTATTACATGGTAGGAAGTATCCCAAGCGGCATGAGATGGGCATCCAATATGGTGGGGCTCCGGGCAGATGTTGAAGATGGTTTTAAAGAGCTTAAAATCGCCGCCGAAAGCGAGAGTTACATACGAAATGATGCAAAAATGATGCTGATGTATCTCTACAGTATCGAGGAAAGATATGATGATGCACTCATCTATGCGGAAAAACTGACGGACGAACTTCCGGATAATGTAATTTTTCTTTATAAAAAGGCAGAAATTCTTAAGCAGCTTAACAATAATGAGGAGGCGATGAACGTATTCAGAGCTATAAAGAATAAAAATAATCCGGCTTTGCCGGGCCTGACAGAAAAAAGCGGGAAAAAAGTGGAAAAACTCGAAAAATTTACACAAAGTTATTAGTAAATATTTGAATTAATATTAACTTTGTAGAGAGTGGTGTGCTATATTTTAAATGCACAAACAACTGCCTATGCAACAAACGTTACGTTTTTTTCATACATACATAATTTTGCTGCTCTCCGTATTTATGAGTTTAAGTACGGCCGGTATAACATGGGGACAGGTTCTTCTTGTTGATGAGGACCCTCTTGAAGTACGCTTTTCCAAAGAATCCGCACAGGTTACCGGTTCCGGTGTAACTTTGTCACTATCTGAATTAGGTAGTATTATGGTTTCCGATCCCGATGCCGGCTCACCGGAATGGCATGAATTTGATCCGGAAAGAGATACGCGCGGATATTATTATGTTGCAGATTCGGGACAGTATGTTGCTGCAGGAGTGGTAGATCCTGAAGGAGCTTCGGATGGATTTATTGCTCTGACTTTTCAAAACAAATCCGATTTTCACATCGGAAGCATGATGGCGGCTTTCGACTTTATTTACAGCCCGGAAGTTCTTGAAAAAAATTACACGCTCAGGCTAAAATACCGGGTTAATGACGGCAACTGGAAACGGGCAAGCGGTGGTACCATCCAAACATCCATGCTGGGCAGAACCGAAGAAGATTGGAATACATTTTCGCTGCAGTTAAATCTGAATGAAATTTATCTGAGAGAAAACGACCAGATCGAACTTAAGTGGATATTTAACAATCAAGATCAAGTTGAAGCAGATCTGCCGTTAGCACTTCAAAAAGTGGAAGTATTTCCAACGAGAAGCCCTGCAAAAGATCTCACCCGCGGCACTGTTATTGTTTCAGAAATTATGCCTGCAACAACAGTCGATGATCTTGAATTTGAATACATCGAACTGTACAACCCCGGTGATGAACCCGTTTCACTGAAAGGTGTTGTGATGTCAACAAACAGGGGAGAGCTTGTTGTTCAGCGTGATATTGAAATTGCACCCTACGATGTAATTCTGTTTTCAAATGTTGATGTATCCGGATTTGAGGGCATTAATAATAATTTTGTGTATGACGGATCTCTGGTTCCGTCTAATGGCGGCAGAATCGAATTTGCCTATCATGATCAAACAATTGCCATAGCAACCTTCGAGCCGGCGGAACCCGGAGTGGCGCTGGAGCTCGATGATGCACTGAATGCGCACGACGGTTACACAAGCCTGCAAAACATGACGCCCGCTGAACATTCATTTTTCCCGGAACTTTCCGGAAGTCCGGGCCAGCTTGGAAGTACAGTACCGCTCTACATAAAAACTTTACGAAACGAAGGCTGGTACTTTGTTTCACCACCGGGTGAATTTGTTGAACGATTCACCAGAAATAATTCGCTCGAATTTTATGATTTGAGTGGTGAACGCATTTCAGCGGAGCTGCTTGAACCCAACAGACCGGTGTTCATCAGAAAAACCGATAACCGTCCGGTTTCTCTCTATGTCAGAGATCAGCAGCGGTTCAACAGAAACGATATCGAAACAGCGGATGCCGGCCGAAGAATTTATCTTGGTTCTTTCACCAGGCCTGTTGATACATCTCTGAGAAATCTGGTCAGAGACGGAGACACGGGATTGGCCCCGGTTGTAAAAGTCTGGAATGAGAGACAGCAGCGATTTAATCTTGCCAGAACCGATGGGGAAAGAATTGAGAATTGGAGCCCCTTTGTGATGAATCCATCGATGGGTGCTGATATTGATTTAAATACCAGAACCTCAAAAGCAGCACCCGAACTCGACCGCTATATTTCATTTTCACTTTATGAAGGAAGTTCGGGCAGCCGCCAGCTCGTTGATGAAGCCATGCTCGGGTTTCTCGAGCAACAGGGATATGGAGAGAATAATGTCCGCTACGATCTGCCGAAACTCTCAGCAACATTTCAAAATAACTCAAAACTGAACGAGAAATCGCTGCTTTATCTGAATAGTTCAGAATCTACAGACTTGGCCAATGCTTTTATTCATTTGCCATACGAAATTGATGCATCCTATCAGGTTGGCCTTGGGTATGAACAATTCGGTACTTCTGCCCGTGAAGCTTCCGTAGAATGGCACATTCCGGACGAAATTCCCGATGAATGGGTGCTGACACTCGAAGACAGGCAAACAGGTACCACCATAAACATGAGGGAAGAAAGAAGGTATAGATTCCGCTACAATGCAAATCAAACAGCCGAGATGAATGATGAATATTCAGGCCTTACAACACTGTCTCCATCAGAGCGAAACCGGTTTGTTGTGAGTCTTGAACCATATGAGGCAATTATTGAGGATGAGGAAGAAGAGGAAAGGCCGGGCACTGTTGAGCTGCGCCAAAATTATCCGAACCCGTTCAATCCTGCAACAAATATCACTTTCTATTTGCCTGAAGAACGCCCGGTTCGAATGGGGGTTTACAACATTGTCGGGCAGCAGGTTTCTTTGTTAATCGATGATACCATGCAAGCCGGCGAACATTCGGTTATTTGGGATGCAACCAACCATCCAAGTGGTATCTATATAGTTCAGCTCGAAACGGGCAACAGAATCCTCACCCGAAAAGTCACCTTGATTAAATAATTTCATTAAGATTTTGCTTATCTCTACAAAACCTATACGTTTGAGATCTCAAAAGAATATCAAAGGTACATTCAAGCTAAATTCGTTTCATTTCATAGCTTATAATTTATATTATATCCGTTAGTGATGAATTCAACGCTAAATAACATCAAGTCTAAAATAAGATCAACATATTTACATGCAGTTTAAAACAGTTCAGGGCATTGATGTACCCGAAATAGGGCTGGGTACTCATCGATTATTTGGTAAAGATTGTGAAAAAACCGTTACAGAAGCCATTGACATCGGCTACAGACATATTGACACAGCTCAGATCTATGAAAATGAAAAAGAGATTGGCGATGCTATCCAATCATCACATGTAGACAGGGAAGAGCTTTTTCTAACCACCAAAATCTGGCATACCAATCTCGATCACGATGAGGTGCTTCAATCTGTAGAGGAGAGCCTCGAGCAGCTTCGCACACCATATGTCGACCTTCTGCTTATCCATTGGCCTAACAGCCAATACGATATTGAACAGACTTTCAGGGCCATGCTTGCTTTAAAAGACCAGGGAAAAGCTTTAAACCTGGGAATCAGCAATTTTCCGCTGAATTTAACTCTCGAAGTTGTTGAGGATTTAAGAATTCCAATCCTTACAAATCAGGTTGAATTTCATCCTTTTCTCGGGCAGTTCGACCTGCTTGATCTTACCTATGACTACGATTTCTTAATTACAGCTTACAGCCCGCTTGCACAGGGCAAAGTGGCTAATAATGAAACACTGATCGAAATTGGTAAAGAGTACGGAAAAACGGCAGCACAGGTAGCACTCAGGTGGTTAATTGAACAGGAGAATGTGGTTGCCATTCCAAAGGCATCTTCCAGAGACCACCTGGCAGAAAATATCGACATTTTCGATTTTCAGCTTTCTGATGAGCATTTTGAACAGATCGACAAACTCGATAAATCTCAGCGGATTGTAAACCCCAACTTTGCCCCGAAGTGGGATTGAGTTTACACTTGATTAACGTGAGTTCGAGATAAATACGTTGAGATGAGCATCCAAAAGGGCGCATAATGAGGTATGGAATGTTCGTTTCCGTCATGCCGGGCTTGAACCGGCATCTCCTGCTTAAATCAAAGATAGGAGATCCCGTATCAAGTACGGGATGACGCCCTTTTGGACAGCCTCAGACTTATTTTTCAATTTCTTATGTTGAACTGACGTTTGATTAGGTTTATTGCCATGTCGATTGTGATTTAGCAATCACATTTTTGCCGTCATTTCTGAAAAGTGTGTGGTTTATTTCCTGTACATCCTGATTTTTGTCAGCAGACCGGGCAAGGAAGATTTTGTCCCCCAGTTTGGCTTCAGACATAAATTGGATCTTCAGTTCGCGGCATTTTAAAGAACTATCCTGATGATGGCCGGTAATCCATTCAATAAATTTCACATTGTTTACGTGGTTGTTCATGTCGAGATCCTGCCTGCCAACCCGGGTTATTAGTCTGGAGTCTTCATCCGGGAGAGTCTCAATGGTCGAACGGTTATTTTCGAGAACGTGTGGCCCGGGATGTGAGCCGAATTTCAGTATTTCATCCGGAATTTTTACCGGCCGTTTTGTTTTTAAATCCAGAACCATCCACTGGCTTAAACCAACAGCAATGGTTTTGTCATCGCTGTTCTTTAATTCATAATCCCTGAAAGCCCGAATCCCCTCACCGGCAGACGGCCAGGTATGAACAGTAATTTCATCCCATCTTTGGGGATATTGGTAAACTTTCACATGAAGCTGATACAAAATCCATGTCAATCCTTTTTTGAACAAATCAGAAATATCAAAATTGAGATCATTGGCATGAAGCCCGGCCGCCTCCTGAAAATAATTGCAAATGTGAGATAGTGATGCTTCACCATGTTGATCTACTTCGTAAGACCTGACTCTGAATTGAGTGCTGTAGATGTTTTTCATTATTACTTTTTCTACTGAACAAATTTAGTTTGATACTTCCTGCAAAATACAATCTCTTCGCAAATGGTTGAAAAATACTGAAAATATTTTCTGATCTACTATTTTTGAGACTCCAAAAGTTTAATGATCACTTAGAATCAGGCTATAATTAATGAAAAGAATATTTGATGATTATTTAAGGCAAAATAATTATTAAAAATATACTTAAAATTAATAAATAAATGACATATAAAATTTATAAAATGCATTTTAAAATAATAATATCATATAAAATAACTATGAAATATTTGGGTCCAGAAGCAAAAATATTAAATGTGGATAACTTTTGTTTTTTGTGGATAACTTTAAAAACACTCTTTTCTGCGGTTTCAGCTAATATTTTATTCACATCCTCGAATTTCAAAAAAAAATCTATTAAAAGTAATATTTTGAATTTATGATTTTGTTAAATCATAAAGAGACGTTGATACTCTTAACAAATTGTTAAGTATTTATTGTGGATAACTTTGTTGTTTTGTGGAAAAGTAATTGATTTTTTTCTTGCTGTCTCACCCTCACACGAATATATTGGAAAGTAATAATTATGAGTTTTTAGATGGGTTTGTCCCCAGTTCATCAAACAGCAATGCAAACATCCGGTCAAACAGGAGAATGATTTATGAAATTTGAACGCCTTTACACGGAATCAAAATGGAAAACACCTTACGAATCGATCAAGTTCGAAAAGCGAAGGTCTGAAATAAAAAATCCCGATGGCTCTAAGATTTTTGAAATGAAGGATGTAGTTGTGCCTTCAAGTTGGTCGCAGGTTGCCACAGATATCATCGCACAAAAATATTTTCGAAAAGCCGGTGTGCCGGTAAAGCTGAAGAAGGTTCAGGAGAAAGGTGTTCCCAAGTGGCTGCAGCGCTCCGTTGCCGACGAAAAAGAACTGAATAAGCTGGATGAAGACAAGAGGTATACTCACGAGACTGACAGCCGCCAGGTATTCAACCGGCTGGCTGGCTGCTGGACCTACTGGGGATGGAAACACGACTATTTTGATTCCGAAGAAGATGCCAAAGTTTTCTACAGTGAGCTGTGCTACATGCTTGCCAATCAGATGGCGGCACCCAATAGTCCGCAGTGGTTTAACACCGGGTTGCACTGGGCGTATGGCATTAACGGGCCGGCACAGGGGCACTATTATGTTGAGCCCAAAACCGGTAATGTAAAAAAATCAAAAGACGCCTATACACATCCACAGCCACATGCCTGTTTCATCCAGAGCATTGATGACGATTTGGTGAATGAAGGCGGTATTATGGATTTATGGGTGCGTGAAGCCCGCCTGTTTAAATACGGATCTGGTACCGGGTCTAATTTTTCTGAATTGAGGGGAGACGGAGAAATACTGAGCGGCGGAGGAAAATCATCAGGATTGATGAGTTTTCTTAAAATTGGTGACAGAGCCGCCGGAGCTATCAAATCGGGAGGAACAACCCGACGTGCTGCAAAAATGGTAACTCTCGACCTGGATCATCCCGATATTGAGGAGTACATCAACTGGAAGGTGAGGGAAGAGCAAAAAGTTGCGGCCATTGTTGCCGGATCAAAAATCACCCAAAAGCATCTGAAAAATATTATCCAATTATGCCATAAACCGATTGAACTGGATGGAAAATCGTACAATGGTGCGGTAAGCCGCGATCCGATCAAAAATAAAGACCTTGGAAAAGCCATCCGCAATGCCAAGCGTGACCAAGTGCCCCTCAACTATATTGAACGGGTCATCCAGCTTGCAGGTCAGGGTTTTACGGATATAGAATTTGATGTGTATGACACCGACTGGAATTCTGAAGCCTACATGACTGTAAGCGGGCAGAATTCAAACAATTCGGTGCGGATTCCAAATAGTTTTATGAGAGCAGTGGTTGATAATGACGACTGGCAGCTCTACGGACGAATTGAAAAAAGAAAAGCAAAGAAAGAAGGCAGATCTCCCAACCCGATGAAGAACCTGAGGGCGCGCGATCTGTGGGATCAGATCAGTTACGCAGCATGGTCTTGTGCCGATCCCGGAACTCAGTATCATGATACGATCAACGAATGGCACACATGTCCTGAGGACGGGCTGATTAAAGCGAGCAATCCCTGCTCGGAATACATGTTTTTGGATAATACTGCCTGTAATCTCGCATCACTCAACCTGATGAAATATTTCAAAGATGAAGATTGCAAAGAATTCGATGTGGAATCGATTCGTCATGCCTCACGGATATGGACAACCGTCCTGGAAATTTCCGTGCTCATGGCTCAGTTTCCGTCAAAAGAGATTGCCGAGCTTTCGTACGTCTTCAGAACTCTTGGATTGGGCTATGCCAATCTCGGCGCTGCCCTCATGGTACAGGGTGCACCTTATGACAGCAAGAAAGGAATGGCCATAGCGGGTGCGCTCACGGCAATTATGCACATGAAGGCATACGCAACCAGTGCTGAACTCGCAAAAGAACTGGGCACTTTTGAAGGTTATGAGCGGAACAAAGAGCACATGCTCCGGGTGCTTCGAAACCACAGGCGAGCATCCTATTCGGTGGCCGATGAAGAATATGAAGGCCTCACCATCAAACCGATGGGCATTAGTGAAGAGCACTGCCCCGGATATCTGCTAAAAGCAGCACGGAAAGAATCAGATATTGCAGTGGAATTGGGCGAAAAACATGGCTACAGAAATGCCCAGGTGACAGTTATAGCGCCTACCGGTACGATCGGCCTTGTGATGGATTGCGATACAACCGGTATTGAGCCGGATTTTGCTCTTGTGAAATTCAAAAAACTTGCGGGAGGCGGATATTTCAAAATTATTAACCAGAGTGTGCCGCTTGCCCTTAAAAACCTGGGCTATAGTAAAAAAGAAATAAAAGAGATTGTTAGATATGCAAAAGGCTCAGCCTCACTTGAGGGTTGCCCGCATATTAATGCAGATAGTCTTTCGGAAAAAGGCTTTACCGTTGAGAAACTGAAAGCTATTGAATTGGCATTACCGGGAAGTTTCGATATTAAATTCGCGTTTAACCACTGGACACTCGGCGAAGATTTCTGCAAAGATGTTCTCGGTATAACCGAAGAGCAGCTCTCTGATCATAATTTTGATATGCTGCGATTTCTTGGTTTTACCAAAGATCAAATTCAGGAAGCAAACGATTATGTGTGTGGTACAATGACTGTTGAAGGAGCGCCGCATCTGAAAGAAAAAGATCTTCCCGTGTTTGATTGTGCGAACAGGTGTGGTCGCATCGGCACGCGATATATTTCTGCCAGCGGCCACATTAATATGATGGCCGCCGCACAGCCCTTTATTTCTGGTGCCATTTCGAAAACCATCAACCTGCCGAACGAGGCCACGGTTGAAGATTTCAAAGATGCATACATGGACTCCTGGGAGAAAATGCTCAAAGCCAATGCACTATACCGTGATGGTTCAAAACTGAGCCAACCGCTGAATGCAATGAGCGATGTGCTTGAAGAGCTCGAAGATGAGGATGTTGAAGAATCACGATCTGAGCAGGATCAGGTCATCAAAACAGCGGAGAAAATTATTCACAAATATGTGGCCCGCCGACAAAGGCTGCCGTACCGGCGCAGCGGCTACACTCAGAAAGTGAAAATAGGCGGGCAGAGCATGTACCTGAGAACAGGGGAATACGAAAATGGCCAGCTTGGTGAAATTTTCATAGATATGCACCGGGAGGGGGCAGCATTCAGAAGCCTGATGAACTGTTTTGCCATCTCCATTTCCCTGGGATTGCAGCACGGAGTTCCGCTTGAAGAGTTTGTGGATGCCTTTGTATTCACAAAGTTTGAACCCAGCGGAATGGTGAACGGCAGTCCTCACGTAAAAATGACAACTTCTGTGATAGATTATATTTTCAGAGAGCTTGCAGTTACGTATCTTGGTAGAGATGATCTTGCTCATGTGGCGCCTGAGGAAATCCTGATGCGTAAATTGCGGCCATCCGAAGAGCAGGAACTCGCTGATGAAGTTGCAAAACAATCAAAAACAAAAAAAACTGAACCGGTAACAGAAAAAGCAGTCGTGGCTCAAGCTGCAAGCCGTGAAGTTTCTGAAAGTGACTACGATCGTGCCAGGCAGCTTGGGTACACCGGTGATTCATGTCCGGAATGCGGAAGCATGACTATGATAAGAAATGGAACATGTCAGAAATGTATGACATGCGGTTCCACAACCGGCTGCTCTTGACATAACGCATCATCCGGTAAACCCCCGGATTGATGTTTGGCTTGATATGTCAAAATAAACCCGTCGGGAAGATATCCCGGCGGGTTGATACTTTTTAGCAGGCACGCCAAATAAAATTGTCAGCACTTTTCTTGTCTCAATTTCACCATCAACAGTTACAATGCTGTTTTTAAATTTTCCTGTTTCTGTTGCAAATCAAAACTTATTGCCTGATTAAAACACAAATCTGATGCGAATTCTCTACATCTTTCCTCATCCGGATGATGAATCGTTCGGCCCGGCCCCTGCAATGTCTGCACAGCTAAGACAGGGGCATGAAGTTTTTTTACTCACACTTACCAAAGGAGAAGCTACCAAGCAGAGACACAGGCTGGGAGTGGATAAAAAGGAGATGGGGGAGATCAGGTACCGCGAAATGCAGTGCGTGGAAAAAACACTGGCACTTAGCGGGATGACGGTGTTAAACCTGCCTGACGGTGAACTTAAAAACATGAATCCGATTGACATTGAAAAGATCATTGAAGAGAAGATTCATGAACTAAAACCGGATATCATCATTACTTATGCTGTGCACGGAATCAGCGGTTTTCACGATCATTTGGTGAGTCATGCGGTTGTAAAAAGAGTGTTTTGTAAAATGAAGCAGGAGGGAAGTTCCTATCCGAAACGCCTTGCATTTTTCACCAGAATGGGAGAGGTGGTAAAAGATGGAAAGTTCAGGCTGGAAGCTTCCGCTGAGGAAGAGATTGATTACATCGAAGTATGTTCTGATGATGATATTGACCGTTTTAAAAAAGCACTCGACTGTTACGAAACCTACCAGGAAATTATTGAGGCAAGCAAAGTTAAAGAGGTGACAACAAACGAAGTGCCCTTTGAAATTTTCGGTGAAGAACTCAAGAAGCCGTTAAATAATATCGCGGATGGTTTATGAAAATGAGAATTAGCCGGCTTCATAATTTCAACTTCTGTTTTGGATAAGGAAAAATACCTGGGAACGGAATTCACCTTTTGAGCCTGTCTGTTTCCGATGATTTTCGGGATTCGCAAGGTAGTTTAGAAGTTTGATCTCACAAACTTTGACGTTCATAAAAATTGATTTTTTATCTGAACAGCTTTCAAAAGCCCTCAGTTTTTATTATTGGTGGAGCTCTGTAAAATGAGTTAAAGACTTTTACGGGTATCGTGAAGGGAAATGTGGTGTTCAGAGAGAAGAATTTTAGATACGGAATGAGAGACAAAAACAGGTGGGTATAAAAAAAATACCGGAGTACATTCGCTCATTTCATCTTTTAGGAATCACTGAACAAATAAGCTGCGGATTTTCAGCTTTTCATCAATCCTGCCGTAGCATTCATGACGACTGTACTCACTATTAAATAAGACAAATTCCAAATGTTTGTCAATAAAAAAATCTTCGATTTATCCACAACATTTCAACAACTTTTGCACAAAGTTATCCACAATTTTTGAGGGAAATGGCTTTATAGAGCGTATAGGTGGATTTGCCTTTTCCATAAAATTTGTTCTATAAAGTTTACTGTGCGCGGAGACTGATTTTTTTAATCTAAATAGATTTAAAAAAGACTCAAATTTTATCTTTAGATGGGCTCCGTAAAAAAAACTAAAGACTGGTCATGTGAAGGTAAAGTTAGGAATCAGAAAAGGAGTTTAGAAATGGAAGACCGGACAAAACAGGTTGGCATAAAAAAAGTACCGGAGTACATTCGCTCATTTCATCTTGTAGGAATCATTGAACAAATAAGCTGCGGATTTTCAGCTTTTCATCAATCCTGCCGTAGCATTCATGACGACTGTACTCACTTGTAATAAGCAAAAGTTTCAAACCTTTGTCAATAAAAATTTCACCGATTTATCCACAACTTTCCCACAACTTTTGCACATAGTTATCCACATTTTAAAAGAAATATTGTTTTCTGCAGAGTATTGAGGGTTTATTTTGACTGAGGCAGGGGATTCCGGATTAAGACCTACAAGTTTTTAGTGCGTGAAAAGTGACTTTGAAGCGTTACCGGTGATTTTCCGGGATCCTTTGCCCAGGGATTTTCGGGGCAAGCGTCACATCGTCGCAAAAGAACGCCTAAATGATCCCGACCGCCGTCGGGACGCTTGAAGGTTCTTTTTTCGCTAAAGACATACTGGAAACCAGTCAGATCTAACCCAATTTTTTAAGCTTGACATGTCATTAGTGCCATCAACTTATCTGCAATCATTTTATAAAAATAGCAACAGCACAGTTCAAACCGAGTGATATCATAATTTAACAGGTAAATAATTTTAAGCTACCTGAAAAAAATCAGGCACCTGTAAAAATCCTGTGCTTCATTTTATAAATGGATTTAAAAAACGGCATATATGGTACTTTAGAAAAAATTGATAATTCCTGTCCAAAGTGAGATTTCTCCTCAAGGAATTTTAGCAGCGTGTTGAATGGATTGTTTTGAAAAAAATCATGAAATATTTTCAGGGAGGTGTCCGGGTGATGTTTTAACAGGTAAAGCAACATCATGTCATAAACCCGGAATCGGTAAGATGAAACCGGCTTGTCGGGTAGTGAATTCCCTTTTTCCAATGCCGATACAATTTCGCGGCACTGTTTGTGAGTTCGTAGAAACGTATAGCCAGACGTGGGTTTTGCATATCCGCCGCTCAAACCTATGTTCATTACATTTTTGCAATACAGAATACTGTATTTACGGTCTTCCATGGGGATGGCGCCTTTTTCTTTCCGGACAATTTGATAATTCTCTTTCGACAGGTTGTATTTCTTAGCCAGATATTTACGTAATTCTCTTTCATAAACATCCTCAGAAAGTAATTCTTCAGAAAAAACAGTGTACTCAACCAATGCAAGGTTTTTTTGATAGGGCAGGAGATACATAAATGTAACCCCGTTTTGCTGGGGAACATCAAAATCCATGAAAAGCGCCCTTTCAGAATTAAATAAATCAAATGACGTTTCTATTTCCCATCCCACGAAATGCTGAATAAGAGAATTATCTACTGTAGATTTATGAAAATCCCGGGGCTTTTTTACACTTTGGAAAACATATTTGGAAGTGAAAGTGCCGGTTGTGGTATTGGTGTGAGCCTTCTCGTCTGCAAATTCGAAATCAAGGATGGAGGTTTCAATTAAATCCACCCGGCTGCTATTTCGGGCAAGCTCAAGAATTGCAGAAGTATAGTCGATACTGCGAATGCAATGGTATTGATACTGGTGAATATCTTCTATAAAGATACTCTTCTGTGTTCGAACTTCAAGGTTTTGCCACGAACAATAAATCAGATCTTTCAAAAGGAATGTCTGATCGCTCCAGAAACACCAGGTCTTACTGTCATCCGGTGTAAGCGTTTGATCGATGAGCAGAATGCGCTGTTGTTCCAGTGATTCGGAATTCAGTAAATACCAAAGCAATGATAATCCGGAAGCTCCGGCACCGGCAATCACGATATCGTAATGTTTATTATCCATCAGCATAAAATAAAAAAACTCCGCCACACAGATTGGCAGCGGAGTTTTACCCTAAAGAACAGCCTCTGGCTGTTCAGAACTGCTTATTTAAACTAAGATCAGATTTTTGACTTAAAACCACACCCAAAAAAAATCCGTTCACCATTTATCTACATGAATTTTGTACACAGTTCAAAATGAAGTAAGCAGCCTTTTAGAAAAAAGTAGAATTGCGCCAACGAACGGGACAGTAAGAGAGTGCCGGAAAATGCAGAGATTTTGGATTCCTCGTCTGCCGGCTGCTGTTGTCCGGCTGACGAATATTTCTTTATGGATTTCGGAATTGCAAAATCGTTCGAAGAACATCTTGTGGGCTCACCGCCGCGATGCAATACATATCGGGTTAGGCAGTGTAACGCAGAGGAGTTCGCAGAGTGACGCAGTGTTTTTATAAAATCCAGGAATAGGATAATATTTTCAGCTTCCATGTAGTAATGTTGAACTGTCGAATCGTTAAGCAAAAACTGGCAGAGTGCGATAGCTCCTGCCAGAGTTGAAGCGGGTTCAGGTGTTGAAGTTCGCTTTGATCACGTTGAAGTGTTTAACTGTTGAATCCCAGCCCCGAAGTGGGCGCAATCAAACAGCCCGGGGCAAAGTGAGCAACGCGAAAGACGCCCTGGGTAAAAACGAGGAAGTAAACCACACCCCGAGCATGCCGGTATTTAGAAAGCAATGTATCATTCGAGGGGTTCTGGGAGGTATTGTGTTGGGAAAACGTGGAGTGGTTTGTGCAAGAGGGTTAACCGCCCCGATGCAATATATATCGGGACAGGCAGAGAGTGCCGGAAAACGAAGGTATTTTGCTAACTAACGTGAGTTCGATATAAGATCATTGAATTAGATGCATAAAGGCGTTGTAGTTCAAAAAGGGCGTCATCCCGCACCTGATGCGGGATCTCCAGCCGTTGATATAGGCAGGAGATGCCGCCTGTCCCATTGGTGGATCGGAGTCCGGCATGACGAAATTGATTATGTTTTTGCAATTTCACGCCCTTTTTCCTCAGCACCATATTCATTTTCCAAATTCTTATGTCGACCTGAGACTAACTATAATTTTATTTCCAAATTAACCTGTTCATAGGTTTTCATAAAAAGCGGAACAGAAATCGCTGCGGCATAACATACAATTCCGATAATTACGAAGATGGTTCCGATTTGATGGTCATACCCAAGAAGATTCCAATGCCGAAGCAAGTTATGCCAATCGTGCGCTTCCGGACCCAGATTGCCGATAAGCGGGAGCTGCCGTTTGCTTGCATCTGCCGCATAAAATGCAATACTGAACCAGGCAGATCCGAGCAGATAAAAGGCAAACTGCACACCCTTTGGAATTCGATTCAGGATAAAATAGCCCAGAATAATCAGTGAGAACAGAATTTCGTTGAGTGAACCACCCAAAATGGTAAGAATCCGGTTGCCAAAAATGCTGAAAAACGTATGCCCGGCTTCATGAACAATCAGCAAAAAATTGTTCATCAAAAATTTTTCGAGATTGATGGGAAAAGGAAAAGAATAGCTGATGCTGAAAAAAATGTTATAGTTCAGCACCCAGTGGGCCTGATGTATGTGATACCCTATAAACGGCAGCATGAGTATGGATAGCCACCAGTTTTTCAGAATAAACTTCCAGTCTGTATGTCTGTCCCACAAAGCCACAGTTTCGGTTTCTTATTCCACGTTGAAATTTGTTTTTTGAGTCAATTGCTGAAATGTTTTACGGCCCTTGAAATAATATTCAAAAACAATCAGCCCGGGAAATACAAGATTTTCCGGTGTTTTCCCATGTGTATATTGTTTTATTCTTCGCCGTTTCCCAAACATTTTTACGGCCATTTTATAAAATGCAAAATGAGATTTTATGATTGCAGCCGTATGAGAAATTTTTCCCATAAAAAGCAAACGGATGCCGGAAACACCATCCAGCACAAGGCGCAGGAATATTTTGGGCATCAACCCTCTGTCCAGATTTTTGGTGAGCATGCACAAACTGTTTCTGTAGTTGTAATACACTTTTCGGGGTGATTCGGAATCAAGCGAACCGCCACCGAGATGATAGACCACACTTTCCGGTTCATAAACAATGGTTTTATCCATCTTCAGACAGCGCCAGCAAAGATCAATTTCTTCCATATGGAATTCGAAATCTTCATCAAATCCGCCGGCTTTTATAAACAGATCTTTTTTGATGACAAATGCAGTACCAGATGCCCAGAATATTTTTACCGGTTCATCATACTGGCCAAGATCACGTTCAATGTTATCGAAAAGCCTACCCCTGCAAAAAGGGTATCCCAGCCGGTCAATAAATCCACCGGCAGCACCGGCATATTCAAACATATCCGGGTTCTCCGACGACCTGATTTTTGGCTGAACAATATCTGCACCGCTTTTTTTCATCCGGTTATTAATTGCAGTGAGCCAGCCGGGATCGGGACGCGCATCGTTATTCAGAAAAACAAGAACTTCGCCAGAGGCATATTTCACGGCCCGGTTATTTCCGCCTGCGTATCCAAAATTCCGGTCGAAAGTTACAATTTTGCACTTCGGGTAATGCTTCTGAACCCATGCTCTTGTTTCATCATCAGAGGCATTGTCGGCGATAATGATTTCAAATTGGTCATAATCAGTTCCATCAACAGAGGGGAGAAATTGCCTGAGCAGGCTGACTGCGTTCCAGGTTACGATTATGACGCTGAATGAAGTTTTCAAAATTGAAAATAATTACTGGTTGCTGATGTAAAACTGTTCGAAAAAGTTTTGCAAGCTTCTTCAGGATTCCTATCATCAAAGAAGCAACATATTTTATAGGATTAATGATTAAGATAGGACTTATATCCGACACTCATAACTACCTGGACCCGCAGATAAAAGAATATTTTGCAGACCGGGATGAAATCTGGCATGCAGGTGATTTTGGAAATCTGAAAATTGCAGAGGAGCTTGAGAAAATTGCACCGGTTACCGGGGTGTATGGAAATATTGACGGCCAGGATATTCGAAAAAGGTATCCGCTTCACCAGCGATTTAAAAAAGATGAGGTGAATGTCTGGATGACCCACATTGGTGGTATTCCCGGCAGGTACTGTATCCCGATTCGTGATGAAATTGAAAAAAATCCGCCTGATTTATTTATCTGCGGCCACTCTCACATCCTCAAAATTGCCCGCGATCACTCTCTGAATAAGATGATTTATATGAATCCGGGCGCAGCCGGCAAGCAGGGTTTTCAGGTGTATCGAACCGTGGTAAGATTTACCATCAGCAAGGATAAACTTCAGGATGTGGAAGTAATAAACCTTGGAAAAGTAAGCACATCTTTAAAATAATAATCAGCAGGATTGCCACTCTAACATTGTTGATTTACAAGAAAAAAAATTCTGGCAGAGACTTTACGATTCAATTATCAATAGTAATTGTAAATTATTGTAAATTAGATATATCCGGAATAATTGACGCTTAAGTTAAAGAATTGCAATAAATTATTAGGAATAAATCCATTAAATCAATTAATTTTAATAAAGCACGGTTTTACAATGTGCTCATTCAATCAAATATTATACCAAGTTTGTAAATATCATGTTGAGAGGAACGAATCTGAAATTTGTCAATTCTTACAATCTTCGGATTGTGTTGGAGATGATTCGTTTATATGGGCCGATGTCAAGAATCGACATTTCAAGAAGCACCCATCTTACGGCGCAGACCGTTACTAACATTACAAAAAAACTGATGGAAGTCGGTTTAATTTTTGAATCTGATCGAAAGCAAAACGGAAAAGGTGCGCCATCCATTTTATTAAAATCTAACCCGGATTGTGCTTATTCCATCGGCGTTGATTTTGACAAAGATCACCTGAATTGTGTGCTGGTAGATTTTAATGGCGTAATACGGGAGAGTATCAGCCAAACGCTTAACTGTCCTGCACCCGATCAGGCTATTGATATGATTGTACAAAGTGTTCGGCGGCTGATTAAAAAAGCCAGAATCAAAAAAAGTAAATTATGGGGGGTGGGGGTAGGAGTGCCGGGCCCGATGATTTTGCTGGACAACAGCATTCGTGCGAATATTATTAATCCGAAATTTTACCCGGGTTGGGATAATGTGCCCATTGTCCAAATCTTGAAAAAAAAGCTTAAAGTTCCGGTATATATCGAAAACAATGCAGCAGCGGCCGCAATTGGTGAGCGCTGGTATGGTATTGGTAAGCACATCGATTCTTTTTTCTATATTTTTTTCGGTGCAGGAATAGGAGGGGGGATGGTATTAAACGGGCTTCCATACCCCGGATTCAGAGGGAATTCCGGTGAGATTGGTTACCTGCCTTTGCTGAATAATTTTACGGGCAAACTTCAACTGGATGATAGTGCACATGTTGGAATGCATTTCGATCTGCTACTGCTCTATAATGAACTCAAAACTGCCGGATATAAAATTTACGAACCGGCACAACTTGAAAAGTTATTCCTGAATAACGAGCCCATTCTGCTGGATTGGATGCAAAAAGGGGCTGAACAGCTTGCCTATACAGTTCTTGCAATTGAATATTTGATTGATCCTGAAATTATCTTTTTCGGAGGCCGGCTTCCTGAGTGTATGATCAGTGCATATATTGATATAATCAATGAAATAGCTCCACGCCACAGGATTTCCGGCTTAAAACAAATACCGGAATTAAAACTTGCAAGAGCAGGAGTAGATGCTACAGCACTTGGATCGGCAACCCTGCCTCTCTATAATTCCTTTGCACCGATTCCAAGTTTGCTGCACAAAAAGAACGAGGTTGCTGTTCCTGATTTAAAGATGATTTATCAGGCATTGTAAACTTGCAATTTCCCGGTTTTTCTGAATTCAGATCTTTTCTCTTCTAAATGACAATACCAGTGAAATATTACACCAAAACATCCATTTTATTTTGACTAATTCAATCAAATTGATTAAACTAAAATAGTTGTCCGGGAAAGCGCTTTTTCAGATGTCTTTTCACACAACATTTGAATTAATGAATGAGGTGGGATAAATTTTTTACTCAAACCCTTTAAATGGTTTAAAAATAATTTACCCTCTCCGAAAAAAGTTCAGGTTGCTTCTCTTGCCATTCACTTAGTCAAGGCAGGTTCAATAAGAAACCAAGGCAATCTGCCATCACAAATAATTTTGGTATAAATAGAATTAAATCGGGTTTAATCCTTCAATAATTCTACAGGACAACGGGTGGCAGAAATAGTAAATATCACTACACAATATTTAATAAAAACTAACAGGATTTATATGAATTGTATAAAGCTACGTAGTTTACAAAACTTTGATAGCTCACCCCTTACGTGGTTACGCTCGTTAGGGATGTGCATGATTCTGTTTCTGTTTGTAAGTGCTACGGCTTACGCACAGGAAGTAGATGTTTCCGGTACGGTTACAGACGCCTTTACCGGAGAGACTTTAATTGGTGTTAACATTGTTGTACCGGGTACAACCGTTGGTACAACCACCGATATGGACGGAAATTATACTCTGACAGTGCCCAGCGCCGATGCAGAGCTTCAATTTTCCTACATTGGTTATGAAACAGTCACCGTTAATGTAGACGGACGCACCACCATAGATATGGAATTGGAGGTGTCTGCTATTTTGGGTGAGGACCTGGTTGTAACCGGTTACTCGGCGCAGCGCCGGGTGGATTTGACCGGATCGATCAGTGTGGCTGATGTGCCCCAGATGCAGCGCGTTGCTGAATCGTCCGTTACCCGCCAGCTTCAGGGCCAGGTATCGGGTGTGACGGTTGCACAGTCAGGCCAGCCGGGAGATGAGCCTTCGATCCGCATTCGCGGTGTTGGCAACTTTGGCAACGTAAGCCCGCTTTATGTGGTAGACGGCGTGCCGACCTCGAGTATCCGCGATTTGAATCCGCGCGATGTAGAGTCGCTTCAGGTACTTAAGGATGCTTCTGCGGCTTCCATTTACGGGGCACGTGCATCCAACGGTGTGATTATTATTACCACTAAGCAGGGCCAGCCGGGCCTGAGCGTGAGCTTTGACTCTTATGTGGGTTATGAAACCCCGCGCCACCACGGCAACGCCTTTAACATTGCCTCCCCGATGGAGCATGCCGAACTCGAATGGCTGGCATTTGAAAATTCCGGACTGACACCATCGTCTTCTCTGTATGGAAGCGGCGCCAGCCCAACTCTGCCGGATTATATTGCCCCTGCAGGTGCGATGGCCGGAGAGGTGGATCACGATGATTACTACGTGAATCCTTTCTATACCGATACGGGCGATCTGGGAAGTTTCTTCCGCATCACCCCGGCCAACCAGGATGGAACCAACTGGTTCCAGGAAATTTTCCAGCCGGCGTGGACACACAACACCAATCTTTCAGTAAGCGGCGGAACTGAGGATGCCACTTATGTATTTTCTCTGAACTACATTAACGAGGAAGGTACCCTTCTGCGCACCTATAACGAGCGGTACACCCTGCGGCTGAACACCCAGTTTAACCTCCGCGACAACATCCGTGTGGGACAGAACACCTCGGTTGCACTGTGGGAAAACCCGCAGAATCAATCACTTGACGAAGGCTCCGCTACCGGTATGGTTTACCGCCAGCAGCCCATTATTCCGGTGTATGACATTCAGGGCAACTTTGCCGGTAATTTCGGCGCCCCGCTTGGCAATGCCTCCAACCCGGTGGCCCAGCGCGAGCGAACCATGAACAACACCGGTGAGAACACCCGTATTTTCGGTAACGTGTTTGCCGAGGTTGACCTGTTTGAGAACCTGACGTTCCGCTCTAACTTCGGCGGAAGCTACGGCACGAGCAACTGGAGCTGGTTCCAGTTCCCCGAGTACGAAAACGCTGAAAACGCTGTAGTGAACCTCTACGGAGAGGGTGCCTGGAACGGCAGAGACTGGACCTGGACCAACACGCTGACCTACTCGGACATGCTGGCCGATGTTCACAACGTTACCGTGGTTGTGGGAACCGAGGCGAACGAAGACTCCGGGCGTGAGCGCGGCGGTACTCGTACCGACTACTTCTCATTTAACCCCGACTATGTGAACCTGAGCACCGGCGCGGGCGATCCGACCGCCTATAGCTGGAAGTACGAGAACGCACTGTTTTCGATTTTCGGACGACTGGAATATAGCTATGACAACCGCTACCTGCTCAACGCAACAGTTCGCCGAGACGGGTCATCACGATTCCTGGACAACCGCTACGGGGTATTCCCCTCCGGTAGTATCGGCTGGCGTATTTCCCAGGAAGAGTTCATGCGCAATGTTACCTGGCTGAGCAACCTTCAGATTAACGCCGGATACGGTGTGATGGGCAACCAGCTCAACGTAGCGGCCGACAATGCTTACTCTCTGTTTGGCGGTAACACACTCTCGACTTTCTATCCGATGACAGGTGGGCCTACTATTCAGCAGGGATTCGCCCAGACACGTATCGGAAACCCGGCAGCCCGCTGGGAGGAAGCCCGAACTATGAACATCGGTATCAATGCGATGCTGTATGAGGGCAACCTGGAGATCGATCTGGATTTCTACCGAAACGACGTTCGCGACCTGCTATATGATCCCGAACTTCCGGGCCATGCAGGACTGGCTGCACAGCCGTTCGTCAACGTTGGTAACGTACAGAACCAGGGACTGGACCTGTCGGTCACCGGCCGGCGTGCGGTCAGCCCCGACCTGAACTTCAGCGCTACGGTTAACTTTACCACCTACAGCAACGAAGTGAAGACAATTGCCGAGGGTGTGGAGAACTTTGACGGAACCACCCGCCGGTTTGGTGGTGGTAACCCGATCGTCCGCAACCAGGTAGGATGGCCAATCTCAAGCTTCTTCGGTTACGAAGTTGAAGGATTCTGGGAAAGCCAGGCACAGATTGATGAGTACAACGCCGGAGCTGAAGGCGGTGTATACCAGGAAGAAGCTGCTCCTGGACGATTCCGCTATGCTGATGTGAACGGCGACGGCCGGATTACTTCGGCAGACCGAACCCGCCTGGGTGATCCGCATCCGGACTTTACCTACGGGCTGGATCTGAC
>SL_3KL_010_SEDDRAFT_10000767_pt1 | contig 27780 bp, 38 predicted proteins | sample SodLakKL_010_SED_2_FD_10381 | JGI IMG/M metagenome (IMG submission 10381)
TTTTCCTCTGATCAAGGGGTGATCAACTCACCCGCTTCAAAATTTCAATGATTACTTGGTTGCTTTTTTCTTGTTAGCAACAGTTTTCTTTTTACCCTTGCGGGTACGGGCATTATTTTTGGTTTTCTGACCACGCAGCGGAAGCCCGATACGATGGCGAATACCACGATAACAGCCAATGTCCATCAACCTTTTGATGTTCATTTGTACTTCCGAGCGAAGTCCGCCCTCCACCTTATATTTTTCATTGATCAGGTTACGAACCGTTGTTAATTGTTGGTCGTCCCAGTCTTCAACTTTCAGTTGAGGGTCTATACCTGCTTCCTTAACAATTTCGCGCCCGGTACTTCTCCCTATGCCAAAAATATAGGTCAGGCTGATCTCGCCTATTTTGTTTCTCGGAATATCTACTCCAGCTATACGTGCCATATGCTAATGATTTGTAAAATTTTCAGTTTTTATCCCTGACGTTGTTTAAACTTAGGGTTTTTCTTGTTGATAACGTAAACTTTGCCTTTCCTGCGTACAATCTTGCACTCGGAACTTCTCTTTTTAACAGACACTCTGACTTTCATTTTTCAGTATTTTGTTGCGTGTTCAAAACTATTTGTACCTAAAAGTAATTCGGCCTTTGGTCAGGTCATAAGGCGACATCTCAACCTTTACTTTATCTCCCGGGAGAATTTTGATATAATGCATGCGCATTTTTCCTGAAATATGGGCTGTAATAATGTGCCCATTCTCCAACTCAACGCGAAACATAGCGTTTCCCAATGATTCAATAACGGTTCCGTCCTGTTGTATTGATGGTTGTTTTGCCATATGATTTGTTACCGAATGATGACTGAATTATTTTCGTTTTTCATTAAAGCTTCTTCAATGTAATCAAACGTTGACAACACATCGGCTTTCTCCTTTCCTATCGCAATGTCGTGCTCAAAATGAGCAGACGGTTTACGGTCGGCCGTGCGAATGGTCCATCCGTCTTTTTCCTGCACCACAAACCGTTGTCCTAAATTGATCATAGGCTCCAGGGCAATCACCAGGCCTTCCTTAAGCTTCAAGCCTTTCCCTTTTTTCCCGAAATTGGGGACTTCAGGGGGTTCATGCAGCTGCTTTCCAAGGCCATGCCCAACCAGTTCTCTCACAACAGAAAAACCTGCTTTCTCGGCATGCTCCTGAATGGTGCCGGAAATATCCCCCAGTGTGTTGCCTCCCACTGCCTGCTCAATTCCGAGCTGAAGGCATTGATAGGTAACTTTTAACAGCCGCCTGACGGGATTGCTGATTTCTCCAACTGCAAAGGTGTAGGCCGAATCTCCATAATAACCGTTTTTTAATACTCCGCAATCAATGGAAATAATGTCTCCTTCTTTCAACTCCTCTTCTGAAGGGAAACCATGCACCACCACTTCATTGGGTGAGATGCACAGGGTGTAAGGGAAGCCATGATATCCCTTAAACCCGGGAACGGCCCCATGATCGCGAATAAAGGTTTCGGCCAACTGGTCTAAATAGCTTGTGGTAATCCCCGGGCGAATCTGCCCGGCTACCTCTGCCAGCGTTTTTGCAACAAGCAAAGAACTTTCTCTGATTAATTCAATTTCTTCCCTGGATCTGTATTGTATCATATTGCAGTAGCAATTTATCCTGTCATGCCGATTGGTGAAGACCGTCCTTTTATCCTTCCGGACTTGGTTAAGCCATCGTAATGACGCATCAACAGGTGACTTTCAATCTGCTGCAATGTATCCAGTACTACCCCTACCATAATCAGCAACGAGGTTCCTCCAAAAAACTGTGCAAACTGGCCGGTAACGCCCATCAAACTAACCAGGGCAGGCATAATGGCTACAAATGCCAGGAAGAGGGAACCAGGCAAGGTTATTTTCGACATTACATTGTCTATAAACTCAGCAGTTTTCTTACCAGGTTTTACCCCCGGAATGAAACCACCGTTCTTTTTCATATCCTCGGCCATTTGGTTAGGATTCACCGTAATGGCTGTATAAAAATAAGTAAACAGGATGATTAGTAAGGCAAAGGTGAAGTTATACCAAAAGCCGGTAAAGTCAGAAAAGGTGGCAGCAAATCCGCCTAAGGCTTCAGAAAAACCTGCCAGGGTGATTGGAATAAACATGATGGCCTGGGCAAAGATAATGGGCATTACCCCTGCAGCATTCACTTTCAACGGAATATACTGTCGCACACCCCCATATTGTTTGTTTCCGACAACCCGCTTGGCAAACTGTACGGGTATTCTTCGTGTGCCCTGAACCAGCATAATGACAAGCACCACAACCGCCATCAAAATAACCAATTCCAACAGGAAAACAACAAGACCGCCTCCTTCGGCTTCCATACGTGCAATAAACTCAGCAAACAGCGCAAAGGGTAACTGAGCTATGATACCAATCATAATGATCAGCGAGATTCCATTTCCGATACCTCTTTCCGTAATCCTTTCACCCAGCCACATTACAAACATGGTTCCGGAGATCAATATGACCACCGAAGAAATCATGAAAAATGCAGAGGGAGAGGTAGCTCCGGGATCAAAAGGAGAAATGGCTTCGGGCGGAAGCTGCGATACCAGGTTTGCCAAATAAGCCGGTGCCTGCGCAGCAGTAATGAATACGGTAAGGTAACGGGTGATCTGGTTGATCTTTTTACGCCCACTTTCCCCTTCTTTCTGAAGACGCTGGAAGTAAGGCACCGCAACACCAAGAAGCTGTATTACAATGGAGGCACTAATATAAGGCATGATGCCCAATGCAAAGATGGAGGCATTGGAGAAGGCACCCCCTGAAAACATGTTCAGCAGACCCAGAAGTCCATCCTGGGTCTGAGCCTGCAATTGTTCAAGCTGGCCCGGATCCACACCCGGAAGCACCACAAAAGAACCAAGGCGATAAATAAGAATTATCCCAAGGGTATTGATGATGCGGATGCGAAGATCCTCAATACGGTAAATATTTTGCAGTGTTTGAAAAAATCGTTTCATCCTGTAAAATTATATCTTGTTTACTTTACCACCATTGGCTTCTATTGCTTTTACCGCGGTTTCAGAAAAAGCGTGTGCAGTTACATCTACTTTGGCTGTTAATTTTCCCCTGCCAAGGATTTTAACAAGCTCCCTGCGAGATGCCAGACCAAAATCAACAAAGGTTTGAAAGTCAAATTTCTCAACTCCTTTTTCGTCAACCAGTCTTTGCAAAACATCAAGGTTTACACTGTTATATTCCACACGGTTGGGGTTTTTGAACCCGTATTTGGGAAGCCTTCTGGCCAGGGTCATTTGTCCGCCTTCAAAACCAGCTTTACGGCTATATCCTGAACGGGATTTGGCGCCTTTATGTCCTTTGGTGGAAGTACCGCCTCTGCCTGATCCTTCTCCTCTTCCGATGCGCTTCCTGGATTTTGTGGAGCCACTGGCCGGTTTCAATTTACTTAAATCCATTGTATCGTGCAAATTTAAAATTTATTGAACAAAACGAAATTACTCTTTCACCTCTTCGATATGAAGCAGGTGTCTTACTTTATTGATCATGCCTTCAATCTGGGGCGTTGCATTGACAATGACCGGGTTATTCATTTTTCTCAGACCCAGTGCGTCCAGGTTTTTCTTCTGCTTATCCGGTCTGCCAATCCTGCTCTTTATCTGAACAATTTTATATTTTTTCATCTTTCAGTTTTTTCTGGTCCCTTTTTATTACCAATAATCAATTGTTTAATCAAGGACAATTTAACCATTGAACACTTTTTCAAGGGGAATACCCCGCTGCTGGGCCACACTAAATGGATCCCTCAACTTAGTAAGCGCATCAATGGTTGCTTTAACCACACTGTGCGGGTTACTGGAGCCGGTTGATTTGGCGAGAACGTCGGTAACACCAACACTTTCAAGCACTGCACGCATAGGACCTCCGGCAATTACCCCGGTACCATGGGAAGCGGGCTTGATCAATACCCGTGCACCACTGTATTTCCCTTGCTGGAAATGCGGGATGGTTCCTTTGTGTACCGGAACCTGGATAAGGTGCTTCTTTGCATCATCTATCCCTTTGCTAATGGCCGTGGTCACTTCTTTTGCCTTTCCCAGTCCGTAGCCAACCACTCCTTTTTCGTTACCAACCACTACAATGGCAGAAAAGCTAAAAGTCCTGCCTCCTTTGGTTACTTTGGTAACCCGTTGGATGCTTACCAGCCTGTCTTTGAATTCAATTTCGCTGGATTTTACTTTTTTTATGTTTACGTTTGCCATATTTCTAGAATTTTAAGCCTCCTTCTCTGGCTCCTTCTGCCAATGATTTAATGCGTCCATGATACAAATAACCGTTACGGTCGAAAACCACCGTTTCAATACCGGTTTCTTTGGCCTTTTGGGCAACCAGTTTGCCAACGGCTTTGGCGGTTTCGGTTTTGTTCATTTTTTCTTCACCAATCTCTTTTGGGTTAGAGGATGCAGCCGCAATGGTTTTTCCTTCCAAATCATTAATGATCTGTGCATAAATGCCCTTGTTGCTTCTGAATACCGACAACCTGGGCTTCTCCTGGCTGCCGCGTATCTTTTTGCGAACGCGGTATTTAATTCTGGTTCTTCTATTAAGTTTCTTTTTTGTTGCCATCCTTACAAGGAATTTAAAAAATTATAAACTTTACTTCGCAGCAGCAGCCTTACCAGCTTTCCTGCGTAATACTTCTCCCTGGTAAATAACCCCTTTGCCTTTGTAAGGCTCGGGCTTGCGCAGGGAACGAATTTTGGCTGCAACCTGACCAATAAGCTGTTTGTCATGCGACTCCAGGATAATGGTAGGGTTTTTACCCCTTTGGGTCACCGTTTCCAGTTTGATCTCTTTTGGCAATTCGAAAAAGATATTGTGTGAATAGCCCAGAGAAAGCTCAAGTAACTGCCCATTATGGGAAGCTTTATATCCTACGCCCACCAATTCCTGAACAATCTTGTATCCTTCAGATACTCCGGTAACCATATTGTTGATCAGCGCCCGGTAAAGTCCGTGAAGGGACTTGTGCCGTTTCTGCTCAGATGGTCTTTCAATGGTAAGGGCCTCCCCTTCAATGTTGATCTTAAAATCAGGATCAACAGCCTGGGTTAGTTCTCCCTTAGGTCCTTTAACGGTAACGATATTGTTGTCGGAAACCGACACGTTAACGCCACCTGGTATGGTAATCGGTAAATTTCCTATTCTTGACATTTTTCCCCTCCTTTAGCTTACGTAACAAATAATTTCGCCACCAATATTTAACTGGTGGGCTTCTTTATCGGTAATGAGTCCTTTGGAAGTGGAAATAATTGCAATTCCCAAACCATTCAAAACCCTGGGAAGTTCATCTTGTTTGCAAAATTTCCGCAGACCCGGCTTGCTCACTCTGGTAAGTTCGTTAATCGCTGAAAGTTTGGTTACGGGATGGTATTTCAGGGCTATTTTAATGGTTCCGGGGGCTTTGTCATCTTCAAACTTATAGTTTAAAATGTACCCCTTGTCAAAAAGAATCTTGGTGATCCCCTTCTTGAGATTCGATGCAGGAATTTCCACAATCCTGTGATTGGCCTTCACGGCATTCCTTATTCTAGTCAGATAATCTGCAATTGGATCGGTTATCATTGTTGAAAAATAAATGGTTACTTATAAAAAACTACCAGCTAGCTTTGGTTACGCCAGGGATTAAACCTTTGTGAGCCATTTCGCGGAAGTTGATCCGGGAAACACCAAACTGGCGCATGTAGCCTTTGGGGCGTCCGGTCAACTTGCAACGGTTGTGCAGGCGCACGGAAGACGAGTTTTTGGGCAGCTTCTGCAAACCTTCCCAATCTCCCTTGGCCTTTAATTCAGCTCTTTTGGCAGCATATTTCTCTACCATTTTGGCTCTTTTAAGCTCTCTGGCTTTTATTGATTCTTTTGCCATTATAAATCGTTTTATTTTTTAAGATTTTTAAATGGAACTCCAAATTCACGCAACAAAGCAAATGCTTCTTTGTCTGTTTTTGCAGTGGTAACAAAGGTTATATCCATACCATTGATACGGTTTACCTTGTCAATATTGATCTCGGGAAAAATGATCTGCTCGGGCACGCCCAGTGTAAAGTTGCCCCGGCCGTCAAATCCCTTTTCATTGATCCCCTTAAAGTCGCGAATACGAGGTAAGGAAACGGAAACCAGCCTGTCGAGAAATTCATACATCCTATGGCCGCGCAGTGTAACCCGCACCCCAATGGGCATCCCCCTTCTGAGTTTAAAGTTGGAGATGTCTTTTTTGGATTTGGTGGGAACAGCTTTCTGACCGGCTATCAGAGACATTTCTTCCATGGCTGTTTCAAGGATCTTTTTGTCGGTAATGGCATCCCCTACGCCCTGGTTCAGGGAAATCTTCACCAGGCGGGGTGACTCCATGGTACTCTTATACTGAAATTCCTGCTTCAGGCCAGGTATAATTTCCTCGATGTACTTCTTTTTTAATCTTGGTATATAGCTCATTACTTAATTTCCTCCCCTGTCTTTTTGGAATAACGAACCAGTTTATCGCCTTCTAATTTGCGGCCAACACGGGTGGGGCTGCCTTTGGCATCCAGCACCATGAGGTTGGAAACATGAATCGAGGCTTCTTTTTTTACAATGCCACCCTGAGGGTTGGCAGCGTTGGGTTTGGTATGTTTGGACACCATATTAATGCCTTCTACCAAAGCCCGGCGTTTTTCGGGATAAACAAAAAGTACCTTGCCTTCAGCGCCTTTTTCGTTGCCGGCAATCACTTTAACGGTATCCCCTTTTTTAATGTGTATTTTGGGTTTCATGCTTGAAATATTTTTCTCGTTAAAGCACTTCAGGTGCCAAAGAAACGATTTTCATAAATTGTTTTTCGCGCAACTCCCTGGCTACCGGGCCAAAGATACGGGTGCCGCGCATTTCTTCTGTGGCTGTAAGCAACACCACGGCATTGTCATCAAAGCGGATATAGCTTCCATCGGAACGACGCACATCTTTTTTTGTGCGCACCACAACAGCCTTAGATACAGTACCCTTTTTGATGTTCCCGGAGGGAAGGGCGTCTTTTACCGAAACGATAATTTTGTCGCCTATACCGGCGTATCTGCGGCGCGTGCCTCCAAGCACACGGATACAAAGTACTTCTTTTGCTCCACTGTTATCCGCTACCGAAAGTCTGGATTCTGATTGTATCATAATTACTTCGCTCTTTCAAGTATTTCAACTAATCTCCAACATTTATTCTTGCTCAAAGGACGGGTTTCCATGATACGTACGGTATCACCGGGGTTACAGTCGTTTTTTTCATCATGCGCCATGAAACGCGAGGACCGTTTTACGAATTTCTCGTACATGGGATGTTTTACACGGCGCTGAACTTCCACAACAATGGATTTGTCCATTTTATTGCTCACAACGATGCCCGTTCTTTCTTTTCTGGGATTTCTGGTTTCCATGTTCAAAAATTACTTTTGTTTAATTTCTTCTAATTCCCTTTTACGGAGCTCGGTCAAAATCCTGGCTACAGTTTTACGGTATGCAGGGATTTTGTTAGGGTTTTCAAGGGGCGAAACTGCATGGTTCATCTTGAGTTTACGCAGTTGCTTAACCTCTTCTTCCAACCGCTCTTTGAGCTCACCGGTTGACATTTCACGAATTACATTCTGCTTCATCTTTGGGTGAATTTTAATTTGTCAGCAAACCCGCAAATTTGGCGGGCTAAAAGGGGCGAAATATCCAGACAGGTAACGGCTGCGTTGGTTTTTGATCCCCCTGCAAAAAGGCTGCAAAGTTACAAATATTTTTCGGATTATAAAATCAATTTATTCAACATAATCCCTTCTAACCACAAACTTGGCGGTTATGGGCAACTTCTGAGCGCCTAAACGCATGGCTTCCTTGGCAACCGCCACGGGTACGCCATCGGCTTCAAAGAGGATGCGACCGGGGCAAACCCTGGCAACGAAGTACTCAGGTGCACCTTTCCCTTTTCCCATTCTTACCTCTGCAGGTTTTTTTGTAATGGGTTTATCCGGGAAAATTCTAATCCACAGCTGTCCTTCACGTTTCATCTGGCGGGTAATGGCCTGACGAGCCGCTTCAATCTGACGACCGGTGATCCAACTGGTCTCCATGGCCTTGATGCCAAAGGAACCAAATGCAATCTCGGAACCGCGCTTGGTGTTACCCTTCATGCGGCCTTTTTGCTGTTTCCTGTATTTTGTTTTTTTCGGTTGTAACATTATTCCAAACTTTTTCTATACGATAATGAAAAACTACCTTTTATTTTTTGCGTCTTCCCCTGAAGCGACCGCCTCCGCCAGGTGCAGGTCTTCCCTTTGCAGGCTCTTCGGTAAAAGGGGTCAATTCTTTCTTACCGAAAACCTCTCCTTTACAGATCCATACCTTAACTCCGATACGTCCATAGGTGGTATGGGCTTCAACTTTGGCAAAATCAATATCTGCCCTTAAGGTATGCAGGGGAATACGGCCTTCTTTGTAAGTTTCGGTGCGTGCCATCTCGGCGCCTCCCAAACGACCGGCAACGGTGATCTTGATCCCTTCTGCGCCCAAGCGCATGGTGGAAGAGATACCGGTTTTTACCGCACGACGGAAAGAAATCCTTCCCTCGATCTGTTTGGCAACGTTTTGGGCAACCAAAAAGGCATCCAGTTCCGGACGCTTGATTTCGCTGATGTTGATCTGAACTTCCTTCTGGGTAAGCTTTTTCAACTCTTCTTTCAGCTTATCCACTTCCTGTCCTCCTTTCCCGATAATGATACCGGGGCGGGCGGTATTGATGGTCACCGTGATCAGTTTCAGGGTCCTTTCAATGATTATTTTAGAAATACCGGCCTTTGATAAACGGGCGTTGAGGTATTTGCGGATTTTGTCGTCTTCAACCAGTTTGGCTTCATATTTATTGCCACCATACCAGTTACTGTCCCATCCTTTGATGATCCCCAGCCTCATGCCGATTGGATTTGTTTTTTGTCCCATTTTAGAAAAATTTACTCGTTCTCGTTTTTATTTCTACTGTCAACAAAAATGGTCACATGGTTGGATCTTTTACGGATCCGGTGTGCACGACCCTGGGGAGCAGGGCGCAGTCTTTTCAACACACGGCCACTGTCAACGAAGATGGTTTTCACGTAAAGGTTGCTGTCTTCAATCCTGACACCTTCATTTTTGTTTTGCCAGTTTGCGATAGCCGACAACAGTAGCTTTTCAAGGCGCTGGGCGGCTTCTTTTTTGGTATATTTTAATATACTCAGGGCTTTATCTACATCCTTGCCTCTGATTATATCGGCAACCAGGCGCATTTTCCTGGGCGATGTGGGGCAGTTGTTTAACCTGGCAAAATACTGGGTTTTCTTCTCTTCTTTGAGTTTTTCAGCCCTTAAATGTTTTCTTAATCCCATTGTTAAAGGTTATTTTATTTTTTGGCTTTATCTTTTTTTCCGGCATGCCCGCGGAAAATGCGGGTTGGTGCAAATTCGCCCAGCTTGTGTCCTACCATATTTTCGGTAATGTACACCGGGATAAATTTATTTCCATTGTGCACGGCAATGGTTTGACCAACAAACTCGGGAGAAACCATGGAGGCCCTTGACCAGGTTTTGATCACAGACTTTTTGCTGCTGGCGGCCATGGCAAGGACTTTTTTCTCAAGCTTATAGTGAATAAAGGGTCCTTTTCTTAATGAACGGCTCATATGAATTGATTTTACCTGTTTACAATGAATTATTTTTTCTTTCTTTCAAGGATCAGTCTTGAAGAAGCTTTTTTCCTGTTACGGGTTTTATAACCTTTTGCAGGCAAACCTTTACGGCTTCTGGGGTGTCCGCCCGAAGCACGTCCTTCTCCACCACCCATGGGGTGATCAACCGGATTCATAACCACAGGACGGGTACGGGGTCTGCGACCCTGCCAACGACTGCGGCCAGCTTTACCTGACATTTCGTGCATATGATCCGGATTGGAAGCACTGCCAATGGTAGCCTTGCAGGTGATCAAAACCATTCTTATCTCGCCAGAGGGCAATTTCAATGCGGCATATTTGCCTTCCCTGGAAGTCAGCTGTGCGTATGTACCTGCACTGCGGGCCATTTTTCCTCCCTGCCCGGGCTGCAGTTCAATGTTATGCACCACACTACCCAAAGGAATATCCCGTAGGAAGAGGGAATTGCCAATATCCGGAGTGGCCTTCTCGCCGGACATTATGGTATGTCCTATCTGAAGACCTGCCGGGGCGAGAATATACCGTTTTTCTCCATCGGCATAGTATACCAAGGCGATGCGGGCCGAACGGTTTGGATCGTATTCGATACTTTTTACCGTTGCAGGAACCCCATCCTTGTTTCTTTTGAAATCAACAAGACGGTAACTCTTTTTATGTCCACCGCCAATATAGCGCATGGTCATTTTTCCTCTGTTGTTTCTGCCTCCTGATTTTTTCTTCCCTACCACCAAACTTTTCTCAGGTTTTAAGGCAGTTATATCGTCAAAAGCGCTGATCATTTTATTGCGCTGACCGGGGGTGGTGGGTTTAAATTTTCTTAAAGCCATATATCACTAAATATTGCTGTAAAAATCAATGGTTTGGCCTTCGATTAATGTTACGATGGCCTTTTTAAAATGTGCTTTGCGTCCGGACTGAATGCCGGTTTTGGTATAGCGGGTTTTTTGTTTCCCCAGATAAACCATGGTATTTACGGAGGCAACATCTACCTCATACATTTCTTCAACCGCCTGCTTGATTTGCGACTTGCTGGCCCGCTTATCCACAACAAAGCCATAGCGATTGGGAAACTTCTCAGTTACCGCGGTCATCTTTTCTGTTATCAGAGGCTTAATTAAGACTTCCATTTTTAATTTCATTTAAGGGGCCGATCTTTTTCCAGCCCAACATTGTTTTATTTTTTCAGCAAAATATCTTCAACCTGTTTTACAGAACTTTCACAAACCAACAGGTGGTCGGCATTCAGGATCATAAACGTGTTAAGATCGGTAGCCTGGGCCACGGTGGTTTTGGGAATGTTACGTGCAGAAAGGATTATGCCACGGTTGCTTTCGGGCAATACCACAAGGGCCTTTTTGTTTTCTAGGTTAAAGTTCTTCAGGATTTCCATAAACTTGCTGGTTTTGGGCGCTTCCATGGAGAAATCTTCCAGCACCAAAAAGTTATTGTCTTTTACCTTATAGGAAAGGGCTGACTTGCGTGCAAGCTTCTTCACCTTTTTGTTTACCTTAAATGAATAATCCCTTGGCTTGGGGCCAAAAACACGTCCACCACCCCTGAATATGGGGGATTTGATGTCGCCTACCCTGGCAAAACCCGTCCCTTTTTGGCGGCGAAGTTTTCTGGTGCTGCCTTTTACTTCTCCTCTTTCCTTGGTTTTATGGGTACCCTGCCGCTTGTTGGCAAGATATTGTTTTACATCCAGGAAGATGGCGTGATCGTTGGGTTCAATAGCAAAGATATCCTCGTTCAATTCAACGGTTCTTGCTGTCTTGTTTCCTTTAATATTATATACTGCTAACTCCATCTCTCAAGAATTAAATATGATCCATTGGGTCCTGGAACAGAACCTTTAACAACAACAATGTTTTGTTCGGGTAAAAGTTTCATGATCTGTAGGTTGATCATCTTTACCCGGTTTCCACCGGTTCTACCAGCCATACGCATCCCTTTAAAAACGCGGGAAGGCCATGAAGAGGCACCCAGAGAACCAGGAGCCCTCAGGCGGTTGTGCTGACCGTGAGTCGCCTGTCCAACCCCGGCAAAACCATGGCGTTTTACAACACCCTGAAACCCTTTTCCTTTACTGATCCCTACCACATCGATATATTCACCTTCGATGAAAATATCGGCCTTGAGCTCGTCACCAAATTGCTTCTGGTGCTCTTTCTCAAAACGGGTAAATTCAGCTACTACGCGCTTGGGCGTGGTTTTGGCTTTGTCGAAATGGCCTTTCAAAGCCCGGGAGGTGTGTTTCTCTTTCTTTTCGTCAAAAGCAAGCTGAATGGCCTCATAGCCATCGGTCTTCCGCGTTTTAATCTGCGTAACCACACATGGACCAGCCTGGATAACGGTGCATGGGACATTTTTCCCAGAGGCATCAAAAATGCTGGTCATTCCAATTTTTTTTCCAATTAATCCTGACATTTCAAGTCGATTTTAGCTTTACGCAATAATGGTTATGATTCTTAAACTTTGATTTCCACCTCAACCCCACTGGGCAACTCAAGTTTCATGAGCGCATCCACGGTTTTGGAAGATGAGGAGTATATATCAAGCAGTCTCTTGTAAGAGCTCAGTTGAAATTGCTCTCTTGCTTTTTTGTTAACAAAAGGGGACCGCAAAACGGTAAAGATCTTTTTGTTGGTGGGGAGCGGAATGGGTCCGTTTACTACAGCTCCGGTTAACTTTACAGTTTTAACGATTTTTTCGGCAGACTTATCCACCAGATTGTAATCGTAAGATTTTAATTTGATTCGGATTCTTTGACTCACGGTTTAATTCTTTTAGATTAAACGATTATGCTTTAACACCAAATAATTTATAAATAACCTCATCTGCAATTTCCCTGGGTGTTTGCTCATAATGAGAAAACTCCATAGTTGAAGTTGCCCGGCCACTGGTAAGAGTACGCAGGTTGGTTACATACCCGAACATTTCTGCCAAAGGCACATTGGCCTGAATAACCTGAAGGTTGGCCCTGTTGGAAATCCCGGACAGTTGCCCTCTTCTGCGGTTCAAATCGCCTACCACATCACCCACATATTCTTCAGGGGTTAACACTTCCAGTTTCATTAAGGGCTCCAGCAGAACAGAATTGCCTTTTTTGCAGGCATTGCGAAAGGCAATTTTTGCTGCAAGTTCAAAAGCAAGGGCATCGGAGTCCACCGAATGATAAGATCCATCCAGCAACCTGACTTTCAGGCTTTCCACCGGGAATCCCGCCAATACACCATTTTGCATAGCCTGCTTAAACCCTTTTTCTATAGAGGGGATGAATTCCTTGGGAATATTGCCGCCCTTAACTTCATCTAAGAATTGAAGTCCGGTAACGCCATCATCGGCAGGACCGATTTCGCATACAATATCTGCAAATTTTCCTCTTCCACCGGTTTGCTTCTTATAGACCTCGCGATGCTTGACGGTTGTTGTAAGGGCTTCTTTATAAGCCACCTGGGGTACTCCCTGGTTGCATTCCACCTTAAACTCTCTCACCAAACGATCCATAAGGATTTCCAGGTGAAGTTCACCCATACCGCTGATAATGGTCTGTCCGCTATCGGGATCGGTTTTAACCAAAAAGGTGGGATCTTCTTCCGAAAGCTTAGTCAAAGCCAGGGTAAGCTTGTCTACATCGGCCTGGGTTTTGGGCTCAATGGCCACACTGATCACAGGCTCGGGAAAAGTCATAGACTCCAGTAAGATGGGGTGTTTTTCGTCACAAAGGCTATCCCCGGTATGAATGCTTTTAAAACCAACCGCTGCTCCAATATCCCCGGCTTCAATCTGCTCCACAGGGTTTTGCTTGTTGGCATGCATCTGTACGATCCTTGAAATGCGTTCTTTCTTTTTGGTAGAGGCATTCCATATATAAGACCCGGATTTTAGGGTGCCGCTGTAAACCCTGAAAAAACAAAGCCGCCCCATATAAGGGTCGGTGGCAATTTTGAAGGCCAGGGCAGCAAAAGGTGCATCGGCCTTGGCTTCGCGCTTCTCGGTTTTTTCCGTTTTGGGGTTAATACCTGAAATGGCTTCCACATCAATAGGGGCAGGAAGGAATTTTATGACGGCATCCAACAGGGTTTGGATACCTTTGTTTTTAAAAGCAGAGCCACATAATACCGGGGTAATTCTCAGGTCGATGGTGGCTTTGCGGATAATATCAAGCATTTCCTCTTCCGAAATGCTTTCAGGATTTTCAATAAATTTTTCAAGAAGTTCCTCACTTTCTTCGGCACAGCCTTCAATGAGCTTTGTGCGGTATTCCTGCACTGTTTCAAGCATATCATCAGGAATGGGAACTTCTACAAAAACAGAACCTAAAGATTGTTCTTCCCATTCGTAGGCTTTGTTGTTGATCAGGTCAATGATCCCCTTGAAGTTTTCTTCGCTGCCAATGGGAATTTGCAGTGGAACGGCATTCATTCCCAAGCGTTTGTTGATCTGGTTTAGTACCGCAAAAAAGTCGGCCCCGGCCCTGTCCATCTTATTGATGAAGCTGATACGGGGTACTTTATATTTATCGGCCTGGCGCCAGACGGTTTCAGACTGGGGTTCTACGCCTCCCACGGCACAAAAAAGGGCAATGGCCCCATCCAGCACCCTGAGACTGCGCTCTACCTCCACGGTAAAGTCCACGTGCCCGGGGGTATCGATTATATTTACCTTGTATTGTTTATCCTTGAAAGGCCAGAATGTAGTGGTGGCAGCCGAGGTGATGGTAATGCCGCGCTCCTGTTCCTGAACCATCCAGTCCATGGTAGCGGCACCGTCATGCACTTCGCCGAGGCGATGGGTCACACCGGTATAAAATAAAATACGCTCGGTAGTGGTAGTCTTACCGGCGTCGATGTGCGCCATAATGCCTATGTTGCGTGTATATTGTAAATCTCTGGCCATCTATTCAATCAAAAACTATTCTTTAAAATCTAAAGTGAGAGAAAGCTTTGTTGGCATCAGCCATACGGTGTGTATCTTCTTTTCTTTTATATGCAGCACCTTCTTCTTTGCTGGCTGCAATTATTTCTCCGGCAAGTTTGGCTGCCATACCTTTTTCATTGCGCTTGCGGGAAAAATTGATCATGTGCTTGATACCGATAGACATCTTGCGGTCGGGGCGGATCTCAGAAGGAATCTGAAAAGTGGCTCCGCCAATACGACGACTACGCACCTCAACAGCAGGAGTAACATTGGCCAGGGCTTTTTTGAAAACCTCCAGGCCATCTTCCTTGGTCTTTTCGGAAACAATGTCAATGGCTTCGTAAAAAATATTAAAAGCCAAATTCTTTTTGCCCTTAAGCATCAGGTTGTTTACAAAACGGGTGACCAAAATGTCATTAAACCTTGGATCGGGCAGCAATATTCGCTTCTTGGGTTTGGACTTTCTCATGTTATTTGAAAAATTTTATGCTTGCTTTATTATTTCTTTGCCTTTGGCCTTTTGGTACCATATTTCGACCGCCTTTGATTGCGCCCTTCAACCCCACTGGTATCCAATGCACCCCGAACAATGTGATAACGAACACCGGGCAAATCCTTTACCCTGCCACCACGTAACAACACGATGGAGTGCTCCTGAAGGTTATGACCTTCTCCGGGGATATAAGCATTCACCTCTTTTCCATTGGTCAACCTCACCCTGGCCACTTTTCTCATGGCAGAATTAGGTTTTTTGGGGGTAGTGGTATATACCCTAACACAAACACCCCGACGCTGGGGACAAGAATCCAAAGCGGGTGACTTGCTTTTGTATGTCACCTTTTGGCGGCCTTTACGAACCAATTGCTGTATTGTTGGCATTTGTAATGTAAATTTTGTAAAAACTTCGTTTCTATTAAGTTAAATATGACCCTCTCTAATTTTGGGAGTGCAAAGGTAAAAGTTATTTTTTGAAAACCAATATGGTTTCAAAATAATTTTGGCCTGCGGAGCACTTTTATCCCACTCAAAAAAAAAACCTTCGCTTTTTTTGAAAGTTAAAAAAATGAAATTTCTCTGTAGATCAGAAAGATTGCATTCCTGTTTTTGAGGGGCACAAAGTTAGAAATATTTTTTGTAATTCAGCACCTTTGTGCAATAGAATATAAATATTTCAGGGAAATTTTGAAAGAAAATAAGGGAAGCAGGAAATGGATCCAAAATCGATTGCTCCCTACCAGGAAGCTGAAAACTGCTGCGCAGGTTCCCGGTGCCTGACCAAAAGGAACTGGAAGCTTCCGGGATAGGAACTTTATCACGGAAGTTGGAAATTGCTGCGCAAGTTTTTTGTTTCAGGCGAAAAAGCAACTTCCAGCTGGCAAAGCAACTTGAAATTTCCATTGCGGGGAAGCCCCCTTAAGGAAGCCGGAAGTCCCTCAGGGAGTTTCCGGCTTCCTTAAGGGATAATTTTAATATCTGTAGGCGGCTCTTTCCATTTCGCCCACATTGCGGAATTTTTTAGGCGGATCAAGGTATCTTTCCAAAAACTTGTAAATCTTAAACCGGATGTCTCTTCCCATGCGATGATCCATGCGGTCAAACGAATGCCCTCCGGGAATATCTTCAAATATCTGGTATTCAAACTCCTTGTTTTCTACCTTGAGGGTATTGATCAGGTTTTGAACTTCCAATACATGCACATCCTCATCAATGGTGTTGGTATGGATCAGCAAAGGGATTTCCAGCTTGTGGGCATGGTAAACCGGGGAACGCCGGCGGTATTCCTCAATGTTTTCATGTACGGCCTGCCCGATGTGGTGGTCGGCGGCAAACCAGTCCATTTCATATGCCGGGCGCTTGTAGCCCATGCGGGCAATGAGGTCGCTGACGGGCACCCCGGCAAAAATACACCGGTAGTCATCCGGGTGGTCAAATCCAACCATCAGGGAGATCATCCCCCCGTGACTCCAGCCGATAAGACCTACCCTGTCAGGGTCCACGATGTTGTAATTTTCAACCATCATTTTCATGCTTTCGTGCACATCATCATTTTCCAGGCCGCCGTAGTCAATAAGCTGGTGATGCCCTTTTCCATATCCCGTGCTTCCCCTGTATTCGGGGGCCACTACAATGTATTGCTGGGCCATGAGCTCACGGATGATATGGGTATAATAGGTGTTGAAGTCGCCATGCACTCCTCCGTGGGGAAAAACCAGCAAGGGATATTTTTTGGAAGGGTCAATGTCTTTGGGGACGAACACATAGGCCCAGAACTTAATGGGATTAGATCCCCTTAAAGTGGTGGCCTTTTCTGCTCCCCGGGGCGGAGGGCCTGCCATAAACAGCTTGTCTATATGGGCCACATCACCCACCCGGTGAAACCACCGAATATCGTCAATGGATTTTTCCAGCACATCAAAACGGTATCGCAGGTCGCGCAGCTCCCTTAGCAGTTCTTCCTGGCCTTTTTTCAGCTCATCATCAGCGGTTTGAGCCCATGAACTTCCGCTAAAAATAAGCATTAAAATAAACATGCACGCGGGAAGCCATTTGAAATAATTGTTGAATTTCATAATGCAGTTGGTTTTGGTTATTTATTGTATTGCCTGAAGTTTTTTAATTGAGCGGGTAAATATATAAAGTATTTTTTCCACAAAAAAACTTTTCCGGATTGCCCTTTTGGCCTGAATTGAAAAATCCGGATAATTGGGTAAAAATTGTTGAAAAAACCACATTGGGGTAAACAGCAGGCCACCATCAAATTTTCTATCTTTGCAAATTAAAACAAAAACAAGTCAATGTCCGATTTTATAAAGGAACTTAACAAACCCCAGCAGGAAGCAGTAAAAGCAACAGAGGGCCCGGTAATGGTAATTGCCGGAGCCGGAAGCGGCAAAACCCGGGTGCTAACATACAGGGTTGCCTACCTGCTTAGCCAGCAAGTTCCTCCCTTCAATATTCTTGCCCTGACCTTTACCAATAAAGCAGCCCGGGAAATGCGCGAACGCATCGCCGCCCTGGTTGACCCTGCGAGGGCAAAAGGCCTGTGGATGGGTACCTTTCACAGCATTTTTGCCCGAATACTCAGGGCAGAATCAGAAAAGATCAACTACCCCGCCAACTATTCCATTTACGACACCGAAGACTCAAAGCGGGTGATCCGCAATATATTGAAGGAGCAGAACCTGGACGACAAAACCTATGCACCTGGCTTTGTGCTCAGCCGCATATCCAATGCAAAGAATAACCTGATCTCTGCGGTGGACTACAACGAGGACTTTGAAATACAAACCCAGGACAACCAGATGCGCAAGCCAAAGCTGGGCTTGATCTACAGCCTTTACCAGCAAAAACTGCGGAAAGCATCGGCCATGGATTTTGATGACCTGCTTTTTAACACCAACGTGTTGCTGCGCGATTTTCCGGATGTATTGTACAAATACCAGAAACGCTTCCGGTACGTGCTGGTAGACGAATACCAGGACACCAACTTTTCACAGTACATTATTGTAAAAAAACTTGCGGCCGACAATGAAAATTTGTGTGTCGTGGGCGATGATGCCCAGAGCATTTACGCCTTTCGGGGGGCAAACATTGCCAATATTCTGAACTTTAAAAAGGATTATCCCGATTACAAGCTTTTTAAGCTGGAGCAAAACTACCGTTCAACCCAGAATATTGTAAGCGCCGCCAACAGCGTAATCTCCCATAACAAAGACCAGATTTTCAAGAAGGTATGGACCAGCAACGACTCGGGAGAAAAAATACAGATCATCAAAACGGCCACCGAAGGGGAAGAGGCATCCTGGATAGCTTCCAGGATCTTTGAAGCCTCCATGAACGAACAGCTGCGCAATGATGCCTTTGCCATCCTGTATCGTACCAACGCCCAGTCAAGAGCCCTGGAGGAGTCCCTGCGCAAACTCAACATTCCTTACAGGGTGTTTGGGGGGGTATCTTTTTACCAAAGAAAAGAGGTGAAAGACCTGGTGGCTTATTTCAGGCTGGTGATCAATCCCATGGATGAAGAGGCCTTTTTAAGAGTGGTAAATTTCCCGGCCAGGGGCATCGGGCAAACTACCATCAACAAGCTACAGGCCGCTGCCGGGGAAACAGGAAAACCTCTTTGGGAGGTGGCCAGCGATCCTGCAAAATTTAAGGTGCAGTTCAATGCCGGCACCTCTAAAAAATTGCAGGAATTCATTACCCTGATCAAAAGTTTTTATGGGCAGCTCTATAAGCTGAATGCTTTTGAATTGGGAGAAAAGATCGTAAACCAGACCGGTATCCGGAAGTTTTATTTCGAAGATGAATCGCCCGAAAGCATTAACCGCCGTGACAATATCGAGGAACTACTCAGCGGCCTGAAAGATTTTGTAAGCCAAACCGATGAGGATACCGATGAGCCTGCATTCCGAACCCTGGATGAGTTTATGCAGGATGTTGCTTTGCTCACCGATCAGGACACCAAAGACAAACCTGAGGATAAAAACAAGGTATCCCTGATGACCATCCATTCGGCCAAAGGACTGGAGTTTCCCTATGTTTTTATTGCCGGGGTGGAAGAAAATCTTTTCCCTTCGCAGCTGTCTATCAATAGCCGCACCGAGCTGGAAGAAGAAAGAAGGCTGTTTTATGTGGCACTGACCCGCGCCATGAAGCAGGCCACCATCAGCTATGCGGAAACCCGCTTCCGTTATGGCAATTTTAATTTTTGCGAACCCAGCCGCTTTATTGATGAGCTGGATCCCGAATTTCTGCATTACCTTGCCGGACCCCGCAATCAAAAAAAGCAGCAGGTCCCCAAAGAAAGTTTTGAAGAAAGCCGGAAAAAATACCGGAAACTCACCGCCAATGAGCAAAACAAACCCGTCCTCTCAAATGCAGGGCCAACCGATAACAACGGCTTTGGGATATTAACCGCAGAGCAACTCCCCCCGGAAACCGAAGTACAACATCAGCGCTTTGGCACCGGCAAAGTGGTGAGCCTCGAAGGAAAAGGATTGAATGCAAAAGCTACCGTAATTTTTAATAACTTTGGGAAAAAGCAATTGCTCCTTAAATATGCACGCCTGAAAATTTTATAATCAATCCTTTAGCGGTAAAGGTTTATTTAATATATTTGCACAAAACTTAAAAAACTGCAGCCCGTCAGGTCACTGTTTCTCCTTTTGCAGATTACTTTAATACCATAACAATTAAGTTTTTTTCCCGTTCTAATTTGTTAATTACAGGTTTGGGTTTTAACTGTTTACATAATTAAAAGTTCTTCTCAACATTCAATTATTGAAAATCTTCCCGGTGCGTATCTTTAAAAATTGATCAGCTTCCGGACCCCAATCAATAAGCAACTATATGGAATATAACACTTCTCGTTCTAAAATGAACATCTCTGAATATGGTCGAAATATTCAGAAAATGATTGAGTATATCATGAGTATTGATGATCGTGATAAACGCAATAAACTGGCAAGGGCCACCATCAATGTGATGGGCCAATTAAATCCTCATTTGCGGGATGTGAATGATTTCAAACACAAGCTTTGGGATCATTTGTTTATCATGTCTGATTTTAAGCTGGATGTGGATTCACCCTACCCCATCCCATCGCCTGAAACACTAACCCGCAAGCCTGAAATGCTGGAATACGCATCCAACAATATCACGTTCAGACATTATGGACGGCATATAGAGCGCATTATTGAAAAAGCCTGCGAAATGGAAGAGGGGCCCGAAAAACAGGCCCTGATCAAGCTCATTGCCAACCATTTGAAAAAATCTTTCCTTACCTGGAGCCGCGACTCAGTAAGCGATGAAGAAATTGCTTCCCACCTGGAAGTATTATCCAAAGGAAAACTTAAACTTACAGACAACATCCGCCTGAGCAATACAACGGATATCCTTTCCAAGCAAAAAAGAAAGAAATTCCAGGGGAAACCTTCCATCGGAAAATCCCACAACTACAAAGGCAAGAAAAACTGATTTGTTTTATTTTTTGCAATACCTTCGTAAGCAAAAGTTTTTTATGATTTCTTTCCGGAAAGCAAGTCCGGAAGGCTATTGTATTATTAAACCATAAATGCCAGAACATCATGGGCTCTTTTGAAATTATCGGTGGAAAAAAATTAAAAGGGGAAATCGTACCTCAGGGTGCCAAAAATGAAGCCCTGCAAATTATTTGCGCCACTTTGCTTACCCCGGAAGAAGTCATAATAGAAAACATTCCGGACATCAGGGATGTAAACAAACTGATTGAATTGCTCAAAGATTTCGGGGTTAAGGTTAAAAAAATTCAGGAAGGCACTTTTTCTTTTCAGGCCGATGCGGTAGACCTGGATTTTCTTCACACCGAAACTTACCTTAAAAAGGTGAGCCAATTGCGCGGATCGGTAATGATCGTCGGGCCCCTGCTGGCCCGGTTTGGCAAGGCATTTATTCCAAAACCCGGAGGAGATAAGATCGGGAGAAGGCGCCTGGACACCCACTTTATCGGCCTGGAAAAACTCGGTGCCCGTTTTTATTATGATTCTGAAACCACCTTTTACCAGATAGAAGCCGGTGAACTTTCTGGATGCTATATGTTGCTGGATGAGGCCTCCGTCACAGGTACAGCCAACATCATTATGGCTGCCAGTTTGGCCAGGGGTAAAACCACCATTTATAATGCTGCCTGCGAGCCCTACCTGCAGCAGTTATGCAAGATGCTCAACCGCATGGGAGCCAACATTAGCGGGGTGGGGTCAAATCTTGTAACCATCGAAGGGGTTGACAACCTTGGGGGATGCAAACACCGAATGCTTCCCGACATGATCGAGATCGGCAGTTTTATTGGTTTGGCCGCCATGACACAGTCAGAAATTACCATCAAGGACGTTCGATATGACCAATTGGGCCTGATACCGGAGGTTTTCCGTAAAATGGGAATAAACCTTGAATTGAGAGGAGACGACCTTTTTATCCCTCATCAGGATAGCTACCAGGTAGATACTTATATTGACGGGAGCATTCTTACCATCAGCGATGCCCCATGGCCGGGGTTTTCACCCGACCTGCTCAGCATTATACTGGTGGTTGCCACACAAGCCAAAGGAAGCGTGTTGTTACATCAGAAAATGTTTGAAAGCCGCTTGTTTTTTGTGGACAAAATCATTGATATGGGAGCCCAGATCATTCTTTGTGACCCCCACCGGGCAACCGTGATCGGGCTCAACCGCCAATATCCTTTAAAAGCCCTGGAAATGACCTCCCCCGATATCCGAGCAGGAGTGGCTTTGCTTATTGCGGCATTGAGTGCCAAAGGAAAAAGCGTTATTCACAACATCGAACAAATCGACCGGGGTTACCAGCAAATTGATACCCGGCTGCAGAAACTGGGTGCCGAAATCAAAAGATTATAAATCAATGGGTGACAAATTGTCCCGCTTTAATTATTGGCAAGCCATTTGTTGATTTCCGGGCAGTTTTTTTTACAAAATAATACAAGAAGGCTTTAAAATGGAAGATAAACTGAAGAACAACCAGGAAGAAAACAATCTGGATACCAATCAGCCCTCCCAAGGGCAAAAAATAAAACAGGAGAATACTGACAATGCGTCAGAAAATATGGAAGCAAAGTCAAAACAACAGGAAAACAAGGAAAAAAATCAATCCGGCAGGGATTCTGTGCAATCCATGGAAGAAGAGCTGGAAAAGTTGCAAAATGAACACTTGGAAAAATTAAGTGAGCTGGAAAAGAAATTAGAAGAATCCAATGAAAAGTTTCTGAGGCTTTTTTCGGAATTTGATAACTTCCGCAAGCGCACCAGCAAAGAGCGCATAGAATTGTCCAAAACGGCCTCGGCCGATATCATTGTTGCATTGCTGCCAGTGCTTGATGACCTGGAGCGTGCCGCGCAAGCCGAAAAAGAACAGGACCAGGACAATAACGGGGGTATTTCACTGATCTATAACAAGTTCAGGAAAATACTGGAGCAGAAGGGTGTAGAGGAGATTCCCACGGTGGGAGAAGAATTTAATACTGATTTTCATGAAGCCATTTCCCATGTTCCTGCAAAGGATAAAAAACAAAAAGGCAAAGTGATCGAAGAGGTTCAAAGAGGGTATCTGTTGAATGAGAAAGTGATCCGTTTTGCCAGGGTAGTGGTTGCCAATTAAAAAATTTAATCTGTAATGTCAAAAAGAGATTATTACGAAATACTGGGGCTTTCCAAAAACGCTTCAGCCGAAGAAATAAAAAAAGCATACCGGCAAAAAGCTTTGAAGTATCACCCAGACAAAAACCAGGGTGATGAAACTGCCGAAAGCAAATTTAAGGAAGCGGCAGAAGCCTATGAGGTGCTGGGCAATCCTGAAAAAAAATCACGTTACGACCAGTTCGGACATGCCGGCATGGGCAATAACTTTGGGCAAGGCGGTTTTGGAGGAGGAATGTCCATGGAGGACATTTTCAGCCAGTTTGGAGACATCTTCGGCGGTGCCTTTGGTGGCGGTTTTGGCAGGAGCGGCTTCGGGCGCACCTCCCGTAAGGTCAACCGGGGTACCAACCTGCGCGTCAAGGTCAAACTAACCCTGAAGGAAATCCTTACCGGGGTCGAAAAGAAGATCAAGGTTAACAAATATGTCCCCTGCGATTCCTGCAAAGGAACCGGTGCCAAAGACGGAGGAGCTTTCAGCACCTGTAATACCTGCAACGGTATGGGACAGGTTACCAGGGTCACCAACACTTTTCTTGGGCAGATGCAGACCACATCCACCTGCCCCCAATGCGGAGGTGAAGGCAAAACCATTACCGATAAATGTTCTTCCTGCTACGGGAACGGTATTAAAAAAGGCGAGGAAGTGATCAGCATCAACATTCCGGCAGGAGTTGCCGAAGGCATGCAACTTTCCCTCAGTGGAAAAGGCAATGCTGCGGCAAGGGGTGGCATACCCGGCGACCTGATTGTAATGGTGGAAGAGGTGCCCCATGAAAAACTGATCAGGGATGGCAGCAACCTGTTGTACGAACATTATATCAGCTTTCCGCAGGCGGTATTAGGTACCAGCATTGACGTGCCCACCCTGGAGGGAAAAGCACGCATCAAAATAGAACCCGGCACCCAGGCAGGAAAAGTACTCAGGCTGAAAGGCAAAGGGCTGCCAGGTGTAAACGCTTACGGAAGGGGCGATCTTTTGGTAAATGTGAATATCTGGACCCCGCAAAAAGTTTCCGGGGAAGAAAAAGACATACTTGAATCCCTGGACGATTCGGAAAATTTCAAACCCAACCCCAAAAAAAGTGATAAAAGCTTTTTTGAGCGGATGAAAGAGGTTTTTCACTAATTCTGCCCTGCTATGACCCTTTTGCTCCGTTCAGAAAATATTACTAAAAATTATACCAACCATTGTGCCCTTGACAATGTGAGTATTGAGGTGTCGGAACAAAGCATTTACGGGCTGCTTGGACCCAACGGAGCAGGAAAAACAACCCTGATACGGATCATTAACCAGATCATCTCTCCCGACCAGGGACATTTATTTTTCCGTGATCAGGCGCTCAACCCCGCGCATGTGCACAAAATCGGATACCTTCCCGAAGAACGCGGCCTTTACAAAAAAATGAAAGTGGGTGAGCAGGCCATTTACCTGGCACAGCTCAAAGGATTAAAAAGACAGCAAGCCCGCAAATTGCTTAAGGGCTGGTTCGATAAGTTTGACCTGCTTCCCTGGTGGGACAAAAAAGTGGAAGAGCTTTCCAAGGGGATGCAGCAAAAAGTGCAGTTTATCATTACGGTTTTACACCAACCGGAACTGCTGATCTTTGATGAACCCTTCAGCGGATTTGACCCCATCAACGTAAACCTGCTCAAACAGGAGATCCTCAGGCTGCGTAATGAAGGAGCCACCATCATTTTTTCTACCCACAATATGGGATCGGTAGAAGAGCTTTGCGACCATATTGCCCTGATCGATAAGTCCAAAAAAATTCTGGATGGCAANGTCAGACAGGTAAAAAAGGATCATGCCACCCATATTTTCCAGTTAGAAATGGAAGGGCTGAAAAAGCCCCTGGAGAATATCCTGGACAAACCTTTCGAAATCATAAAAACCTGGAAACATAACGGCCATACCATGGCCAGGGTAAAAGTCAATGCACCGGCCACCTCCAACGACCTTGTGAAAAAAGTTCTGGATCATTCTCATCTTGTGGCCTTCAGCGAACTCACGCCAACCATGAATGATATTTTCATAAAAAATGTAACCGGCAAATACCCCATGGAAACCCATGATGCCAACCACAGAATAAACCCGGAAGAATTACCGTTAGAGCAATAATAAACGCAAAATTTTTTAATGAGTAAAACAGGAATCATTATAAAAAGGGAATACGCCAGCCGGGTCCGGAAAAGGTCATTTATCGTAATGACCATTCTTGGTCCTTTGCTTTTGGCCGCTCTTTTTGTTGCCCCGGCAATCATTGCGCAAATCTCGGAAGAGGATTACCAGGTTGCCATTGTGGATGATTCCGGCCTGTTTTACGACCGTTTCAAAGACGCCAACAACGTCCGCTTTACCCATTTACCGGTAGGCATTGACTTTGCCCTGGAGCAAATGAAAGAAAACCGGTTTGATGCCGTGTTGCATATTCCTGAAACGGCATTCCAGGCCCCTTCAACCCTAAGGTTGTTTTCTGAAAAAGCTGCCAACCTCAATGCCAAATTGTATATTGAGAATGTACTCAAGCATGAGTTTGAAAGCCTGAAAATGAGTGCTGCTGGCATTGATAAAGAAGTGCTAAGAGCCATCGAAACACCTATCAGCATTCATGCAGTCCGGATTCTGGATGACGGGCTGGAGCAGGCAGATTACCCCGAGGTAACCATGGGCCTTGGCCTGGTAAGCGGCATCCTGATTTATATTTTCATTTTTCTTTTCGGTTCACAGGTACTTCGCGGGGTGCTGGAGGAAAAATCCAGCCGCATTGTGGAAATTATCGTTTCTTCGGTAAAGCCATTTCAATTGATGGCCGGAAAGATTATCGGCATTGGTCTGGTAGGTCTCACCCAGTTTTTAATCTGGATCATCCTTACTTTCTCCATTATCGGAGTTACCCAGGCGGCATTTCCGGAGCTGTTTCGTTTTACCCCCGATGAGCAGGTATACATCACCAGCAGCCAGATGCTCAACCCCGAGGATCTGAAACAACAAATGGAAACTATACAACAGTTTGATACCACTGCCGGACGCATCCTGGAAGGATTATCTGCCATTAACTTCCCGGTGATGATCCTTTCTTTTATCTTTTATTTCCTGGGAGGCTACCTGCTCTATTCTTCACTTTTTGCGGCAATCGGTGCTGCTGTAGACAATGAAGCCGACACACAGCAATTCATGCTGCCGGTTACCATTCCCTTGCTCTTTGCCTTGATCATGGGGCAAATGGTAATCAATAACCCTTCCGGAGACATGGCTTTCTGGCTTTCCATGATTCCGCTGACCTCCCCGGTGATCATGATGGTGCGGATACCTTTCGGTGTACCCTATTTTGACCTGTTTCTTTCCGCAGGCTTACTTATTCTTGGCTTTATGTTTACCACCTGGCTGGCTGCAAAAATATACCGCACCGGCATCCTGATGCATGGGAAAAAAATTACTTATTCCGTGATCTGGAAGTGGATAAAACAATAAAACTTCCTCATCTTGTCCAGGGCATTAACCGGGAATGGGATTAATTCCGCAAGCTTATAAAGCTCCGGTTTTTAGAACAAAGGTTGCCTCGAGGTTTATTGGGGAGACTCCTGTTTGCGCTTGCGCTTGTGCAGGTATTCCAGAACCCTTGGATAGGCAATTCTGAACCAAATGGTGTATTTATCCGGGTTTTCTTCCATGTCTTTTGACAGAAAGTCAATATCTGCCCAGGAATATTCTGCCACCTCGTCGGGATTGATGTCGATGTTGTCCGAACAAAATCCTATGAGTACATGGTCAAACTCATGCTCGGTGAGGCCGTTCTCAAAGCCTGCCTTGTAAATAAAGCTGAAGGCCGGTTTCAGATTGCATTTCATGCCCATTTCTTCCATCAGGCGACGATTGGCAGCCTCCATTACTGATTCCCCTTTGCGGGGGTGACTACAGCAGGTATTGGCCCACATGCCTGGCGAATGATACTTTTCAAAGGCCCTGCGCTGGATCAGCAATTTGTTGTTATTAAATATAAAAACAGAGAAGGCACGATGCAACAAGCCTTTTTCATGGGCTTCCATTTTACCCATCTCCCCTATTGCATTGTCTTGCTCATCAACCAATATTACCTTTTCTTCCTGCATAAAATTTATTTTTCAACTATCTTTTATTTAAATGGCGTTTTCTTTACACCGGTTATTTTATCGTTTCTAAAAAATCCAGGGTTTTCCTGTTTCAAACTTAAGACAATTTTTTCAGCCATGCCGGAAAAATTTATCCCGATTGTTTTAAAGAGGTTTCCAGTTTTACAATCTCTTCGGCTGCCACTTGTCCGGAGATTATGGAGGGGGGCATTCCGGGTCCCGGGGTGGTCAGCTGACCGGCGTAGAGTAAGTTGCCGACTTTTTTGGAATGCATTTTCGGCTTCATAAAAGCTGTTTGCATCAGGGTGTTTCCCAGCCCATAGGCATTGCCTTTGTAAGCATTGTAATCTTTTGAAAAATCCTTGTGGGCATAACTGCGCTTGTAAACCAGGTGTTTATCCAGATCCTCGCCGGTAAGCAGCCTTAGCCTTTCCACCACCTGCCGGAAGTACAATTCCCGAGTGGTTTCATTGTCTTCCAGACCCGGAGCCACCGGAATCAGCACCATCAGGTTTTCCATCCCTTCGGGGGAAACGGAGGAGTCGGTTTTTGAAGTTACAGAAATATACATCAAAGGGTCGGATGGCCATACCGGCTCCTCAAACAATTCATGGGCATGTTTCCTGAAATCGCGATCAAAAAACAGGTTGTGGTGTTCCAAGCCTTCAAGTTTTTTATCCACCCCAAGATAAAAGATCAGTGAGGATGGAGCCATTTCGCGTTTATCCCAGTAACGGGGGGTATACCGCCGGGATGGCTCCGGCAAAAGTTGCTGCTCCACATGATGATAATCCGCCGAAGCCACTATATA